>Ga0180438_10012146_pt1 | contig 10284 bp, 10 predicted proteins | sample SS_ome_12_FD_132455 | JGI IMG/M metagenome (GOLD analysis project Ga0180438, IMG submission 132455) | Hypersaline lake sediment archaeal communities from the Salton Sea, California, USA - SS_3_D_2 metaG | ecosystem: Environmental > Aquatic > Non-marine Saline and Alkaline > Hypersaline >...
CATACATATTATACGTACATGATCCGGTGAATGACAATGAGTTTCCTTGCGTCAACGAAGCGTTTCTCTGGTTTCCATCAACTCTAAATGGTCCTTCTACTGGACCACCTTGTTGTGAGATCGGTGCTTCAAACGGTGTTTCGAGATTCAAGTTCCCAGTATACCACATTACACCAAGTACCAAAATACCAATGATTACAAGCGCCTTGAAAGTATCATTTTTTCCCATATTATCACATCTATACGTTGTGTTTCGCCTTTAGCGACCTATCCTTACCAAACCCGACCGCAGGGGATAGGAAAAGGGACATTATAGCCCTCCTTACCTTTATCCGATAAGCGTAACATTATTTATCGTCTCCATTATCTTTTCTCTTAATCAATTTCCTAATACCAAACTCAATAAGATCTCCGTCTTCAACTTCTAGTCGTTTAATAATTGCCTTTGGAATAGTAACTCTATGACCAGAGATCAATTGCCGTGTAAGTATGATTTCCATTGAGATACACTCAAAACTATATATTCTTCATAGATTTAAAGAAAACTATATATTCTTCATAGTTCTACGTCTAACGTATTTAAAGTTATGTTTTTTTTAATAGACGCAAAATCAATTGTCGACACATCTAGGAACGCTAAGGTAGAAAACAAAAAATAGCAGAGTTTGCTCGAGACCTTGGGGTCATGATTCTAAAAAAAGAAAAAAAAGAAAAAAGAGAGTTAAACTTTGGCTTCTACTTCTTTGGCGACCTTATCTTTCATTTGTCGTTTTTCGAATTCTTCAAAAGATCCAATGTCTCTTATTAGTGCATCTATGAGGCCACCTTCTAGTCTTTTCTTGATCCATTCCAAGTACTCGATAGTTACCTTAAGATCCTTGATTTCTTTAGCAACATCAATACATATCATAAGGCTAGTATAAAAACCTCGTTGATATTCACTCGTCACCTTTCACCCTTCCGTTATTTCTAATGTTCGGTTTCTACTTCTTCGGCACTTTTACGAGATTCTTGTATCCTATCTATCTCTTCAAATGTCATCAAGTCCAAATCACACTGCACACAGTCGACTCGATCTATTTCTATTTTGTCTTGTACTAATTCCATATACAGTTGAAGTGTTTCTAGATCCTTGAAATGCATGAGTGCTGCAAGATAGACTATGGTAGCATCCATAAACCCTTGTCTGTATCCTGGCATCTTAAAAATCCCCTCTCTCACGTTTTGCTTCTATACTTTTTAATAGATGTAACTGTTCTTCTATATCTTCTAGTGGATCTCTTATTTTGCACAAGGCCACCATAATATCCTGATATACAGTGCTAGCTATTTCGCCGTTAGCGTAGTTATCCGCTACAAAGTTAATGATCTCTTGAACCGCTCTCGCGTTTTTGTGTGCATTATACCATTTGGCTTGGAGGTTTAATTCTTGGTTTGCCATGGTGTTTTACTCCATTCTATATTTTTACAATACTAAATCAATATTGATATAGTATCGAATAAGTATTTATATGTTATTCTTATAGTATTGTACGGTGACTATAATGCCTATTAAGTTCAAAAGAAGTATTTTAGAAAGTGCTGGTAGTCTTAGAGTTAATATTCCAAAAGAAGTAGCCGATTACTTGAATATTGAAAAAGGAGATACGGTTTTTGTATATGTGGATAACGGAAGAATGATCGTCGAAAAAAAGAAGGAATAAAAAATAATACAGTGTAGTACACGATTATGCTACACTGTAGTATACTTGTTTTCGAGATAACGTCTGTTTCTTGACGAGACCAAATTTTAACAGAAAATCAAGTTCATTCCAGAGTTGGTTTTGCTTCATATCCAACCTTTCGGCTAGATCCTTGAATCTCATCATATCTACTTCTTGGAGTGTATCCATAATTTTTCGTTGTGTTGGAGTTAACTCTATATTGGTATCCTGCGTTGGTTGGTCCATACCCTCACCTCCATTATTATACAGTGTACTATTTTCTTGATACACTGTAGTATTTTCCTTATGCTCTAGTTTATCTAATAACTCAGAAATAATTCGGGCGCTATCCGGTCGTATATCAGTGATTTTCTTTACCTCTACACCGAGTTGTTTCAGTTTATCTATTATCTCATCGTATTTACCCATTGGTTACACCTTAATACACTGTAGTATTCTATATAGTACAGTGTAGTATCTAATATATAAACATTATGGTACAGTGTAGTAAAAAAAAGTTAGGCACTACAATTTAAAATTGAAAAGTTAGGTATTACATTTTTTGTTTCACTTATTGAAACGTTTCAAAATTCGAGTTTTGAAATCCTGCTTTCATGCCGTTAGATATAATATTTTATATACTTCTTAGGAATCGTGTCAGGCATATCTATTGCACCTAATTTGACTAAAGCCGCTTTGCTTTGTTCATATAGATCCTCCAGAAACTCTTTATTCCAAAATATCTTGAAACAATCCATACATATTTCACCAACAACCTTCCAAGAGTTCTTAGTGCGCAGATAGAGATTTTTAATAGCACCAAAACACAATTTTTCGCCATAATTACCTTGTCTTTGGAAATGGGCTGGTATTGTTCTCACACTTCGAATTTTGCCCTGCTTATACAATTTATTAGCTTCTACTTCCCAACTAAAATTATAGATTTTTTGATCTACCATTTCAATATAAGACATGTATACATGTGGATAATGATCTAGACGTAATGGCTCAGTACATATCCAACACATACCAATAAGTTGTTTTCCAATCTTAATATAGCCTCTTTTCATATATACAGGATCATTCCATTTAGAGTCAAATTTCTCACGTTCAGATTTACATTCTTCACAAATCTGGTATTGCCTAGGCATACAATTCACCTTTATAGTATACTCTTAAAATAAAATAGGAGTATACTATAAAAACTTATTGCATGAGAAGACTGTCCTTTCATGTAAAATCAAATGGTACCATGGTACCATTTTTTGGTACCCGCCCTATTTGATGGTTCTTTGCTAATTCTAAAATATTGGTCACAATTTGCGCGCAAATAGTCACCCGGGTGACTATTCTGGTTACCCTATTATTTATTACCACAATTTGAAAAATAGGAATGGGGTGACTTTTTGATCATGGTAATTCAAAATTACCATGTGGTAATGACATGAAAGGTAGGTTTTATTCTACCGCAGTGGTAGAAAATTCTCATCCAAAAATACTTTGGATGACCTTATAAGTAGGTTCCAATTAAGTTGGAAAAATCAGAGATCGCTGCATTTCTTTTTTGCGTTGTTTTCCTTAACAATGCAAATATTTGCATTGATGAATTCATCATTCAAAATTATTTTGAATGACCTTATAAAGGCTTTTAAAGCCTAATATTAGAGTTTCAAAGTGAAACTAAACAAAATAAAAAGAATTGATGTTCGTGGGGCAGTTACTACTCATGATAAACAACTAACGTTACATTCACACTTTCTCATGAAGTATCAATGCAACTAGACAAAAAATCAATGGACTCTACATCAGATGTAGAAGTTACATTCACACTTTCTCATGAAGTATCAATGCAACCCTTGTTATTTTATATTCCATCAAAGTGATGGAATATCGTAATTGGATATAGTAGAAAATTGAGTTACGTTTCGACCTCGACAAAACTAAAATACTTCATTCTTTTCATGATGTTTCTTTTATCGCTAAAAAACAATAGCCAAAAGGATACCGTTTGAAACTGATTCCAAGGTCCGGAGTATTACTGAAATTTCGCCTCCATGTACGGAGAAATTTTTATGAAAAATATCTAATCGCTTGGTTTTTTGTGTGTGTCATTCTCCCATAAGTTGATACTAAGAACGAAATGCAGGTTCACTAAAAAGCATTGTTGATATTGAGATTCAATACTACCAAAAAAGCGTATATGGTGTTTTCCTTGAAGTTAGCACCAGGTTTCAAGTTTTGTTAGCCTAAATAAAACTCAAAATATGCAAAAAGTAGAAATCAAAGTTCTGTTTCATGCGATGAACTTTCATTCAAAGGTATGTTTCAGAGATAAAAAAAATAGGAGAAGTTAAGGAAAAAGTACTCCAACTAATCCTGCTATCGCGAGACCACCAGCAACGAATACCCCTGCTATAATCAATCCAAAGATGATTATCGCAAAAATATTTGCTAATATAGAAACTCCAGTAGTTACCTTCGCAACTTCACGAAACGCCAGAATATTGCTGATAAATATTAACAGGAGAATGATCGTTCCTCCTCCTACAGCAAGTATAGCTACTGTAACTCCCGCACCAAAGACAGCAGAATAAATTATTGCTATAGCGAGAAGAGCATATAAAAATGCATGTGAAAATGCAAACCCTGTAGCCCTCAAGATTTGTACAGCGTGAAGGTCTTTAGATCCTACAAACCTGCCCATCAGAAACATTGCAAAAACCCAAATTATGAAGGGGACAAACACGAAGACGATTGAAATCAAAATGAAAATACCAATTCCCTCAGCAATTTCTAATGGAGTGCCTATAATTGGTATGGTAGGACCATAAATAAACCAGAGTGGAAGCGCTGCTATAACTCCTACAATGATTGTTACAACCCAGATCATTAAAGGTATAATGGCTGACTGTGTTGTTGCGCCTGGATCATCTGCGACTTCACTATATAGACTTTTATCAAATTTCATTGCGCGAAAAATCCGACCTAACATTTCTCTTACTTTGGACATTCCTTTAACCTCATATTTTTTAGAGTAAAAATCATACTGGGTCATCCTTTAGGGAAAGTCGGTAATAAACCTATTTACAGCGGCGAGAATTTGACGTTTATCGGATTGGACGAATAGTCTACCGGTAACTATTTTGCATTCGGTTTTCGATAGGAAGGACTACATGGAAGGTACTTCCCTCACCAATACGACTTTCTACCCATATTGAACCACCATGCATCTTCACATATTCTTTCGTGATAGCTAGACCCAAGCCAGTCCGTTCAAACTCTGATTGAAAGCGAGTTGATGCAGGAATTTCTGCCACATGAAAAGGCTGAAATATCTTTTCAAAATCCTTTTCCGCGATGCCTATTCCCGTATCTTTCACCGTGATATGGAGATTACCTTCCTTATCCATTATTTTAACATGGATTTCACCGCCATCAGAAGTGTATTTGATGGCATTGGAGAATAGGTTGCTAAAAATCGTGTGGATTATCTCTTTGTCCATATAAATGAAGGGCAACGGCTTAGGTGTTATGAGGTCAAGTTTATGTCCATGCTTCTGCGCCAATGGCAGGACTTCTTTGATGGCTTGGACAGCCACACTTTCAAGTGAACCTAACTCCAATCTCAGTTTTATGGTGCCTGCTTCAAGGCGTGTATAATCAAGAAGGTTATTAATAAGCACGGAAAGTCTATCGGCATTTCGCGCTATAATTCCTATCTTTCTATTAATTTCTTCAGGAAGAGTTATGTCTTTGCTTTTCATGTCAAGAAGGTCGACATGAGCTTTTAATGCGCTTAGGGGAGTACGGAGTTCGTGGGCCGCAGTATTGATGAAATTTGTCTTCATTTGGTCGATTTTCTTTCGTTCTGTGATGTCGCGGATTATAGCCATAGTAGCAGCTCTTCCCTCATATTCAATTACATTGGCACTAGTTTCGAGGGGTACCTTCCTGCCATCTTTCAAAAGGATTTCTGTTTCGAATTTGCTTGGTACTTCCTCTCCAGATATCCTCTTTTTATTTCTATCAATTATAAATTTTCTGTATTCTGGTGCAACAAAATTAATAAAAGGCTTTTCAAGTAAGTCTTCCAATGATAAATCGGCAATTTCAAGCATCTTTGGATTTACAAATTTTACTACTCCATCTTGAATAATAGCAATTCCATCGTTTCCTTTTTCTACGATAGTTGAGTATTTTTTTTCTGACTCACGTTGTGCTTCCTCAGCCAGTTTGCGCTCGGTGATATCGATATACATTGCTCGTGTGCCGAATAGATTACCGTCAGAATCGATTTCAGGCACTGCCTGTAGCAATGTCTTAATGATGCGTCCATCACGTGTTACTAGTTCTCGTTCTTGTGCAACAAAGTGTCCTTCCAGTGCATCTTTATAGCCGCCGTCTTCAAGTAATTTGATGCGCGATTCTGGTGTGTAGAAGTCAGCTAACGGCTGCCCCAATATCTCGGTACGGGTATACCCTAAATTGCTCAAAAATAATTCGTTGCAGCCCACAATAATAGGTCCATCATTCTGATTCTGGGTGATCACATACATTACGGGCGCTTCCTCGAACAGGTTTCGATATCGCTGTTCCGCCCGTCTGAGCGCCTCCTCGACCTTTTTGCGTTCAGTAATATCCTTCACTACGTCCACAATAGCTATGATGTTTCCCTCAGCATTTCGCATTGGGGAACTAGTAACCAAAGTATGACTACGCTGTCCATCTGGAAGTATACTAGTCCGTTCTGCAACAATTGTTTTTGCTTCGTTTAACACCGTTTCGAAATCACATTCAGGACAGGGTGCATCTAACCCTTTAAACACTTTGTAACACTTTTTTCCGATGACATCTCCCCAAAGATCTTTTACTGGTTGATTCACCCAAAGAACATCCAAATCTTTGCTTTCAATGGATATGCGATCACCAATTCCAGTTAGAATAGCCTGTAACCTGGCTTCCGATTCCTTTAAGGCTTTTGTACGTTCCTCGACAAGTTTTTCTAGGTTTTCAGTATAATCTTTCAGTCGATTTTCCAAATTTATTCGTTCGGTGATATCTTTCGCCACGTCCACAACAGCTACGATGTTTCCCTCAGCATCACGTACTGGAGAACTGGTGATCAACACTTGAACTTGTCCTCCATCTGGAAGTCTATCAACACTTTCAAAAACGATTATTTTACCTTCATTAAACACTTTTTCGACACCACACGCAGGGCAAGGCTCATCCAAGCCCTTATACGCTTCATAACATTTTTTTCCAATGACATCTCCCCAGACATCCTTTATCGATTGATTCACCCAGATAATGTCTAAATCCTTATTTTGAATGGTGATATGGTCTCCAATGCCCATCAAAATTGCACTGAGTTTTTCTTCCGATTCTTTTAACGCCTCAGTTCGTTCCTCAACGGTTTTTTCGAGATTTTCAGTATAATCTTTCAGTTGCATTTCCAATTGTTTTCGTTCTGTAATATCCTTAACCACTTCCACAACGGCGACGATGTTTCCTTCAGCATCTCTCATAGGAGAACTGGTGGTCAAAATATGGATGGGACGTCCATCCGGATGTATGATCATTCCTTCCGAAATCACGGTTTTTTCTGCATTAAACACTATTTCGACCGTACAATTAGGACAGGGCGCATCTAGTCCTTTATACGCTTCGTAGCACTTACTTCCAATGACATCTCCGTAAATAGCCCTTTCTTGCTGATTTATCCATATAATGTCCAAATCCTTATTTTGTATGGTGATGAGGTCTCCGATGGCACTTAAAATTGCCTGCTGTTTTGCTTCCGATTCCTTTAAGGCTTTTGTCCGTTCTTCAACAAGTTGTTCGAGATTCTCAACGTATCCCTTCAGTTGAGGAGTCGTTTTCTTACGCAAGATGTCGTTTGGATCATGATCCGTCATTGCCAAACATCCATATTAACTGTCACATGAATTGACATTTTTCAAAGAGGAATTCTGGTGGGCGGATGGTATCTTGTATCTCCGCTTACCCATATTTCCTTCATTTGAGAAATTTCAGAACTTATTAAAAAAGAGTTCGGTGCATATGAGTTCAGCGAGCAAAAAGTTGCCATTCCGAATCATCGCCAAACAAATAGAGTGATCTTCTCGCAGAAGATTATTAGAGATATTATATTTTCGAATAAAAAACTAAAAGAGACAATTTAGAATATCAAAGAAATCAACGCTTACATTCAAAATTTACTTCTTAAGGGTGAGACATAATGAGTATTAAAGCAAGCTATATTCTTGTGAAGAAAAAATCGATAGCAGATTAATTATTAGATCGTATAAAAGCGGGTGAATCTTTTTCTAAACTCGCAAAAGAATACTCTGAATGTCCTTCCAAAAAACGTGGTGTATCGCTTAGAAAATTCGCTCAGACAGTATTCTGATTATTTCTCAAGCAGTCAAATTTTTTCCTCCAAAATTTCAAAGGATCATAGAATGTGGTACATTGTTGAACTTAACAAGATAATGTAGTTTATTGTCGAGGAAAGAGCTCTAATTTCATCTAATTCTTTTAAAATAAGTTTCAAGCAAATGAGAAATCGATCTAAAGGAACTATAATATAACTTCAAAAAATCAAAAGAGGAATTCAGTTATAGAAAAAGAACCCTAGCTAATCCGGCTATTGCGAGACCAAAAACAAAGGCAATAATTGCGTTGAAAGATGCTTTTGTTAACTATCTTGCATAAGTTTCTTGATAGGAAGAACTACATGAAAAGTGCTTCCTTCACCGATATTACTTTCCGCCCAAATTAAACCACCGTGCATTTTAACATATTCTTTTGTGATGGCTAGACCTAGACCTGTACGTTCAAACTTAGATTGAAAATCAGCTGATACTGGTAGATCAACAACATGAAACGGTTGAAATATCTTATCAATATCTTTTTCCATGATTCCGATCCCCGTATCCTTCACTATAACATGAATGGTCTCGCCCTCTTTTATTAAACTGATTGTAATTTTGCCTCCGTTAGGCGTGTATTTGACAGCATTGGAGAGTAAGTTATTGAAGATGGTTCTCATAATTACAATATCCATATAAATTAAAGGTAACGGCTCAGGAGTAATAAGATCAAGCATATGCCCATGTTTTCTCGCTAATGGCAAGACATCTTTGATGGCTTGGACAACTACACTTTCAAAAGAACTTAATGCGGGTTCTAATTTTTTAGTACCAGCTTCAAGTCGTGAATAATCAAGGAAATTATTAACAAGCACTGTTAGTCTTTCAGCACTATCTGCAATAATTTCAATCCTACTCCTAATTGCCTTATGAAGATCTAAATTTTTGCTTTTCATATCTAGAAGATCAACATTTACTTTCAAAGCACTTAATGGTGTACGCAGTTCGTGAGCAGCAGTATTGATAAATTTTGATTTTATCTGATCAACTTTTTGTCTTTCCGTAATATCGCGGATTATTGCCATCAAAGCAGCTCTACCCTTATAGCTAATTACACTGATATTTAATTCAACAGGTGTCTTTCTCCCATTCTTTGCAAGAATCTCTATTTCATATCTATTTAGGACTCTTTCACCTGCCATTCTTCTTTTATACCTATCTAATACTAATTCTCTGTATTCTGGAGCAACAAAATCAATAAATTGTTTCCCAAGAGCTTCATCTCTTGAAAAGCCAGTAAGTTCGATCATCTTTGTATTAACAAATTTTAGTTCTTTATCTTGAACAATACAGATACCATCGTTTCCTTTTTCCACAATAGTTGAATATTTTTTCTCCGATTCTTTTAACGCTTCTTCAGTCAGCTTGTATTCAGTTATATCTTTAACTACTTCCACAGCAGCGATAATTTCACCCTTAGAGTCTCTTACAGGAGAACTAGTAGTCAAAATATAGATTGGGCTGCCATCTGGTCGCAGAACCATTCCTTCTGAAATCACCGTTTTCTTTTCTTCAAAAACCATTTTAACTGTACAATTCGGACATGGTGATTCTAGCCCCTTATACGCTCTGTAACATTTCTCTCCAATAACATTTCCATAAATAGCCCTTTCTGGTTGATTTATCCAAATAATGTCCAAATCCCTATTTTGTATTGTAATTAAGTCTCCGATAGCGTTTAAAATTGCCTGTTGTTTAGCTTCCGATATAATCAACGCCATCGTTGGTTCCTTAATGTTCTTTTCTAGAGGTTCAATATATCCTCGCACATGAGGAATCAATTTCTTTGGCGGAATTTCACGATGATTTGGGCTAGACAAAATTGCTCAACTTCATTTATTTCTAAAAGAGAACTCTGAGATCTCATTAACGAAGATTCTCGAAACTAACCGATTCTCTTTTTCAATTTATTTAGTTAAGTCTATGCAAAATGATACTACTCAATACTTGTTAAAAAATTGTTTGGTTTGAAAAATATTTCAAAATAGCCAATCTGTCTGAAAAATCATTATTCACAAAAGAGTACAATGAATTCTCTAATTTTCACACACTTGAATAATTACTATACGTTTAATTAGAAAGTTAAAAGAATGCATCTTTATATACAAAGAATAAAAACTGAAACACTTAACTTGTGTTAAAGGTGA
>Ga0180438_10012147_pt1 | contig 10284 bp, 8 predicted proteins | sample SS_ome_12_FD_132455 | JGI IMG/M metagenome (GOLD analysis project Ga0180438, IMG submission 132455) | Hypersaline lake sediment archaeal communities from the Salton Sea, California, USA - SS_3_D_2 metaG | ecosystem: Environmental > Aquatic > Non-marine Saline and Alkaline > Hypersaline >...
ATAGATGGAGAAGATGATGGAAGTAGCCATTCGCGTCAGGTCAAACTCGTTTCCTATGGATTTAAAAAAGACACCAAAACAGAAGCGTGACCCTAAAATAAGCGCAAAGATAATGAAGGAGGCTGCAACCACTATCCACCCATAAAACAGTCTACCGTTTGTTTTTGAAAGAAGTTGCATTAGTAAGGCTTCCTCTCTTTAAAAAGTACTTTAGATCATGTGAAGGCCCTGGTACGCAATAGAAAAGTTATCCTTATCTACATATACTGAATTTAATACGTCAAAAAATTACGAATAGGGAGTTTGAAGTACATTAGTATTCTGAATTCTGATTACTAAAATAAAGGCCTCCACCAAAGTCTTATATGATTGAATATCAAACATCACAATTGCGGATCAAAAAATAAACTACGCACACATTCACGGGTAATTATTTTGTGTATATATGATTAAAGTATTGTATATGTAAGGGTTAGGGAGATATGTGGCAGGGAAAGTGCGAATTGCATGAAACAGGAAGAAGGGATGGTGTTCAACAATACTATTACAATGGAAAAAAGCATATGGAATCTGAAATTAGGCCAGACATCACGTCACATATCATAGAAAAAGCCAAAGAATTCGGGGCGTCTCTGGCTGGAATTGCAGATGCGACAGCAGTCAAAAATTCCCCGTCACATCTCATATATGGAAAACTCGGTGAATATAAAACCGTCGGGAATATTGAAACAGGCGAAACGAACCCATGGAAAGTTGTATGGCCTGAAACTGCACAATCCGTGATAGTCATTGCCGTGGTGCACCCCAAAGAGGAGCCGGAATTAGACTGGTGGAGGGATGGGTATACCGGGGGCACGCACGGAAACCGAATCCTTATGTCTATCAATGCCAAACTATCAAAGTGGATGGAAAAAGAAAAAGGAATAACGTCCACTCAACTCCCGTATCACATCGAGCACGGAGGGCTTTTTCTCAAAGATGCTGCTGTTCTGGCAGGGCTGGGATGCATAGGGAAAAATAACATGCTAGTCACCCCGGAATATGGTCCGCGGGTCCGTCTTCGAGCTATGCTCACGGATGTCAAACTGCATGGTACTGGCCCTGTTGATTTTGATCCCTGCGAAGAGTGTGATATGCCGTGTCGAAGGGTCTGCCCGCAGAAAGCGTTTCAAAACAAGATATATGTAGAAAAGCAATGTGGTCTCACCATGCTTCCTGCCAGAACAGGGGTGTATAGCAGGCATCTGTGCAATGTGCAGATGGAACGTGATGATGAAAAAAGGGAAAAAATAGCGGTTGAAGGACAGAATAAACAGGAAAAATTGGTAAAATACTGCCGGCGCTGTGAGCTGGCCTGCCCTGTAGGGAAAAGATAGGAAATTGGTTCCTAAAAAGATCATTTAATGTAAAAGGAGGTATTCATACGTATGGGAAAGAAGTCAAGGAATACGGCGATCCAGCGGCCCTTACAGGGGCCATTCATACACCAACAATGTTCCCCTATCTACCGATCACACCCCAACAGCTCATTGATGAAATTCTTGCAGTTAATGAAGCGGGCGGTGCAGTCGCCCATTTACATGTCAGGGATCCAGAAAATGTATTCCAACGGCAGACCAGGATGTTTTCAGGGAGATCCCTACTGAGGTCAAGAAACATTGCGATATAATCCTATGCACTACAACGGGTGCTCGATTGGGAGAACCTGTGGAGAAAAGGGTGCACGTGGTTTCAACTTTAAAGCCGGAACTGGCTTCATTAAATACTGGTTCTTTAAACTTTGCCCTTTTTCACATTGTGGACCACTACAAAGACTGGAAGCACGAATGGGAAAAGGAATACCTTGAGAACTCAGAGGATGCAATTTTTCCGAACACATTCAAAACCATGCGCCATATATTGTGATGTCTTTTTGATTGGCGCACAAGCCTGTTTATTGCTATACTGCCCCATCAAAGAGGTACCCCTTATCATTCATCTTTAGGGGTTAATTTAGAAACAAAAAAAGGGAGGATCAAGGGTGGAAATATTGCGCCTTGATATGGAACAGGAGAAGGCAACTTTTGAGGACCTTCCAGAGCAGTGGAAGCTCGTTGGAGGAAGGGGTTTAATTGCCAAAATAATGAACAAAGAAGTGCCGCCTGATACCGATCCTCTTGGTCCAAAAAACAAGTTGATTATCGCTGGCGGACCTCTTGCTGGTACAATCGCTCCCCAGTTAGGGCGGATTTCGGTTGGGGGGAAAAGCCCCCTAACACTCGGGATAAAGGAGTCAAACGCCGGCGGTACTGCGGCCCAGAAATTGGATAAGTTGGGTATCCGAGCACTTGTAGTGCAGGGTGTTCCAAAAGAAGCAAAATTTTACTGTCTCAAGATCTCGAAGGATGAAGTCACTCTCATGCCTGCTGATGACTATACAGGCATGAAGAATTACAGGCTGGTGAGCGATCTTTATGATAAATACGATGGGAAACCGGCTATAATCTCTATTGGTATTGGCGGCGAGAGGAAATACAAAGCAGCTTCTGTCTCCTTTACTGACATGTTGGGTGACCCTTCAAGAAATGCCGGCCGAGGTGGCTTGGGTGCACTGATGGGATCCAAGGGACTGAAGGCAATTATCATTGACGATTCAGGTACATCTCCCGTAAATATTGCTGATCCTGTGCTGTTTAAGACGACAGTCAAATCCTGGGTGAATACTATTAGGCATGATGTTGGCTGTGGGTTTTTCTCAAAATTTGGAACCCCCTTTGCAGTTGCCAACTCAAGTAATCAAGGGACAATGCCAGGGAATAACTACTGCTCGGGGAGGCCTGAGGAATTCAGGAAGGTCAGCGGTGATATCATCCAGAAGAAGCTTTTCGAACGTGGGGGCAGAATGCATGGCTGCATGCCGGGATGTGTGGTTCAATGTTCAATCATCTATCCAGATGCCGAAGCAAAGCCACTGGCCTCAGCCTATGAATATGAGGCAATCGCGCTCCTGGGGACGAACTTAGGCATTGCTGATCTGGATGCCATCGGACGGCTGAAATTCATCTGTGATGACGTGGGTATCGATTTGATAGAAATAGGGAGTTGCCTGGGTGTGGCAGCCAGTGCCGGGATGATGAAGATGGGTGATGTGGAATCGGCGATAAAACTCCTGATGGAGATCGAGCAGGGAACTGAGTTTGGCACAATTTTGGCGAACGGAGTAGTTAACACGGCAAAGGCTTTGAACATCAGTCGTGTCCCTGCTTTCAAAGGGCAGGCCATCCCTGCTCATGACCCGAGGGCTGTGAAAGGGGTTGGTGTTACCTATGCCACAAGTCCCATGGGAGCAGACCATACCGCGGGACTGACATACCGGATTCCACTGCAAAAGAATGGACAGATAGCCAACTCTCTGCGGTTTCAGGTTCAGGCTGCGACATGCGATACTCTGGAATATTGCATCAATTCTATCCCCGGAGGACAGGTTTCGCTTTATAGGTTCTTGGCGGAGTTGCTGAATGCCCGTTATGGGCTTAGCTTGACGGCTAACGACGTGGTTGAGATAGGAAAACAAACCTTAAAGGATGAACTGAAGTTTAATGAGGGCGCTGAGTTCGGCACAATCCATGAGCGTTATCCACGGTTTGTTCGAACCGAATCACTGCCTCCGACAAATCATGTCTTCGACGTGGAAGACTCTGATTTGGATAGCCTCTGGGAGAGGCTGGAGGCCTTCAGAGAACCCAAAAAGGTTTGGGAAGTTCGTCTCCCTTCTTTGCCAGCCATGTTATTTGGAGCCGGTGTCGTTCAAAGGCTGGGTGAGCGGGCGAAAAGGCTCAATATTAAGAAGACCCTTCTGATAGCGGATCCAGTCATGAAGAGCCTAGGACGAAGCGACGAAGTACAAGGGATTCTGGAAAGCAGTGGAATTGCCTCGGTTGTGTTCTCTGAAGTGGAGCCCGACCCACCGGTCGAGGAAGTAGAGAACGTGGCTCAGATTTACAGCAATGAAGGCTGTGATGGGCTCGTTGCCATAGGAGGCGGGAGTTCTTTGGATTTGGCCAAGGCGATTGCCCTAAGGGTATCTCAACCTGGAATCTTAACGGAATATGAAGGTATAATGGGAGGCACAGCAAAGATCAAGCCTCCTCTACCGCCGGTAATTTGTATACCAACGACCTCAGGAACCGGTAGCGAAGTCAACCAATATGCGGTTATTACCGATAAGAAGAGGAACCTGAAGTTCATGGTAGTGAGCGATTATCTCATCCCGAGCCTGGCCGTAGTTGACCCCAATCTATCTACGAGCATGCCGCCAAGACTAACTGTGGAGTCGGGGATTGACGCCTTGGCCCACTGTATCGAAGGATACGTAGGATTGGTTTTTCCCTATCATCCCTATTATGAGGCACTGGGCCTTTATGGGGTTAAATTGATTGGTCGGAGCCTGAGAAACGCTTATGAGAACGGAGAAGATATCGATGCCAGGACGGATATGTGTATGGCGGCCATTTACGGAGGACTCTCTTTTGCAAAAGGTCTCGGCATCGGTCATGCAATTACTCATGCACTTGGTGCCCATTATCATATTTCCCATGGAAAAGCTGCTACGATAGGTCTACTCTGCTTTGTCAGGGCCAATAAGGAGGCCTGCCAAGAATCCTTTTCAGAGTTAGCGTGGGCATTGGATCGCTCTGACGATCTGGAGAATGCTCTCGTGAAGCTCTATAACGACCTTAATATATCCACACAATTGAGAGACCTTGGAGTAGAAGAAGAAGACCTGAAAAGGATTGCATTTTATGCATCCAAGGATGTGGTCAACATCGCCACGAATCCCTCAGCGATCAGCCAACATCGTATCTTAGAGCTCCTCATGGGGTCTTATTAAACCCAGATGGTGCCATTGGGAACTCAGAATCGAACCTGCAACGCCTAATGAAGCTAGGGAAATAGTAGGGCTGAAAGGCCTCGACAAGGTAATTTTTTAGATGCCCTGAAGGTTTACTCTCATTCGCTTGAGAATATCATCCAGGGTTTCGGTGAACCATCTTTTTTGTGGGCAGGGCGTTTTTAAGAAATGAAACCTCAGTGACGGTCGGCAGGAGAATATTTTTCGCGTGGCGTACGATAGCATTGATCACCATCGGCCACAAGGCCTTGGGCAAAGCATGACCCATACCTTTGACAATTACCAATTTTGCCCCAGGGATTGCATTGGCGGTATTAATACCGCATTCCACAGGTACACGAGGGTCGGCATCCCCATGAAGAAATAGTGTTGGTACGGTGATAGACCTAAGCTAATTATAAACTAGAAGTAAAAAATGCTATGATAAAATTTTCATTTCATAGTAGGATTTATTCAGCAAATAAAAGAAGTATATAAAAAAAGGAGCCCTTCATGTCTATGATGAACGCAGAACAATATGAGGAAAGCTTGAGACGCTTGAATTTAGTGGTGTACATGTTTGGAAAGCGAATAGAAAACGTGGTTGATGACCCTATTATTCGACCATCCATGAACGCGGTTGCCAAGACATATGAGCTGGCCCACCGCCCGGAGCATGAAGATATTATGACCGCCACTTCCCATATTACCGGTACCATAATTAACCGGTTTACACACATTCACCAAAGCATCGAGGATTTAGTAAAGAAAAGCAAGATGGGAAGGTTACTCGGTCGTGAAACAGGATGCTGTTTTCAGAGATGTGTGGGAATGGATGCGCTGAATGCGCTTTCTATTGTCACCTTTGATATTGATGCAAAACACGAGACCGAATACTACAAACGGTTTGTGAAGTATCTTAAATATGTTCAGGAAAACGATTTTACTGTTGACGGTGCCATGACAGACCCTAAGGGTGATAGAAGTCTGCCTCCCCATAAACAGCCTGATCCGGATCAATTCATGCATGTAGTAGAAGAAAAAAAAGATGGAATCGTTGTGAGGGGAGCCAAGGCCCATCAGACAGGCGCTGTAAATTCACATGAGATCATCATTATGCCCACTCTTGCAATGAGGGAAGAGGATAAAGACTACGCCATCTCATTTGCCCTTCCGAGTGACGCCGAAGGAATCACCTATATAATGGGGCGCCAGTCCTGTGATACCAGGAAACTCGAGGGCGGGACGATGGATCAGGGTAATCTCCTGTTTGGTGGGCATGAGGCATTGGTTGTTTTTGATGACGTGTTTGTCCCCTGGGATCGGGTATTCATGTTTAAGGAGTATGAATTTTCGCGGCAATTAGTAGAGCTATTTGCTGCGTATCACCGGCAGAGTTACGCATGCAAGGTAGGGGTGGGAGATGTTCTCATAGGTGCTGCCCAGACCGCTGCCGAGTATAACGGTATTGAAAGAGCCTCGCATATCAGAGACAAGATTGTCGAGATGAATCATCTCAACGAGACTCTATATTGCGGGTGCATTGCGTGTGCGTCTGAAGGACACAAGGAGCCCAGCGGAACGTATTGTGTCAATATCTTGCTTGCCAATGTGCACAAACACAATGTGACCCGTTTTCCTTATGAGATTTCACGGCTTGCGCAGGATATTGCAGGAGGCTTGATGGTTACCCTGCCCTCTGAAAAGGATTTGCAGTCGCCTGAAACCGCCAAATGGCTTACAAAGTACTTCGAGGCACACCACGATATTCCCACCCAACACCGGATGCACATCTTGCGGTTGATTGAAAACCTTACATTAGGGACTGCAGCGACAAATTATCTGACAGAATCCATGCATGGTGCAGGCTCCCCTCAGGCACAGAGAATTATGATTTCCCGCCGCATTAATATGCAAGAGAAACAAAGGGCCGCCAAAAAGCTTTGTGGCATTGAGTCGTAATATGTGTGAAACGGTGAGAGTGGGCCTTAAGTATTGTGGTGGCTGCAATCCTGAATATGATCGGGTTGCCCTGGTACGGCACATAGAAGAAAGCTTACAGGGTAAGGTAGCGTTTGTTACGCCTGAAAGCGAAGGTGTTGGGCTTATTTTGGCGGTAGAGGGGTGCAGCATTGCCTGTGCTGATTTGAGCGCTTTTCAAGGGATGGAGATTCGGGTAGTCACTAACATCGACGGTGCAGAGAGGTTTATTCAAGAGATCAGAGCGCAGCTGGGGTCAACGGCTGGCAACGGTGAATAAACATACACAACCAGGCAAACTACTTCTTCAACTCATCCCATTTATAATCGATCAATTCGAGAAGAACGCCATTTACTGCCTTTGGATGAACAAAGGCGAATTCACAATCCCGAAAAGGCCTAGCCCCCCCAATAAAGGGATAATCCTTAGCTTTTAACTCATCCATAGCCTCTCGGGTGTTGTCCACATTAAAACTAATGAGCATCACACCCTCGCCTCGTTTCTCGATAAACTTGGCTACATCCCCATCCGGAGTGGTTGATTCCATTAACTCAAAACCTACTTCTCCCAACCAATATCGTGCCACCCTGATCTTTTCTAACTCATCCACGTACGGATCATCAGGTTCTGGCTTCCCCAGAATGGGTTCCCAAATTTTTCGAGCTTCATCCAGATTTTTTACCGCAATACATATATGATCTATCTTGTTTACCTTCATTTTTTCCTCTTTAAAATGTTACCAATTCAAGTGGAATAGAAATAGCGTGATCCGGGCAGATAAAACCACATTCATTGCAGTCTTCACATAAAAATTCAGTGACCACAATTCTATCATCTTGAAGTCGAATAGCCTGATCCGGGCACACCTCTATGCAGAGAGGCTGTGTTATTCCTCCACATTTTGTACATTTTTCCAGATCTACCTGAGCAGCCATAGTGAGTCCTCCTTCTATTTCTTGTCTGGTTTGTATAATCTCCGGAGACATATACCATCCCCGCTTGGAATGGCTTTTTGCGTCTCTATCTTCAAATTTGTACCCAGGAAGTCGTTTACTTCCTCAAGAAATGTTTGAAGATATCTATCGCAGCCTGCAAGATCCTCTTTCATAGAGGCGCCGGCCTCTTTGGCAGAGGTAGGCCAGGGGCATCTTTCCCACGTAATAAAAATTTCATGAGGGCTTTCGCCCTTTTGGATTTTTACCACTGCCCCATTGGTTTCTGCCAATCCTTGATACGCCCTTGCTACATTCATCATCAAGCCCTCTTCGCCCTTAAGCAAGTTCATGCGGGGAAGATAGGATTTGCCGATATCTTTGCCAATGGCTTCCCAGGCCTTCACACCGATATCAAAGGGGCTTGCGTCAGGGCCGGCACATTCGATTGCTACCTGACGCATTTGATAAAATGTTCTCCTGTTTGCTCCCTGTGCACCTTGTAATGCCCTCCATAAGCGAGTTATTTCTTTTTCTGAGTCAAGTGCCATTTTTACCCTCCTTTTAGATCCGAATACCTATTCTATAACCATCATGAACCGCACTTGATAAATTTCGAGGAGTCAGTGCGTCACCGATTACAAAAAGTTCAATGCTGTTTTCCTGCACCACATCTTTCAGTGGAGTGTTTGGCTCTCTTTCAGAGGTGACCACAGTATCTGCCTTCACCGGGATTCTATACCCATCGTATGTTACAACAATAACCCCATCGTCGGTAATTTCATCAATATCGCAATCGCTATAGGCTGTTACCTTATTTTGTTTTAAATAGCCAACATATCGCCATAAAAATGAAGGGTTAATATCCTTTCCAAGCTTTTTTTCTTTTCCCACTATGGTCACCTTTTTGCCTTGTTTGGCCAAGAAGAGAGCCAACCCGATCCCTGGCTTCAGATTTCCCCAGACAACCACATTCTCGCCAACCTGGGCCGTTCCGTTCAGAACATCCAGCACCGAGACAACATTTTCTCGATCAAACCCAGGGGCCGTGCCCTTTATGTAATTTGGCCCGGTTGCCAGAACCACAGAATCTGGCATTTCCTCTTCAATCAATTCTGCGGTCACCTCTGTGCCTAAATGAAACGTGACTCCAGCTTTTTCAGCCTTAACCTTTGAAAAGCTTATCTGGCCATAGAGCTCGTCATCTCCGTAGGGCGCCTTGGAGGCCTCAATAATGGTTCCGCCCAATTCCTCTCTTTTGTCGTATACATGTACCTCGTGCCCTCTTTCCGCGGCCACCCAGGCACACTCGAGACCGGCAGGGCCGGCACCGACAATCATAATATTTTTTTCCATCTCTGCTGGTTTGATCTGATACTTTTCATCCCATTCATGGGCGCACACAGGATTAATGTAGCAAGTCATTGGCGCATCGCGGAAAAGCCGTGCAAGGCAGACATTACATGCAACACAGGGCCGTACCTCATCCTCTGTGCCCTCTAAGACCTTTTTGGGGAGCAGTGGATCGGCAATCATAGGGCGACACATTTCCCATATATCAAGCTTGCCCTCTCCAATCGCTTTATCAGGTAGATCAGGGAGGAAAAGCCTGTAGGCCATCATGACAGGCACCGTAAGATGCTGTTTAGCACGCTCGGCTAAATGGAGCCATTTGCCTTGCGGGATGTCTCTGCTGATCACAGGGTAGATTGATTCTTGCCAGCCTAAGGTAACACTCATGTAGTCCACTCCTGCTTCCTCAGACATTTCATACGTGATCATGGATTCTTCGGGTGTGTTTCCACCCACATCATCTAAGAGTTCATCAGCACAAAGCCTGATTCCCACAGGGACATCGCCACATACTTTCTTCACTTCTTGAATGAGCTCTACAACAAATCTCATCCTTCCTCGTATATCTCCACCATACTCATCAGTTCGCCTATTGGTATAGCTGGATACGAAATTGGAAAGGAGATACCCGACAATTCCTGAAATCTCAACAATGTCAAACCCTGCCTTAAGCAGTCTTTCTGTGGCCTCAATGTGTTCCTTAATGCACTGTTTGATATCTGCTTTGGTCATCTCTTGGACTGGCCGAAAGATCCTCAATCGCTGAGGAACAAGAGATGGCCCTTGACAATATTCCGCCTCAACTGCACCGACCCTGCCACAGTGCATCAATTGGCAGCCGGCGACTGCCTTTTCTTCGTGGATAGCATCGGCAAGTCGTTTCAGGCCAGGTATGAATTTATCATCCCAGGCTGCGGCCTGGCCAACGTATCCTTGACCCTGGCGGTTTTTATCCATATATACACCCTGCATAGTGCATATACCGCCGACAACACCTTTGGCCCTCTCTCGCAGATAGGCTACGCCTGCATCAGTAACAAATCCGTCTTTGCCATTTAAGTTGTCTTCAGTCGCGGCATACTTGATTCGATTCGGGATTGTGAGGGTGCCTATATCAACAGGCTTGAACAGATGAGGATATTTTTTTG
>Ga0180438_10012148_pt1 | contig 10284 bp, 5 predicted proteins | sample SS_ome_12_FD_132455 | JGI IMG/M metagenome (GOLD analysis project Ga0180438, IMG submission 132455) | Hypersaline lake sediment archaeal communities from the Salton Sea, California, USA - SS_3_D_2 metaG | ecosystem: Environmental > Aquatic > Non-marine Saline and Alkaline > Hypersaline >...
CGGCTTTCCAAAGCAATCGCAGCATGGAGTAAGAAGGCCGGACTGGATAGATTATGAGGAAGCGTATCGGATCCCTCGGTCGCTTAGCAAGCTTACTGATGGTTTCCGTTTGTTTCTTGGCGATGTCTGCCCCAAGCACGACAAGATCAAAGTCCTTGCCCCCTAGTAAATCCGCGGCTTCCTCCAAAGATTCCAACACCTTAACCTCGTAACCATCCGTTTCTAACACTTGGGTCGCCCATTGGGTCCAGAAACTATTTCGGTCAACTATTAGAATCTTTACAGAGGAAACACCGCTGGCCCTGTTGCTCATTTTTCGCTCCTTGTGTTTTGTTGCTCATCTCCAATCGCGACTGGCAATTGTATCTGAAACATGGTTACCTCAGAATCGCTCCGGACAATTTTCAGGGTCCCGTTGTATCTGCTAAGAAAATCGCGAGCCAGGAACAGCCCCTTTCTTGCGCCTGGTCGGTGTGGCAGCTGGTCGCGAGGGTAATATTCACCGCTAAAGACAACCTCCCAATCTTCACGAGGAATTGGAGGCCCGTTATTTGACACGAAAATGTCCAAGAGCTTGCCGTCGCCGGTTACTTCGGCTTGGATCTTGATCCATCCTTCGCCTACAACGTCCTCCATTGCTTTCTGTGCATTTGTAATCAGTTCGACTATCGTTGTACAGAATTCATTGCGTTCTATGTCCACAGGGGGCAGCTCTTCTTGAACCTGATTGATCAGCTGTATTCCTTCCTCAATATCAGCGAAATTGACAGCGTCTATAATAGCCTGACACACATCTACTAGTTCGGAAGGCGTAATACCCCCAACCAACTCACTAATAAGATCGTTTATGCCTGTCGCGTGATCAAGAATTCTCCCTAGTCGTTGGCGCTCGTCATCGCTAAGGTCCAATCTGCCCAGGAGGTGATCGGCATAGATTTCAATCTTGCTAGCTTTGTTGCCCACCGCGTGGACGGCGGCTCTCGCGACACGTGCCTTGACGAGTTCCACTTCTCTTCTGGATTTTTCTTGGTACAGTTCATAGGTGCGGAACCTGTCATAGATCGCAGAGGCAGCGACGTTTGCTACTTCTTTCAAAATCTCGATGTCGTGCGAGCTGAAAGCCTCTTTGTTTACGCTCTCAAAGTTAAGTACACCAAATGGTTCTTCATCATGGACTATAGGCACTGCAAGTTCCGAGGCAGTACCGTCAAACAGGGGCAAATAATGCGGACACACTGAAACATCGGGATAGTAAACCATCTCCTTCTCACGGATCGCTTCGCCCGATACACCATCTTGAATGGAAATCTTGTCGTAAGTTCTTGTAGTTGCCTGTGGGCGTGATACAAGCAAAGTGAGTACTTGCTCGCCTGGGTCATAACTCTGATAGGTCGCTCCTGAAACCTGCGGAATTAGCTCCATTGTTTGTTGAAGAACATGCCCGACATAGCTAGCTGGATCCTCATAAACACCGCGTTCCCTAACAATTTCAGAGACTAGCGTGAGTCGGTTATAGAGCCGCTGAAGTCTCTTTGCCTGCAGACCAGCCTTAGCAATAGCTAGGGCTGCTTGGTCACCTATAGCCTGGAGTAGCCGCAGTTCAGATTCCTCAAAATGATGCGGGTCAAAGTAATTTAGGAACAGTACGCCTACAGGTTGATCCTCGACCACCAAGGGCATAGCCGCACAGGACTTAACTCCCCGTTTTCGCACGAACTCACTTTTACGCCACAATTCATGAGACCGGGTATCATCGGACCAAACGATCTTACCCTCCCTGATGATCTTGGTTGTGGTGCCCCCTTTCCTTGGCCGAGGTTGTGGCAGCTCATCGAAAACAGCCACTGGCATATCAAACTCTCCGGTCTCCGAATCGTAAGGACACACCGTGGCTGTGTCCGCTTTTAAGAGCTGCGCAGTTTGAGTTACGATTGTGTTGAGAAGCTGGCGCTGGTCACTTTCCCGCACAATTGCTGTCGCTAGGCTGTAAAGCCCTTCAAGTTCCTGGACTCTTTCTTGCGTATCGCCGTAGAGTCTTGCGTTATCCAGCGCAATAGCGGCCTGACTTGCAATGGTTAGCAAAACCTGAAGATCCGGGGCATTATAGACATTGTCAGATTCTCTATTTCGTACGGATATGACACCTAAAACTCTCTCACCGATCATCATTGGAACACCTATATATCCGTACTTCTCAGGGATGCTCCCTGTATATTCCTCGTGTCCAGGTCTAGAATACCATTCCCTTGCCTCCTCCGCCGTCTTGAACAGAAGTGGCTTTTTGGTCTCAATGATAGCTCTCGTTGCCCCCTTGCGACTCGACTGCGCAGCTCTAGCGTAGGCGCCCCGTTCTACATCCATTCGTTTGCCATCCTCAAATGCCAATCCAAAACTCATTCCATCTGTAACCGGATCATATAGCGCGACGTACATATTGCGCGCGTCCATCAGTCTACTGGTCTGCTCATAGATCAACTCCAAAATCTGACTCCCCTGCAGACGAATACCAGAAGTCAGCTTCTGACCGACTTGGTTCAACGCGTCAAGCTCTTCCGCTCTGTCGCTTGCACGCTGGAACAATCTTGCATGGTGAATCGCTAGGGAGGCAGAGTGGGCAAATGCCTCAGTGATCGCAATCTCGTCAGGTGTGAATCGACGCGGTTGTAAGTAGTTGAGGAACAGTACCCCAAGCGTGGCTTCGTTGGCCCGGAGGCGAACACCCAGATAGGCCTTAACCCCCTCTTCCATGACATGCTCGGTCCAGGCCATTTCTCGATCTGCCTGGGGGACCTCATCCATATTCTCGATGATCACGAGACCTTGATCACGGACGCGGGCAGATGCACCTCCTTCCTCGCGGGGCTTCTGGAGAGGCTTAGTGGCTCCGTAGGTCACAGACCTGTCAATGTCATAGAATTGCCGCGTCTCCGGATCGTACTGGTGCAAGGTGATGTTGTCTGCCCCTAAAATCTGAGCTGCACTTCTGACAATCTCACGCATCAGTGATTCTGGATCCGCCAGCATGAAGGTCAATCTCGCCCCCACACCTTGGAGGACATTCAACATCAAGACTATCCGCTCACTCTCAATGGTTCGAGCGGCCAGTTCAATGAAAGCGCCGACGAGTGTCTTTTGCCGCTCTGTCAGGCCGTGGTAACCCACCGTCCATATGCAGCACACGCCCAGCACCCTAGAACCAGACAGCACGGGGAATGCCGAAACTCCCTGCCACCGCGTCATACGCGCTTCGTCCTTGAACACGGGCTCGTCGTCTATTCTTGCGTCAAATGGTTTCCCGGTCTTGAAAACGTCTATCACAGCGCTGGACTGGGTTAAGTTTAGCCTAGTGCCCTGAGCAAACTTTCCAGTAGGACCAGAGCAAGCTTTGATCACCAGAGTCTGCCCGTCTCGTTCCGGCGTCCATATGGCGACCGCTACGTCTCCTAGCGCTCTTGCAACGCTATCGGCCACGCCCTGAAGCGCTGTCTCTTCCCTAGGAAGACCGGGATGGATTGCCAGTTGAGCCTTGAGCTCTGGTGTGAGCAGACGCTGAATAGCAACCGCCACTTCAGCGGCTAGCATTTCCAGAGTCTCTCTCTCCGGGGCAGAGAAGGAACGAGTTGTCCGGTAATTAAAGAATAGGACACCGAGGGTTTCTGCCGGATTCGTGATCAAGGGAAAGCCGGCTGAGGACTTGACCCCCTCTGCAAAGACAAAAGGACCGGCTGTCTCAGGGTGGTGCCCGGCATCTTCAGCAAATATCGGTTTGCCAGAGCGCACGATCTTCCCTGCTACTCTGTCCATACTTGGGAGCCAACTCTTGAACCTTTCCGGGTTCTTAAGACCGACGCCCACGGGGAGAATGAGCCTGTCATGAGTCTCGTCATAGTAGTGAAAAGCTACAGCGTCGGCCCCGGCTTTCTGGCATACTTCACTGAGCAGCCTCTCAATCGCCTCTTCCAGCTCAAAAACCGAGTGGACTTGTGATTCCATATCGATCCTCCTCCATCCAACTAGCCAGTGCGTGTGTCCAGAGAGCGTCGCCATTCTTCTAAGGCATTCTCGTATGCCGGTTTGTTGAAGGAAAGTTCCCTCCCCAACAACCACTTTTCCACAAGAGCACTGGGTACACCCCTCCTTTTTTCCAAGAACACAATCTGCTCACCAGTGAGAGTGCGGCCACTGTTCTCTGTTAGAAGGTTCCTAAATTGACACTTTCCCCTAGCCAACGTCTTCATAAAGCGCTCAGATTCCTCTGTGATGTATTGTAGTACAATATTCCGCGCCTTAACCAGTTTGGAAGCCTCCTGATGCACAGCGATAATCGTGTCTGCCATCACAGGCAGAAAATCATGTGAGATGCCCAGAATAATCTGACGTGTCAGAATGCTGCGTACCAGAATCTTGATAATACGCTGCCGTCCATCTCTTCCTGGTGAAGGTGCGCCATCGGCCACGAGGAAAAAGAGCGCCCTCCAGTGGTCCGCCAGAATATTCTCGCTTACACAAACTATTTCGGGCGGCATACCATCCGCCGAGCTAAATTCGCGGATGACAGTCTTGATGGGCGCAAAGCTGTCTATCTCAAATACAGAATCTTGCCCCTGCAGTACCATTGCCAGGCGTTCTGTGCCAACAACGAGTTCGGAAAAAGGCATCGCCAGAGGCCGTAGCGTGTTGTTCTCCCCATCTATCTCCGTGTCCACAAAGAGCGAGTTCGCAACTTCAACGAAACGGCCACAATGGCAACCGGGGCCACAATCAGGTCCGCAGCTTAAGTGAGATCCCCGATCAAGAAAGACCTCTGTGTTGGACCCACATTTATGATAGCGCCCCATCCCGCTGATGCCGTCACCCTGCTTCCAGAAGTTGGTATCTACACTTGAGCCAATGATACGCTCTGGTGGCAGCCCGACCTCTCTCCAGGCCTGATAGACTTCGCAATCTTCGTCAAAGAAGTGGCCCGAGATCTCGTCGCCAGAGAAGTAAGTGACACATAGCTCATCCTTCGAAAGTCCCAGCGCTGAGGTGAGTAATTCCCACATATGTCTGACGCATTCAACCTTGTCACAAGATCCGAATAAAAAGGCAGCCGGCATTTCAAACAGGCTCAGGTGCATATCGGTGCTGCCGACAGTCTGTACATCGAAGTGTCTGAAGCACTTTTGAAGCATAACATACCGCTTGCCGTTCCAGCCATCCTCTCTCTGATTCAACGCCATCTCTATCTGAACCAAGCCAGCACTCATTACGAACGTAAAAGGAATAGATGGGTCTAACAGAGAACTGCCTGGCAAAACCGAGAATGCCTTGTCATGATGAAACCTGAGGAAAACCTGGCCAATCTCCGATGATCGCATACCTGCTCCAAGCACGCAAGAGAAGGACACATTAGCCTAACAAGTTAACGTAGTTTGCACTGTCTGACGTCACAACTGCAGGATATGCAAGTGTGCTCAAGAGCAGCACCAAACGATGCGGCAAGCAACTTGAGTATACCACCTCTCTCCCTCAGAGTTCAACTACTATCAGCAATGGAGGGCAATATGCATGTGAGGAGATAAAGAAGCCGATTCTCAATAGTTTGAGGTGTAGCCTCTCCATCAATCGTATCCAGTGGTAGCCCATATTGTTCAATGACAGATGCTAACCCCCCCAGTTCATCACGCTTCGAGTCGGCACCTGCGCCTGTAACCTGCTTCTCCACATCCGTGGACACGTAAAACACGCGCATCTTAACACTTTCGAGGCTGGGCAGATGTTCTGCCAGTCTCTCTTCATAGACTTGTGCTACTTCGGGGGCACTCTGTCTTATGCGGGCCAAGTTGCCAATGTGCCACTGTTCAACCGCTACGGTCCCGCCGGCCTCAAGTACAGGGAGAACATCAAGCGCGTCGCGCTTGAATTCTTCCTCCATGAGGGCTTCATCCAGTTGAGCCTGCGGGAGTTCCGCTCTGAGGCTTTCTTCCAGGCAAGCCAAATAACCTACATCATCCCGGTCCGATATGAACCTTTGCAGTGCGTCGCGAACACAACCGTGCTCACCAGTTACAACGATCAAATACCCGCTCATTGGTCCTCATCAACCTGGGCCATCCTTAACAAAGGTACGATGTGCTCTTTTGCCATCGCCTGGACGTGCTCCCGCAGATCCTGCTCTGAACCATCGTTCCAAATCTGCCAGTCAGCCATCTCTGTGCAGGCACCTATGTTCAGTTCAAACTTAGAGCTGTTGATCCCCCATTCTGCTTCAAGCAGGTTATGCAGATTGACAGGGGATTCTCCCTCACGTTGTCTTGCTTGTAGCCGCTGTCTGATAGTTCTCTCAGTTGCTCTCACAGCAACTAAACGGAACTTGTTTCCCAATGAATTCCGAAATCGGTTGACCTCACCTGGGTTTCGGATTGCGTCGATCAGAGCTAAGATTGGAGTTGATGTATCAGCCTGGATTTCCTGGCACATTCGATGCACGACAAATTGAGCCAGAATTCCGCTCCCGTGCGCCTTTCTCAAATCATTTGCATACTGTGTGAGACTTTGTCGTGATATAGGAGTACCGTCTTCCTGCAAGCGATATCGGATTTCGTCGGACAAACTGTAGCGAAAACAGCGCACGCTGAGCTGATTCCCCCATTCCTCCAAGATATCTACCACTGTGCTTTTACCGGAGGCCGGGAGACCTGTAAGGCCAACATACACTATCATACAACAACCTATACATTCACACGTTCGGCTGCGATGCTTTCCTCCCTACCCTTGGCGTCATATACGAGCATATAGTTTACTTCGCCATCAGGGCCAAAATGCCCTTGGATCTCCAGGATCGGAAGTTGAAATACCTCTTCCAAAGCTTGCATAACAAACGGAAGCTCAAATGGCTTTTCCCACCACCTGTTGAATACTGTGTCCATGACTTGACGCGCAATACGCAGAGGAACCGGATCAACTAAGACATCATAGCTGCCCAATGGAATCTCTCCCGTACGCATGGCCTCTGTGATCGCAGACGCAATCTCTCTCGTACCTATAACTTCAAAGCCTAGACGCATCACTTGATCTGCAATGGCAGAGCAAATCCGCCGCCTAGCCGATTCATCAGGCACATCTAATAAATAAGTACATCTCTCGCAGAATTCATCTACGCTCTCTGTCTGAGAGAATAGAATTGCTAATTGCTGAACCACATCGCTTTGCATATATTTGCCGCCAAAGGTCAGAAGTTGACGTCCTTTGTTGTGGTATCTCTCATGGTCTAGTTCCAGCACGGCATGCGCCAGTTCCCAAGAGTCCACCCCATCAATTGAGCGCAACTGGGCAGTGCCAATATTCAGCTCTATCAAAACATAATCTGGGTTTGTGCGGCAAGAGATGGTAAAGACAAAATGTTCGTCCTCGAACTGGGGCAGCCCAAGTCTGGGTGGATCATAGACCGTGATGATTTCTTTGAGATTGGGATCTTGTATCCATCTCGGATAGCCACCGGCGCCACTAAAGCCTTCAAAGTCCGGGTTGTTCAAGAATTCGTCTACTTCTTCAATTGTCTTAATCGCCATATGCCATCCAGCCTTCCCCAAAGCCGATGGGTAGTAGCATGTTCTAGGACCGTTCCAATAGCCTGAGCGGATGACATCATACATTTGCTCCTGAATGGTCTGAACGTCGTGTGCTTCTGCGACTTCCTGACGAATGAGCATCTTTGGATGCAAAAGCTTTAATGCCTCAATAACGTTCGCCTTCTCAGTGGACCAGGGAAGATCGGATGAGAGCTTACGGGCGATTGCGAAATAGTCACGATCGGGAATTGCCTGTCCTGGATATGCCGCTCTCGACCACGCACCACTGAATGGTCCTGTCCTCCGCCATGAGCGGAATTCGCGAAGTTCGGGGAAGTCCTCTGGTTCCTCAGTCGGCAGAATTCCCCAGAACACACGCCCGGTATCTCCACTTACAGTCAACATATCTCCACAGCGCACGATCCTACCGGGTGCGGCAAAGGACTTGGAAACCTCATCAATCCGGATGGTTTCACATCCCACTACACAAGGCTTTCCCATGCTCCTAGCGATCAAAGCCGCATGGCTCGTCATGCCTCCGCGTGATGCTACGATGCCACTGGCCTTCAGCATTCCTGCTATGTCATCCGGTTTAAGCTGTGAACAGACTAATATGACATTTTCCTCATTCCTTGCCCGCCGTATTGCCTCATCAACCGAAAAGGTGACAGCACCAATCGCCACACCAGAAGAGGCGCTGAGCCCTTTGGCGATCAATAGACCATAGTCAATCGCACCCTCTTCTGTCTCTTCAGCAAGACGAGCTTTTGAAAGCTGCTCAAGTTGTGCGGGATAGACACGGGAAAATGCTTCTCGCTTATCAATCAAATCTTCTTCCACCATCCTTACTGCAATCTTGACAGATGCTTCCGGATCCAGTGGTGCATTGCGTGTCTGCAGCAGCCACAACTTGGCGGACTCAATTGTGAACTCGATATCTTGGACGCGCTTATAGTGTTGTTCCAGCTCTCGACAGGCAATACGTAACTCTTCGTAAACATCAGGCAACTCGTACTCTAATTTGGAGATTGGCTTTGGAGTACGTTTCCCTGCAACTAAGTCTTCTCCCTGTGCCTGAGGCAGGTACTCGCCTACCATCTGAGCATTGCCGGTTGTTGTATCGCGCGTAAATGCAACTCCAGTGGCCGATTCCGTATCTCGATTGCCAAAAACCATCATTTGGACTGTGACCGCGGTTCCCAGATCATCAGGGATACCATAGACTTGGCGGTAGGATATTGCCCTCGAGCTATGCCAGGAGTTGAATACCCCCTCAATCGCCTGTCGCAGTTGTGCAAGTGGCTCTTGAGGGAACGGTGTCCCTAGATCTTTTTCGACGATTTGCTTGTACCTGCTCAGCATATTGGTAAGGTTTTGCTCATCTGCCCCACGCATGAATCGAAAGAGACCTTTCAAAGGCCTGTGCTTCTCTACTTCTTCAAACCTTGTCTCATCAATGCCGAGAACTGCTACCCCAAACATGCGAATCAAACGCAGATAACTATTCAGTGCAAATTGGGCACCGTGGTCACGTTTAAGTCCCTCCAATACCACATCGTTCATTCCAACGTTAAGAATTGTCTCCAAGATCCCCGGCATAGAGAGCACGGCACCAGAACGAACAGACACGATCAACGGAGCATTCGCGCTGCCGAACTGCCGTTCGGTCGTAATCTCCAAGCGCTCCAAGGCTTGGAACACCTGATCCCAGAGTTCATCGAGAAACGCGCCACCTTGATCAAAAAACTTCCGACAAGCTTGAGTGGTAATTATGAAACCTGGAGGAACAGATAATCCCAATTTGGTCATCGTGACCAGGTTGGCTCCCTTACCTCCAAGCAGTTCGACATTGCCAATTGGGGCTTCATCAAATGAGTAGGTCAGTTTTTCCGTCAAGGGTCAATGCCCTCCAATAAAGATTAGAGGAACACAAAGGAAATGCTCATACATCTCGGCTACAGTCTTTGATCGGTGTCAGATATAATTGGGGTCAGCCAAGATGAACTTTCAACCACCGATGGTCCCATCTGCCGCCCCTCCTTCACCCACTGGACCGGCGCCTCTTTGTGTAACAGCATGGACTTGCCCGCTGGGACGAACTGGCGTACCTCTTCGATCAGCATCTAGACCTTGCACATCCCAGCCACCAGCCCCAGTTCCTCTGTGATAACCAGCCATTTCGAAGCCCAGGCTCGTCCCACTAGGCCGCCAAGAAGATCAAAAAGATAGGAATGGACTCAGTTGTGAAAGGGTGATATCTGGCATTGGCACATTTCCTTTTGGAAACAGACCTAAGCAAGAAAGCCGCCTCCCGTTTGCGCAGAAAGCGGCTTGCCAGAAAGTGGCTGGTATAATGCCAACGAGCCTTACTTCCTCCGCGACGGGAAGTGGGGCGTCAATTATTGGGATCTCACAGAGCGGGCACTCTGTTGATCCCTTTTTGTTTGCACCGAAGTGCCGCATTTGCAGTGTGGCTAACATTATACCACCGAATGCCTCTTATGGCAAGTTCTTTCATTGCATTGCTTGGTGACAAGGTGTGGGTACGTGGACGTGATCCACTCCGAGTGTGTCACCAAAAAAGAAGCCCCCGGGGTCTCCGGGGGCTCAAGGCTGTGTCCGCGATGCGGATGAGCCAACACCTTGCGAATCGGCGAATCGGGCAAGCTACCCAGACTAAAGGTGGGCATAGCAAAGGTCAGCGGCTCGTAGACATCCCGCCTCTGTGACA
>Ga0180438_10012149_pt1 | contig 10283 bp, 8 predicted proteins | sample SS_ome_12_FD_132455 | JGI IMG/M metagenome (GOLD analysis project Ga0180438, IMG submission 132455) | Hypersaline lake sediment archaeal communities from the Salton Sea, California, USA - SS_3_D_2 metaG | ecosystem: Environmental > Aquatic > Non-marine Saline and Alkaline > Hypersaline >...
GGTCGAAAGAGACCCCGAAGCTGGTGCTCAGGTCATTGCCCAAATCAAACGCAAGGGTAACGAACAGTTCCTGCGGGAGCAAATAGTTCGCAAAGCCGACCAGGCCCGGCGACTTGAGGCCGAGCGCGAGATGTGGCGCAATCAGTATCTGGCTGCAATGGAGAGATATTACGGCAGCATAAAGGAGCAGAAGGCGGTCAGAGATAGTGTCCTGGCCGAGAGTCTGGGCAGCTCGGAGGTGGTTGTGAAACTGTGGGCGCTTGAAAAGGTTTCACAGTTGCTGGTTGGAACGCCGAATCCTGAGTTGCCGGCGGAGCTTGGCCCGACGCTTGCGGGTCTGCTTTCTGACCCGAGTCGGGAAGTTCGGCTGAGAACGGCGGGACTGCTGCCTTTGATAGGGGGGGTGGACGCCGCTGAGAAACTGACCGAGCAACATAAAGTCGAAAAGGACGATGAGGTGAGGACTGAGATTTTCTTTGCTCTGGGTGTGGTGTGCGGCTCGCCGACGAAGGTCTCGCCTGCGATACGAGCCCAGGTTCTGGAATGGGCCGGCGAGTATCTGTCCCAGGAAGATGGCAAGAAAGCTCAGAAAGGGGCCGAAGTGATCAGGAAGCTGCTTGAGCAAAATACCTTGGCGTCCACAAACGTAGCGAAATACCTGGGCATGTTGGCCAACAGGTACACGCGGGAAAAGGACAAGACCGAGGGTGTACTGAGGGGCGGTCTGCTAAGTACGATGGCCGGTCTTTGTGTTCAGGGAAGCGCCTGCAAACTGGAAGCTACGGCGCTTTACGGGCCTTTGTTTGAAGCGGCTTTGTCTGACAAGACTGATCTGGTGCGGGAGGCGGCTGTTGATGGCCTTATGAATATTGATAAGACGATGGCGTGCGTGAAGTTCAGAAACGCAAGTCTGTTCAACGACCCAAGAATCGAGATAAGGAGAAAGGTGGCGCGCCTTGCGGGAGAGGCGGGGGGCAAGGACGATTTGGTTTGGTTGTGGGAAAAGTTGGGCTCAGGCGCCGAAAGCGACTTGGCGCCGCTGGCGTGGGAGTCGATGCTGAATCTGCTCAAGCGGGTAGATTTGGCGGTTTTAGCGGATTGGATTGGGAGGTTCGACCCGGCAGGTGGTGGCAGCCGACTCTCTGATGAGCGAAGGCTCGCCGTTCTGAAGATTGCGGAGCAGAGATTCTCGGAGGCTGGAATGGCCGAGATGCTCAGGAATGTCAGGGAGCGGTTGGCGGAGTCTTACGGTGTCAGCGGTAATTTTTCACAGGCAGCCGAGTACTGGGGTGTGCTATTCTCAAGCGCGGCTACTGCCGAAGAAAAGCAGGCGATTGTGCCAAACTTGCTGGATGCTCATTTGAGGGGGGCAAATGTTGTTATGGCGGCACACGTTGTTAATAACTGTTTGCTGCAAAAGGACTTAGATCCTAACGGGCCTATAGTTGGGGTTATTGATTGTTTTTTGCAGGAGCCACCTGAAGGGGTTGACCCAAACGCCGTGTTGGAAGAATTGCTTGACCAGACTGAAGAACCTGCTGAGCCCCGCCCGAGGTGGCAGCAGGTTCGGAGCCGCTGGTCTGAACGTCTCGGGCGTGCCCGGCGTGCCATAAAGCCTGCCGAGACTGGTGCTTGAGTGCGTGATATGGTCGGCATTGTGCCTAATGATGCCAGGTGGCGGTTGCAGAAAAGGGTTTCTTGGGGAGGGCCTGAGCAAGACGCAGGATATTGGCTGTTTGCATTTTTTTAAAGTTTTTTGTTTTTTTGTGATTTTTGTGTTTGCAGATGGGGCGGGGCTTTTATAGTATGACCTGTTTATAATATGGTTAACAGGGTTTGCGTTACGGCTTGAAGGTGGCTGGATTCGGCGAGGCCCAAAGAGGGGTGTGTGAGTGTCTATCCAAACACCGAACGGCACCGGATGATTTTGTATTGTTGTTTGTTGCTGCCTTGACGGGATTTATAATCGCTGCTGTAGCTCAGTGGGTAGAGCGCGTCCTTGGTAAGGACGAGGTCATGGGTTCAACTCCCATCAGCAGCTAAGTGTAAACAGGTCGAGCTGGGAAAACCGGGCGAGGTGTTCGGCGATCCTGCCTCAGGGCCTTATATAACAACAGAGAAACGGCTATTCGGGAGTCGAATCAGGTGAAGAAACAAATACTAAACCCGTGTATTGGAGGTTTAAATTAAGATGGCTAAGGCGGTGTTTGAGCGCACAAAACCACATGTCAATGTTGGAACGATCGGTCACGTTGATCACGGCAAGACGACCTTGACGGCGGCAATGACAAAAGTGATGGAGTTCAAGGGGCTTTGTAAGTTCAAGTCTTACGACGACATAGCCAAGGCATCGGAGTCTCAGGGGCGGCGTGATGCAACGAAGATATTGACCATTGCCACTGCGCACGTGGAGTACGTCACGGAGAACCGGCACTATGCGCACGTCGACTGTCCCGGCCATGCCGACTATGTTAAGAATATGATCACGGGTGCAGCACAGATGGACGGTGCCATACTTGTGGTCAGCGCGGCCGACGGCCCGATGCACCAGACGCGGGAAAACATTTTGATTGCGCGTAAGGTAAACGTTCCGACGATAGTAGTATTCCTGAACAAGGTGGATATGGTTGATGATCCCGAGCTGCTGGATTTGGTGGAACTTGAGATCAGGGAGCTGCTGAGTAAGTATGAATTCCCCGGAGACGACACGCCGCTTATCCGCGGGTCGGCCATCCAAGCGATGAACGCAAAGAGCCTTGAGGACCCGGCGTGCCAGCCGATTATCGAGTTGCTTAGTGCGATGGATGAGTACATTCCGATTCCGCCTCGTGAGGTAGATAAGCCATTTCTCATGCCTGTCGAAGACGTCTTCAGTATTAAGGGCCGTGGCACCGTTGGTACCGGTCGTGTTGAGCGCGGCAAAGTGCGGGTCGGCGAGGAGATCGAGATAGTCGGACTTTCCAAGGAGACCCGCAAGACGGTGGTTACCGGCGTGGAGATGTTTAACAAGACGCTCGATGAGGGCCAGGCCGGAGATAACATCGGTGTGCTTCTGCGGGGCGTGGAAAAGAAGGAACTGGAGCGTGGCCAAGTTATTTCGGCCCCCGGCAGCATAACGCCGCATACGAAGTTTCAGGCTGAGGTTTACGTCTTGACCAAGGAAGAAGGAGGCCGTCACACGCCGTTTTTCGCGGGTTACAAGCCGCAGTTCTACTTCAGAACGACCGATGTTACGGGCGGCGTTCTTTCCCTGATGAGCCGCGAGGGCAAGAGTGCAGAGATGTGCATGCCTGGGGATAACATCGCGATGGAGGTGCAGATTATCTCTCCCATCGCTATGGAGGAAGGTCTTCGGTTTGCCATTCGAGAAGGCGGCCGGACGGTCGGTGCCGGAGTGGTTACCAAGATTCTTGAATAAGCATCTCCGAATTACTGTTGAGTTCCGCGATGGTGGCAACCAAAGGTGCTCTTATTTTTCCCATTTGTCGCCTTTGTGACCGCGGGCATTGGCGGTATTAACGGAGTTTACAGGTGGACGAGCCTGGTCGGCGGGACAGACTTTATGGCTAAGAAAAAGAGCAAACGAGAGTATGTGTGGCTTGAATGTACGGGGTGTGGCCAGAGGAACTACCGCACAAGCGTAAGTGTGGCAGAAGGCACGCCAAAATTGAAGCTTAAGAAGTTTTGCAGAGGCGAACGTAAACATACGGTTCACAAGATACGAAGAAAGTAGCAAACCGAGGTGCCGCCTTTGGAGGATTAGGCCAGTAGCTCAATTGGCAGAGCGTCGGTCTCCAAAACCGAAGGTTGGGGGTTCGATTCCCTCCTGGCCTGGTTTGCTGAAACCGATTACTGATGGGCAGAAGTTAGAGTAATAAGCGCTCCCAAGTACGATGAAGTTTGATATCTACAAACGCGGCCAGGGCAGGTACACCAGACTGTGGAGTGCTTTCGGCCTGTGGTTGGTCATCGCGTTGGGCTGCTACCAGTTGTACAACTTGCTGGAAGCGGGTGTGCCGGGGCTGAGTCGCAGAGCAATCTTGTGGGTGGCCACGATGGTTCCGGCAGGGTTGTTCGTCGCTTCTGGTCTGTTGATCTTCTGGCTGGTCAACAAGCCCAGCGTGGCTGATTTTATGATCGCCGCTGAAGGCGAGATAAAAAAGGTCAGTTGGTCAAGCCGGAAGGAGATAGCAGTATCGACGTTTATAGTTATTGTTGTTGTGGTTCTTATGGCGGTGCTTCTGGGCAGCACGGATTTCATTTTTTTCCATTTATTTGATTGGCTGTTGGGCTGAGATTTGAAGCCGTGTGCTTGTCGATGGCAGGGCGATACGGAGTCTCAAATAAGACAGGTGGTGAGCTTGAAGAGAAACCTTGATGTTAAGATTGGATGGAGTCGGAACATGGCGGCAGATGAATCTCGAGGTCGTGGGGTCTTTGCAGGTCCAGGCTTCGGGCAAGAGTCTTTTCCATAACAGCCGAGGCACAGGACCGGACAGGTAATTGGTGGTTGTGCATATATGTTGGAATATCGGAACAATGTGTGCTTTTGACCGTATTTGCAGGTGTTAACGATGCAGTGGTACGTGTTGCGAGTTGCGGCGAATAAAGAAGTTCAGGTTAAAGAAGCACTTTCGCAGAAAGTAGAGAGGCACGGTTTGGGTGATACCGTTGGCCGGATAGAAGTACCGGTGGAAATGGTCAAGCGCATCCGCGGGGGCAAACAGACAGTCCATAAGCGGAAGCTTTATCCGGGCTATGTTTTTATGGAAATGGAGCCAACGGAGGAAGGCCGAGTTCCGGAAAAGGCGTGGTTTCTGATTAAGGAAACTTCGGATGTGGGAGATTTTATAGGCACGGAGGGAATACCGACCCCTATGCGGGACACGGACGTTGCCAAGATGCTGCTGGAAGCGGAAAAGCCGGAGGAAGCTCCGAGCATAAAAGTTGAGTTCAAGAAGGGTGATTTGATCAAGATTCGTGAAGGCGCCTTCGAGAACTTTGAGGGTACTGTCGATTCGATTGACCCGGAGAGAGGGCTGGTGAAGGTAATTGTGACGATTTTCGGCCGAAGCACTCCTTTGGACATAGAATACTGGCAGATTGAAAAGTTGTGATGTTGTTTTGGTTGTAAGCAAGAGGGCTCAGGGTACGAGGCAGAGATAATGGCTAAAGAAGTGGCAGTCAAAATCAAGCTGCAGGCTCCGGGCGGTCAGGCCACTCCGGCACCGCCGATAGGACCTGCGCTGGGTCAGCACGGCGTCAATATCGGTCAGTTCGTTTCCCAATTCAATGAACGGACCCGAGAGCTTAACGGAACGATTGTCCCGGTAGTAATAACTGTCTATATGGACAAGAGCTTTACTTTTGAGGTCAAGAGTCCGCCGGCGGCGGTTCTTTTGAAACAGGCGGCGGAAATTGCAAAGGGAAGCGGTGTTCCGAACAAGGAAAAGGTTGGAAGAGTCACAGCCGAGCAAGTGCGTCAGATTGCGGAAACCAAGTTCAAGGATTTGAATGCATACGATCTGGACCACGCCGAGAGAATCATTGCCGGTACGGCGCGAAGCATGGGCATAGAGATAGGGCCTGGCGAGTCGTAAGGGTATTCTGGGATATTTAAGGACCCGCGGGACTGCGGGAGTCTCTCGCGGGCCTGTAAGGAAAACGAGACGCAATTTATGAGAGTCAGAAGTAAAAGGTACAAGAAAGTATCACAAGAGGTCGGCAAGGAGGCGATTGATATTGCCGAGGCCGTGGAGAAGGTCAAATCGTTCAAGTCGGTAAAATTCGACCAGACGATAGAGTGTGTTCTGCACCTGGGCATCGATCCGAAACAAGCGGACCAGCTGATTCGTGGCTCTTTGTCTCTTCCCCATGGTATCGGCAAGCAGAAGCGAGTTATCGCCTTCTGTGAAGATACGCAGGTAGAGGCGGCCCGGGAGGCGGGAGCGGCTGAGGCCGGTTCTGATGATCTTGTAAAAAAGATTTCCGACGGATGGATGGATTTCGATGTGGCGGTTGCCTCGCCCAAAGTGATGGGCAAGGTTGGCAAGCTCGGCCGCCTGCTGGGGCCACAAGGGAAGATGCCGTCGCCCAAGAACGGTACAGTGACGGCCGACGTGATTACTGCCGTTTCCGAGTTTGCGGCGGGCAAGGTCGAGTTCAAGAACGATGCCGGTGGAAATGTCCATGTTGTTGTGGGTAAGCAGAGCTTTGAGACGCCGAAGCTGGTCGAGAACATCGAGGCATTTGTTTCCCACATAAAGAGGATAAAACCGGCTGCAACCAAAGGTACGTATATCAAGAAAATGTGCATATCAGCGACGATGAGCCCGAGTGTTACTGTTGCTGTGTGAGGCGATTTGGTAAGCCGGAGCTGGCGGGATTACGGGAGCTCGGGCCGTGAAGACTGACAGGTGAAAAGATGAGCAAATATGTGAAAGAGCTGCTGCAGGCCGAACTGGAAAAGAGAATTGTTGACGAAGGTATCAGCGATTTTCTGGTTGTAAGCACCAAAGGAGTGGGCGGGGTTGATAACAATCTGATGCGTGGCGAGCTCAAAGAAAGAGGAATCGGGTTGTCTGTTGTCAAGAATTCTCTGTTCAGGAAAGCGTTGTGCAATCGGCAGATGGAGCCTGCCGCGAATCTTTTCACAGGCCCGTGTGCCATCGTTTACGGTGGCGACAGTATAGTTGATGTAGCAAAAGAGATGGTCGCATGGATCAAGAAGGTGCCCGTAATAGAGATACGAGGAGGCTACCTTGAGGGTTCTGTGTTAAGCGCCAAGGCGGCGGAGCAGCTTTCCAAAATGCCGACGCGGGCTGAGTTGCAGAGCGAAATTGTTGGTCTGGTGTGCTCGCCCGCGGCGAGTTTGTCGGCGAGTGTGGGTGCTGCAGGGGGTATTATCGCAGGTTGTATAAAAGCCATCGTCGAAAAAGCCGAGAAGCAGGCAGCGTGAATTGAGTATTCGACGGTGTTTTTTCAGGATTAGTAATTGCCGAGGTGGCTGTCCCGATTTTGTTAGGGGTTAAACGAAACGGCGTAGTTTCGGCTACCGCCCGGCGACAAACAGTGGGAGTGAATGTAAGATGGCAGAAGAGCAGGCAAAACAGACAAGCCAATCTGAGGAGACGAAGGAAGCGAAAAAATGGAGCACTGACGTTAAGAAGCTCGGCGACAAAATCGTGGGCTTAACGCTGATGCAGGCCAAGGAGTTGGGCGATTACCTGAAGGAGGAATACGGCATTGAGCCGGCGGCGGGTGGTGCGGTTATGGTAGCGGGGCCGGCCGCGCAGGAGCAGGCCGAGGAAAAAGAGGAGAAGACCACCTTCGATGTGATTCTCAAAGAGTTTGGTGATAAGAAGATTCAGGTTATCAAGGAGGTAAGGGCGCTGACGGGGCTGGGATTGAAGGAAGCCAAGGACCTTGTGGAAGGTGTTCCCAAGCCGGTTAAGCAGGGTGTGAGCAAGGAGGACGCAGAGGCCGCGAGGAAGCAGTTGGAAGCTGCCGGCGCGGTGGTAGAGTTGGCGTAGAGGATAATGTGCAGTGATGATGGCGGCGGGGGCCGTAAGGCGCCTGCAATCAGCCGCCGTCGGCCTATTACGGGAGTAGTCAGATGGTTCAACAGACCGTTCGCAATTTTGGCAGAGTCCAGGACCTTATCGACGTGCCTGACCTGGTAGAGATACAGAGAAGCAGCTACGAGCGGTTCCTGCAAAAGGAGGTAGAACCGACCAGGAGAAAAAGCCTGGGTCTGGAAGCATTATTTCGCGAGATATTCCCTATCCAAAACTATGACAAGTCGATGTACTTGGAGTATCTCTACTACGAATTGGAGGAGCCCCGTTATACGCCGCGCGAATGTCGACAGTTGAGACTGACGTACGGTTACCCGCTCAAAGTCTGCTGCAGGCTGCGTACGAGCGACAAAGAAGACCTGGCTGAGCAGTCGATTTACCTGGGTGAGATGCCTGTAATGATCGGCGGCGGCGAGTTCATTATTAACGGTGCCGAGCGGGTAATCGTGAACCAGCTTCATCGCAGTCCTGGTGTTGATTTCCTTATTGAAAGCAAAGAGGGCGACCGGATACTTCACGGCGGCAGGATTATTCCCGAAAGGGGAAGCTGGATAGAGATTAGCGTGACCCACCGTGATATTCTGGTGGTCAAGATTGACCAGTCCAGCAAGATACCCGCGACTCTGTTTCTGCGTGCCTTCGACACCGAGTACGGCACCACCGAGCAGATTCTGCGTACGTTTTACACGACCAAGTCGGTGCCGGCTGCCAAACTGTCCCCGACCATGTGGACGGTGGGACCGATTGTGGACAAAGAGACTGGTGAAATCATGGTCAAGTCCGGCAGGTTGATTGGTGACAAGGTCTCTTTGATACAGCAGAGCAAAATCAAGAAGGTGGAAGTAATCGAACAGGTTCGGGACGCCCTCATTTTGAATACACTGGGAGAGGACGACTGTCAGAGCCACGAGCAGGCGCTTCTGAAGTTCTACATGAGGCTCAGGCCGGGCAATCCGCCGAACGAGGAAAAGGCGCGTACGTTCTTTGCCGAGAAGTTCTTTGACTCGAACCGATATCGTCTGGGTGAGGTCGGCAGGTTCAGGCTGAATCGCAAGTTTGACCAGTCGGTCGATGAGAACGAAATGACACTTCGGCCCGGAGATTTTCTCAATACGATGAGATACATATTGGCTCTTCGAAATAACGAAGGAGAGGTAGACGATATCGACCATTTGGGCAACAGGAGGTTGCGCACTATCGAGGAGCTGGCCGGAGACGAGATCAGGAAGGGTTTGCTGAAGCTGCGCAAGACCGTTCAGGAACGAATGAGCATAAGACGTGATACGGAAGAGCCGCTGAAGATAGCGGACCTGGTGAATTCCAAGAGCGTCTCGAGCAGCATCAACTACTTCTTCGGGCGCGGTGAGCTGAGCCAGGTGGTGGACCAAACCAACGCCTTGAGTCAGCTGACTCACGAAAGGCGCCTCTCGGCGCTGGGCCCGGGGGGGCTCAACAGGAGACGGGCGGGCTTTGAGGTACGTGATGTTCATATCAGCCACTACGGAAGGGTCTGTCCCATTGAAACGCCCGAGGGGACAAATATAGGCTTGATAGCGTCTTTGGCCATATTCGCCTCGGTGGACAAGTATGGTTTTCTTCTTACTCCGTATCGCAAAGTCAAGAAGGGCAAGGTCAGCGATGATGTGGACTATTTGCGAGCGGACGAGGAGATGAGGGCGGTTTTTGCCCCTCCGAGCGCCGTTGATCCGAAAACAAATGAGATTCATCAGGGAATGGTATTGGCCAGGCGGCAGAGCGAACTTGCGCACGTATCGAGTGAGGAAGTTGATTACATTGATATTTCTCCCAAGCAAATCGTGGGAGTCTCAGCCTCGCTGATACCATTTCTTGAGCACGACGATGCGAACCGCGCCTTGATGGGCTCGAATATGCAGCGCCAGGCGGTGCCGCTGCTCAGGACAGAACCGCCTCTGGTTGGGACGGGGATGGAAGTAATTGTTGGTCGGCACTCGAGTATGGTGGTTCGGGCCAAGAAGGGTGGAACAGTTACCGCGGTGGACTCACAGCATATCGTAATCAACCACACGGACGAGTACAAGCTGGAGAAGTTTGTTGGGCTCAACGAGAGGACTTGTCTGAATCACAGGCCCGTCGTCAGCCTCGGCCAGAGCGTGTCCAGGGGCCAGATCATAGCTGACGGCGGTGGTACCGCCGACGGCGTGCTGTCCCTGGGCAAGAATGTGCTTGTTGGTTTCGTATCTTATGACGGTTTTAACTTTGAGGACGCTATCGTTGTAAGCGAGAAACTGGTGAAGGACGACAGCTTCACCAGCATCCACATAGACGAATTCACGGCTGAAGTGCGAGAGACCCGTCTTGGCAGTGAGGAGTTCACCCGGGACATTCCGAACGTCGGCGAGAGGGCCCTGCGCAATCTGGACGAGTACGGAGTGGTCCGCGAGGGAACGAGGGTTTGTCCCGGCGACATCTTGGTAGGCAAAGTGGTTCCAAAGAGCAAGACCGAGATGACACCGGAAGAGAAACTGCTTCATGCCATATTTGGCAGGGCGGGGGAAGATGTCAAGAACGATTCGCTTGAGTTGCCCAGTGGGTATGAGGGCGTGGTCGTCTCCACGGAACGATTTACCCGGCGCGGAGCGGGCACCGACGAACAAAAGAAAGCTTTGGCGGCTCAGATCAAAGAGTACGAGAAGCAAATAAGAGCTAAGGAATGTCTGCTCTTCA
>Ga0180438_10012150_pt1 | contig 10282 bp, 9 predicted proteins | sample SS_ome_12_FD_132455 | JGI IMG/M metagenome (GOLD analysis project Ga0180438, IMG submission 132455) | Hypersaline lake sediment archaeal communities from the Salton Sea, California, USA - SS_3_D_2 metaG | ecosystem: Environmental > Aquatic > Non-marine Saline and Alkaline > Hypersaline >...
ATTGACAAAAAAACAATACTTAGATCAAAATTAATAATTTTTAATTAACCAACAAGTTGGTGTTATGCAGATCGTATCTAAACAACTTTTACCGGAACCACATCCATTATTACGAGCATCCCATCAAGGTGGAGTACCCGAAGAACTTTTAATTAAAATTTTTCACCTAACTATTTCTGATAGATTTAACACGTGGACATCTATTATTGCCCTTTCAAAAACCTGTAGAACCGGTAAAAACTTAGGGAATGAACTTAAAAAGATAATACCTCTCGGTGTAAGAATACATAGTGATCAGAACTTCGCGGCCTTAAAAGAGCATATCACTAAATTAGGCATTACAAATATTGCTATAGCGTTTGCAGAACGTCCAGAAAGATCTCCATGTTTAAATGCAAACATACTCTGGGCGGTAAATGCACCTTCAATAACCACAATTAGAATTCCTGACATACAACATCTTAACCATGCTGCTGAAAACGATCTTTTGTCTTATAGGTATTCTTGTTTAAAGCTCTGTAGAGGCAATGGTTCAGTATTGTTGAAAGCAAGTAATGAGCTTAAAGGCGATCGAGAGATCGTCCTGGCAGCAGTGAAACAAATTGGCTCGGCGTTACGATGGGCAAGTGAAGAGCTTAAAGGCGATCGGGAGATCGTCCTAGCGGCAGTGAAACAAAATGGCTCGGTGCTAGAGTATGCCAATCAAGAGCTTCGAGGCGATCGGAAGATCGTCCTGGCGGCAGTGAAACAGTTTGGATCGTCGTTAAGGCATGCCAAACCAGAGCTTCGAGGCAATCGAGAGGTCGTCTTAGCAGCAGTGGAACAAAATGGCTTGGCGTTGAGGCATGCCAATCAAGAGCTTCGAGGCGATCGGGAGATCGTCCTAGCGGCAGTGCAACAAAATGGCGGGGCGTTACGATGGGCAAGTAGAGATCTTCAAACTGATCGGAAAATCGTCTTTGCCGCCTTAAACTCTGCTCGACCTTGCTCGTAAGAAATTTTTTGATTGGAGTTTATGCAATTTTGAGTATTTGGAACTTTATCATGAGTTGTTTGACTTCCAGGTAAATCTGTACATAAACTCAGGCTGGGGATCCAAGCTCATTAATATAGCCATTTAATTCAATATTGGGATTACAGTCATTTCAGGATGGACTTTTGCCCTTAGAATTTGTTGAATGGCGCTAAGAGTTGAACCAGTTGCACTATGACATGTGGTGCATGACCCTAGATATTTAATAGTTAAATGTAAGTTGTCTAAATTTACCACTTCAATTCCCCCTTCATCAAGTTCAATATAGGGAGTAATTGTATGTAAAATAACTTCATTAATAAGTTTTAACTTTTCCTCTTGTGATAAACTTGGCCAATCTACATATTCACTTTCTTCTAAAGCACTTAAATCAACTGGAGTTGAAACATATCCATCTGGAAGTGTAATATCATCACATTGCGCAACTGCTTTATCTAATGCAGATAAAACTAAATTAATTTGGGAAAAGGTTTCTTTTGGAAATGCAATCTGCTCTGTTTTATCTCTAACTGCATTATCAATTAAATCAGCTGATATTCTACGCGCCTGATCATAATTTTTTCGTAATAGAAGTTCACAAAGTATTTCAGAAACGCCCATTAAAGCTGTTTCTCCAAAAATTTGAAATCTTGCATCGGCAATCTGCCCATCTTCTTCATCTACTAAAAGCGACAGTCGAACTAAGTTACCTTCTTCAACTGAACCCTCTTCACCTCTAACAATACGCATATTTTCTTTTTCATCTTCTTTTGAAAAACAGCCACTTGCTCTTGGATTTAAAATTTTCTCTTTTAATTTTTTGCTGTATTCAACCCAAATAGATGGACAAAATCGATTAGACATAAGCACACCTTTTTAACTTTTTTACTATCTCAAAGATACCATTAACTGCTTTTTCAATTTCACTTTCAGTTGTAAACATTGACAAAGTGCAACTAATAGCTCCTTTTGCCAACAACGGTGTTACCCCCATCGAAGACAAAATGTATTCTAATTTCTGTCGCTCTCCCCCACCAGAGGTAGCAAATATTTTTTTCTCTTTTAAATAAAATAATAATAAATCGCTGTGAATCCCTGGAATTGCAAAACAGGTTGTATTAGGAACTCGATTCACTTCTTGGCCAAAGAAAATCAGTTCTGGTATTTTTTCTTTTAAAGAATCTTCAAAAAGAGAACATAATCTGGCAACTTCTGTTCCCATTGAATCCATAAAGCCGAGCATATCTTTAAAAGCAACACCGAGTGCAATAAACGAGGGGAGATTTTCCAGTTTTTTTCCCTGTTTTAATGGATTCATTTCAATCTCCTTTTTTACAAAAAGCCCTCCACTTCCACGCGGCCCATGAAGTTTATCTCCACTAAATGAAAGGAAATCAATATCTAAATCCTGAAAACGGAAAAACAATTTAGCAAAAATTTCACTTGCCTGAACATAGACCAATACATCATGTTTTTTACAAACTTTTGCTATCTCCCAAATCGGTTGAATTACGCCTGTTAAACTATTTACCCAAGACAGTGCCAAAATAGATGTACGAGGATTAATCATCTCTTCTACTGCTTCTGGAGTAATTAAACCAAACTCATTTACAGGGATATATTCCGCTTGGCAACCACTATTTTCTAATGCATCTACTGTTTTAAGTATGGATGCATTTTCTACAACACTTGTTAATAAATGATTTTTACCACTCTTTGCAATATGCTCATGAAATAAACTATAAAATACCATCGATGCAGCTTCTGCATCGCCAGATGTATAAAAAAATTGATCTTCTTTTTTTGCTCCTACTACATCATAATAAACACAATAGGTATTTTCAACTTCAGCTAATAATTTATGATCTGAAAAATAAAGGGACTCAATATCAATCCAATTTTCTTTCATAAGCCTTTCTAATGTCTCTTGTACTTTAGAAGAGGGGCGTGTCGTTTGATGGTTGTCTAAGTAGATCATAGTGATTTTTTTCCCCATTTACCACTATCGTAATGATACAAAATTGGTTGTCCTGTAGGAATTTCCAAATGAACTACTTCATCATGTGAGAGATTATCTAAATACATTACAATCCCTCTAAGAGAGTTTCCGTGAGCTGCAATTAAAACATTTTCTCCTCGATCCAAGTGGGGAATGATTTTCTCTTTAAAATAGGGCATTGTCCTTTCGATTGTCATTTTTAAGCTCTCTCCCTTTGGGGGTGGAGTATCATAACTTCTACGCCACAATTTAAATTGAACCTCGCCTACTTCTTTTTTTATTTCATCTTTGTTTTTCCCTTGCAGTTCTCCATAATACCGTTCATTTAATGCAGATGATTGATAAACAGGTATCATCCCCTCTTTTTCTTTGTTTGAATAACTTTTTTCCCAATCGTGTGGATGTTCTGATACAAATACAGGTACTTTTGAGCCTCGACATTTTGCCAGAGCAATAAATCCTGTCATTTGAGCTCTAATTAATGTAGACACATACATAACATTGAAATCAATATGTGCAATCTTGTCGCCAGCAAGTACCGCCTCATCAACTCCTGTTTCGCTCAATGGAATATCAACCCATCCTGTGAAAATATTTTTTTTATTCCAGAGAGATTCACCATGGCGAAGTAATACAAGCTTTCCCATTATATCCATCCTTTTTCTTTTTAACGTTAAATGACCATATCATAACATAGGCGGAATTTGAGGCGGTAAACCTATTTATTTAATCTTGGCTTTTATCCACTAGACTTCTAAAATAGACGCCAACAAAAAACAAGGAGATCTTATGCAAGCAGCAACTTTTAAACAATATTGTAATGACATTGATACTCTATACGAAGTTATGGGTGCCCAAGCCCGTAACGAAAATTATTTGATTAATGTTGCTTATATAGAAGTAGAAAGATTTCTTCCAGGAGAACCCACTGAAAGGGTACGGCGCTTTCAAATGACTTTTCAATCATTGCAATCCAATCCTGATATAACTAAAATTGAACAAGCTTATCGAAAAGCACAACAATATATGACTAGATGAGTGAAAAACGCTTAAATAAAATTTTACAAGGAGCCGGCGTTGCATCAAGACGCAAAGCAGATGAGCTCATCACTGCCGGCAAAATTTTCGTTAATGGCAAACAAGTCAAAGAACTGGGCTATAAAGTAGACCCGAAAAAAGTTTCTATCAAAGTCGGTCAAAGAAGAATTGGAGCCCCTGATTCAAAAATTACGTATATTGTGAATAAACCAGAAGGGTATGTTTGCTCAAATAAACGTCAATTTTCAGAAAACCTTATTTTTGATCTTATCGATGAAAAACAAAAACGCCTTTTTTCAATTGGCCGCCTTGATAAAGATGCCAAAGGCCTTATTCTAGTCACAAATGATGGAGATTTTGCCAATCAAGTCATCCATCCCCGTTCTAATATTTCCAAAGAATATATTGTAAAAGTGCAATCTGACATTACTGATTTCGAATTAAAGACAATGTCAAGAGGTGTATACATAGACTCTCAGTTGGTAATCCCCCATAGAGTGAGCAAAATTAGAAATGGTTGTTTAAAAATTGTCTTAAAAGATGGGAAGCACCATGAAGTTAAAAAGCTTTTAGAAAAAGCAAATCTACCCTTGCTTGAACTAAAAAGGGTTAGAATTGGAAATCTTCTTTTAGGTAAATTAAAAGAAGGATCATATAAAATTCTCTCTCAAAATGAGCGTAATTTAATTTTTGAGTAGGCAAAAAAGGTTAAATTCCTCAAACTTGATTTTATGAATTATTTTACCAAACTATTTACTAAAGCCCCTTTTGATTACTTACAACTCCATATGGAGAAGGTAATGGCTTGTATGGCGCAACTAAAAGAAATTTTCTCTTTGTTTGAAAGAGGTGAATTTGAAAAAATCAAAGCTTTAGCAGAAAAGGTTTCACAATTTGAACATGAAGCTGATTTAATCAAAAATGACATTCGCACCTCTTTACCCAAAAGCTTTCTTTTCCCTGTGGACAAGGGTAATTTTTTAGAAATATTATCCCTACAGGACAATGTCGCCGATTGTGCAGAAGATATTGCTGGTTATTTAATTATTAAAGACTTAGAAATCTTCGAAGAGATCAAAGAAGATTTTCAAAACTATCATGAGAAAATTACTGAAACTGTCTGGGAAGTCAAAGATATCGTATTTAATGTAGACCAATTACTTGAGGCCTCTTTTGGAGGGCCTATTGCAGAAAAAACTCGCATTCAGATAGAACAAACCGCCTATAAAGAACATGAAGCCGATCTTATAAAACAAAAATTAATTAAATCAATTTTTAACCGCTCAGAGCACTTAAAAACTGCGGATTTTTACCTCTGGATCAGATTAATTGAAGAAATGGGGCTTTTGGCTCATTTTGCAGAAAAACTCGCTCTTCGCCTAGGAATGATAGTGGACTACAAATAAAATATGGAACTCTTTTTAATTATTCTTGTTTTGGTCGTTGGCTTTTATATGTTATGGAACATGGGAGCAAATGATGTTGGTAATGCAGTCGGAACCTCTGTCGGCTCTGGGGCTATCACCCTAAAAAAAGCTATTATAATAGCCGCAGTATTAGAATTTGCTGGAGCTCTCACATTAGGCTCAAATGTATCTGAGACAATTAAAAGTGGAATCATCAATCCCATTCAGTTCCAATATGATCCTTATATTTTTGTATTTGGAATGATCTCCGCCCTTCTTGCTACCGCTATTTGGGTTCAAATTGCAACTTTTTTTAGATGGCCAGTGTCAATTACACATGCCATTGTTGGCGCTGTGATCGGATTTGGTTCTATTGTAGTCGGTGTTCACTCAGTGCAATGGTCTGTAGTTGGAACCATTGCAATTAGCTGGGTTCTTTCCCCTGCTTTAAGTGGTATAATTGCATATATCTTTTTTTCCTTTGTACAACGTAAAATTCTTTTTGCATACAATCCATTACTTGCAACCAAAAGAATTGCCCCTTATTTGGTTTTTCTTGTGCTCTTCACATTCATTATGAGTACCATTACAAACGGCATCGAAAACTTGCACATAAAATTCTCTCTCCCCGTTGTCATATTAATCTCAATCACTGTTGGACTCATTGGCGCTATCATTTGTAGATTTATTGTAAAAAAAATCCACCTAGATTCAAAAATTAATCCAGAAGTTGCCTCACGACAAGAACAACAACTCTATAGTTTAGGTAAAGCGCACAAACATTTAATAAGAGCAAAATTAGCTTCATCGGGAAAAACCAGCCAGGATATAGGAGAACTCGTAAGTTCTGTAGGTACTATCAAAAATGATGTTGGTGATAAAACAAAATGGGAGAGCCATCTCAGCGCAGATTATAGAGCTGTAGAGAGAATCTTTGCGGGATTGCAAATAATAACAGCCTGTTTTGTAGCGTTTGCTCACGGAGCAAATGATGTCGCAAATGCTATCGGCCCTGTCTCAGCTGTTTTACAGGTTATTAAAAATCCTTTGAGTATAGCCACACAAACCTTTATTCCCATTTGGCTATTAATCTTTGGGGGGGCTGGCATTATAATCGGCCTTGCTACATATGGTTGGCGCGTTATTGAAACAATCGGGAAAAACATTACTCAACTCACACCCACACGCGGATTCTCTGCAGAATTTGCAGCAGCATCCACAATTTTAATCGCTTCAAAACTCGGTCTTCCTATATCCACAACCCATTCCATTGTTGGAGCTGTTTTAGGTGTGGGAGTCGCTCGAGGACTTTCTTCTCTCAATTTCCCCCTTATTCGAGATATATTCCTCTCATGGATTATTACAATCCCATCAGCTGCAGTGATCTCAGTAATATTTTTCTATTTCTTTAAGTTCTTTTTTATTACCTAGCAATCCTTAAACGAATGAAGATTCTTGATAAAAACATTTGATTCATTCAAAATAAAGCCACTATGAAATGGATCACCCGCTTTTTTCTCTTAATTGCAAGTATTTGCCTTTTATTTACGACAGGCTGTGGACAAAAACATTCAACTTCTTATCGGATAGGTGTTGATCCACTGTTTTTTCCATTAGACTTCGGACCCCAAACAATAAATATTTTTGCCTTTTCAAATGAACTACTACAAGAAATTTCAAAAATACAAAATATACCGTTTACCCGTGTCAATTTAAGTTGGGATAACCTTTTAGAAGGCCTAGAGCTTCATAAATGTGATGCTATTTTATCTGCAATGCCGCCGAACCTAATCAACATTACAAAATACTCTTTTTCAAAGCCCTATTTGAAAACAGGCCCCGTGCTTATCATCCCTAAAACAGATAAGATCGTTACATTAGAAGATTTATCAAGACAAGTCCTCGGTATCGAGCAAAAAGACCCCTTACTCGAACTTATGTCAAATTATCCTAACGTTGAGATTGTTTTTTATAACCAGATTCCTGCTGTTTTAGATAACGTTTCAAAAGGTCGAATCCATGCATGCCTTGTCCCTTCTGTACCCGCAAATGCATTCATTAAGGACCTATTTCACAATCGATTAACCATTGTCTCTGATCCTTTAACAAATGAAGGATTACGATTTGTCACACTAAAAGATGAAAAGACTTCGCTTATCATTAATTTTAACGAAGGCTTAAAAAAACTCTTAAAAAATGGAACATACGACAAGCTCCTAGACAAATGGATCATTAACTAAAACTTAAAGCACTATCAACTCTACTTTGGACAAATAAGTATGCTGAAAATAATTATAGTCATTTAAGCAATGAAACACCGGTCTGATTCTAAGAATTCTCTCCTAACACGCTTTAATTCCTCTTGATCAATCGGACATTTTTCAATACCCCAAATCTCTTTAGCATAATTTGTTACAGATTCATCTGATGAAAATTTACCCATACCAGCAATATTATGAATTGCAAACTCTGCCCATTTGCTCTGATCTAAATAAAGCTCTTCAACTTTTTTCTGAACATTATAATATGATCTCAAATCCTTTAATACAAAATATCTGTCTGGATTCGCTTCAACAAGTAAAGAATTATAAATGGCCATTAAATTATTTTGTTCAACTTCATTCTCCGCTAAAGACCCATCTTTTAAAAGATTTACAGCATCTCTTATTTCAGGATCATTATCCATAATCTCCTGTGGATTATAGGATTTAGAATCGGTCAGAGCTTTTACCTCATCGGCCGTCATTCCAAATCTAAATGGCCACCACTCATCTGTGACTTCTTGTCTCATTTCAATATTGGCACCATCTTCTGTCCCAATTGTCATAGCTCCATTTAAAGAAAGTTTCATATTTCCAGTTCCTGATGCCTCTTGGCCTGCTGTGGAAATCTGATTTGAAAGATCGGTTGCTGGAATTATCAATTCCGCCTTTGAAACATTGTAATTTTCAATAAAAACCACTTTTAGTTTTTGCCCAACCACAGGATCATGATTGATTTTTCTTGCAAGCATGTAATATAGACGAATAATATCTTTAGCCATTTCATAACCCGGAGCTGCTTTCCCCCCTAGAATTATTTTTCTCTTAATTTTAGATGCATTCGGATCCTTTTTCAGATCATTATATAACATCATTGTATGAATAGCCTTTAGCAATTGTCGCTTATATTCATGAATTCGCTTTATTTGAACATCAAAAAGAGCATCTGCTTCAATAAAAAGATCCTTTTCAATTTCTGCAGCATCACCATATTTTGCTTTTCTAGCAGATACCATTGCTTTAACAAGGCGCTTTTTATTTTCTAATTTAATCTCATGAAATTGCTTTTGCACATCTGGTTCTTTGGCAAACGCTGCTAACTTTTTAATTTGCCTTAAATCTGTAACCCACCCAGGACCGATAAGATCGGTGATAAGTTTTGCAAGACGCGGATTACATGAAAGCAGCCATCTCCTCTGTGTTACACCATTTGTCACATTCGTAAACACCCCTGGAAACATCTCATCAAATTCTGGAAATAATTCAGTTCTTACAATCTCAGAGTGTAACTTTGCTACTCCATTTACCTTATGAGAGCCCACGATAGCTAAATTTCCCATACGAACGCGATCATTTTCAATAATCGACATCTTTCGAACTCTTTCTTCATCATTGGGGAACCGTTTCCGTACATTATTGCAAAATTCAAAGTTAATTCTTTCAATAATATGAAATTGACGTGGAAGAATCTCTTTTAAAAAGATACTATCCCATTCTTCCAACGATTCTTTTAACACCGTGTGATTAGTATAACTACAACAGGTACGGGTAATCTCCCAAGCCTTTCCCCACGCAATCTCATGTTCTTCAATTAAAATTCTCATCAACTCTGCAATTGTCAAAGCCGGGTGCGTATCATTAATCTGAATCCTTATCTTGTTTGGAAATTCGTCTAAATTATCAAACATAAGAAAATATTGTCGGAAAATATCTTGTAACGATGCTGATACAAGGAGATACTCTTGTTTTATCCGCATCGACACCCCTAAACTATTTTTATCATTTGGATATAAAACATCTGTAACTGAAGTGTTTGTAGTCGCTGCAGCTAAGTCTCCTGCATTGAATCTGGCTAATAAAAAATTCCGCGGAGATTCTTTTGTCGACCATAATCTAAGTGTCATCGCTGAAAAATCATCTTCCCCTCCATGACCTACTATCGGTAAATCATATGGGAGAGCTCTTACATCAGCAGAGTCTACTAAAGTATGGATCAGTTCATCTTCTTTATTCTTTTTCTCGACAACACGTCCATTATACTGAACCGTTTGTGAAAATGCATCTCTCCTCAATTCCCAAGGAAATTCATTTAGAAGCCACGTATCTGGTCTTTCCACCTGAACTCCATACCACAATTCTTGTTCAAAAATCCCGTACTGATATCTTAAACCATATCCTACAGCTGGAAAATGTTGTGTTGCAAGTGAATCAATATAACAAGCTGCCAGTCTTCCCAGCCCCCCATTTCCAAGACCCGGTTCTGCTTCTGCATTTAAAATCCCTTGATACCCCCGCTCCATGTACTTTAATAATCGTGTCACTAAATCCATAGAAGCAATATTTGTCATATTATTGACAAGAGATCTCCCTGGCAACCATTCAAGTGATAAATAATAAACCCTCTTAGCTTTTTTCATCATATGAGTATGAGAAGTTGCTGTCCAGTTGATCATAATTTCTTCACGAAGGACCCAGCTAAGAGCCCGATAGAACTCTTCATCCGTTGCTTCATTTACCGTTTTCCCCATATTCGTAATCAAATAATGCTTAATAGATTGGGCCATTC
>Ga0180438_10012151_pt1 | contig 10281 bp, 5 predicted proteins | sample SS_ome_12_FD_132455 | JGI IMG/M metagenome (GOLD analysis project Ga0180438, IMG submission 132455) | Hypersaline lake sediment archaeal communities from the Salton Sea, California, USA - SS_3_D_2 metaG | ecosystem: Environmental > Aquatic > Non-marine Saline and Alkaline > Hypersaline >...
CCCCAATGCCCAGGCGCCGAGCAGGTCCGACTGGATGGCAATACGATTCCTGTCCCGGCATACAATCTGCATCACCGGCTCAAGGCCTTCCTGAAGCAGAATCTTCGAGGCCGCTATGCTGGACATTCGGACTACAGCGGTTTGGTTGTCGGTAACGTTGTACGCATCGGCGACGCCGCGGAGCACACCGGCCTTTTTCTTCACTACGCCGGCATCGGGCCCCCTCGGCGGACCGACCTCCGCGGTTACGGCGAAATGACCTCCGGCCAGAACACGCTCCAGGTTGCTTCCCACAAGTGTCTTCATTGTCTAAGGTCCTCCCGGATTACCCTCTTCGGCCCCCCGTGGCCGGAATTTGACCAGTTCTTCGTCCCTTTCAGCTTGCCAATCGATTCGATCTGTCCTCGCTCGTAGGCCCGCTCGACAATGAGGTTCCAGACACAGTCAACGTCCTCGTTAACCTCGCACTTGCCGTTCTTGCGGGTCCCGCCGCACGGCCCATTTAACAGGCTCTTGGCGCAGCGGGCGACCGGGCAGTACCCGAAGGTCTCGCCGAGAACACAATCGCCGCACGCGGCACATCGGGCCGTCCACAAGCCGGCCTCCTCCCGAATGGTCAGTGCCGACGTGTTCACACCCGGATAGACGGGCATGGGGTCGAATCGCTCGGCCAGCGCCTGCACACCAATGCCGCACGCAATGCTCATCATGGCATCGACTTGCGCGGCCTGTTCGGCAAGCTGCTCGACAAATTCCCACTCGCACTGCTTCTCGAGCGTCGCTGTCACAATCTCAACTGTGTAACCCTGCTTCTGAAGGCCCATGTGAAGAAGCGGTGCAAGCGTTTCCACTTCTTTCTCGCCGCCGGCGGCACACTCGGCCACGCAGGTTGCGCAGCCAACCAACAGCACCTTTCTGTGGACCTTCAACCTCTCGATCAGCTCATCAATAGGTTTCCATTCTGCAAAAATCACTTCTCTTCTCCTGTCTTCATAGGGTTAGCGCCAAAGGCCCGCACCGCATCGGCGCGCGCACCAGCAATCTCTATCAGCTCGTCCGGTTTCTGCGACAGTCTGTGGCTTATGCCCACCCGCTCGGGTGCATAGCCTATTTGCTTGAGCAGGTCTCGGATGTACTCAACACGCTTCGCGGCCCGCAAGCTTCCCGTCAGAAGCTTGCAGCTTTGCTCGGGGCAGGCGACTATCTCGACCGCGTCGGCGCCTGACTCAAGTATCCTCAGTACGTAAGGCACTTCGATCTTGCTGCTGCACGGCATCATCACCGCCCGGACGGACAGGCCGTCCGCCTCCTGGGACCAGGCTGACCCCTTTGCCTCATCACGGATTCCGTGCTGACAATACAGCACCACGACCTCCGCTCTTCGTTGGCCTTGTTCGGTTCCGTTATTCATAAGTGACTTTCCAAACACGGATGCCGCTCCGGCACAAGTCTATTCTGCAATCCCGGCGACGACACCTGAAATTACTCATTTGAAGAAACAGATGACTCTCTGGGTGATTATGTCGCACATAATCTGCAGCCCCCTGGAGTCGGGTTCATATACCTTGATAACGCTCTCATAGCCCTGCTCGTCCGGCAGCAAGCTCCTTAACAGGTTGGGCATTGTCAAAAGCATGCCCTTGTTGAAAACCACACCCTCTTTCTGCGGGAAAAGAGCAACATAGAAAATGTCGCTCTCAACCAAATCATGGAAGAAATGAGTCCCGAAGGAAAGCTCCGGCATCAGGTTACCACCCTCGTAGGCCACCTCCACGAGCGCTGTCGTCTTGTTGATCTCAGCAAAATTAATCGGCACGCCCAGGCTTGGAGTGGTCGTGCCCCACCTGCCGGGCCCTATCAGCAGAGTCGGGGTCATTTCTCTGTTAGCTATCTGCCTGTTCAGCTTGCCTATTAATCTCGCGACAGTGTATTTCTGTGAAATCGGCGTCTCCACATACGCCTGTGGGTCAACATAGACAACCCTCTTTATCGGCCGGGAGATGCTGCCTCCCATCGTGTAACCCCTTGACTCAAACAGTACCTGCCTGGGCTCGACGTCTTCCGGCAGCTCCACGCTCGGCGAGAGCCCCTTGGCCTGCAATGGTCTGCATTGAACCAGATTGATCTTGAAGCCATCATCGCCCGTGAAGTTGACCGTGAACTCAATATCCACCGGGTACTGATAATGGCCTTCAAGTACCTTGAGCATTCTCTGCATCACCGCAGGGAAGTCCGTCTCCGACAGGAGCTTCTCGAAAGTCACCACCCACGCCTTGCGGTCCTTGATGCCCAGTTCCTTCATCCTTCGTTCCGTCCGGCGGTCTGTGCTGACCATCATATCCTGTTTCATCTCAAGCGGCTTGCTCAACAGGCTTTCAACCCTCACTGTCCTGAGGCGGTTCTGACTTGTGTCAAGAATGTCGACGCTGTGCTGTGAGAATCTGCTTGCTTCTTCCCTGTCCGCATACGGTCTTAACAGAGGACTGTCCAGGGCTATTGTCTGCGGATAGTCGTCCTCAACTCTCTCCACCGCACGTGTCCCAAGACCAAGAACCAGCCTCAGCATGCCGGCTTTTGGATCGAGATCGGGCTTCCAGACAAACGGATTATGAGAGACCCCCACCCCGGCCACCTCAGGGAAAAAGTAACCGTTCCGATGCGAACCTGATACACGCTGGACCAGCAGAGCCATTTGCTCATCCTTCTGGTCCAGCCCGCGCTGCTGGCGGTAGACAAGCGCGTTCTCGTCCATCGTGCTCGCATACACCCTTCGCACTGCCTCCTCAAACTCCGCGTAACGCTGTTGCGGCTCACCCTGATTCACCAGGAATATGCTCTCGTACTTGCCCGCAAACGAGTTGCCGAATGCGTCCTCCAGCAGGCTGCTCGAACGAACGATGATCGGGGATTGTCCGAAGTACTCGACTATCTCCTGAAAACGCTCCCGAATCTGCTCCGGGAACTTGCCTCGCAGGAGGTTCTCTTTCATCTCGGGCGCGACCTCATAGTAGCCTTGTCTGGTCTTCTGCCTCATCAGCAGCTTCCACCAGCCGTTCTCCACTATGAAGCTGTAGAAGACGTCCGAGCCGACGTAGAACGAATCGTGCGGCTCCAGATACTCGCTCCAGTCCAGATGTCCGTCCTCCGACAATATCTTCCGCGCCAGGAGCATCCCGGCCGCTTTCCCACCAATATAGCCGCTTCCAACCAGCCTGCTCTTGATAGCAATCAAATCATCCAGCGACAAGACCCCTTTGGCTATCTCCGCCACACGCTTATCCCGCCCAACCATTATCCTGCAAAGCTCCTGGACAAGCTCTCTGCCTTGCTCGCAGTCCTGTCCCGCACCATGCAGCCTGTCCGCATCCATGAAAAGACGGTCCCAATGATCCAGCGCCCGCGAAGAGCTGTCCAGACCTTTTTGAGAAATACGCGACAGAAGCGTGCTCGCATCGATACTGCTTATCACAGGCGTAAACTCATCCCCCTGCCGCAGATGTGGCAGAAACATCGTAGGTGAGTAGCGCCTCCACACCTTCAGAGGATGAATGTAAGTCTTCTCATCGAGATCATAAACATCCAGCAGCAACTGAGTTGTCTCGCGAATACGCGCGATCGTCTGATACGAATGGTGATTTCGTAATATCCCGAAGTAGGCAATCGTATCCAGCTCGAAAAGGTAGGGGCAGGTGACTTTGAAGAAATTGCCGACCATCAGGTCCGTCGCCCATGAGCCGAGCAAATCCGACAGACAGTCGAACACGTAATAAGTCTCTTTGCCCTCTTGAGAGATGATCGCATGAACCTGTGTCGAAAAAATCTCAAAACCGGTCTCTGCGTCAAGCTGGTACACCGTGATGTCCGGCCGCTCCTCGACAAGAGGTTTATGTCGTGCAAACCTCATATACACCACGTTCCGCGTGTCTTGTAAGGCCTTGCTCACGTATGGCAGAACAAAACGTCCGTAGTCTTCGACGCTGTCCGTCTGCCAGACAACGTTGTCGCCTTTCTTCAAATCGCACAGTATGTTGTCCAGACCCTCAAGGCCTGTGCTTGCCCAAGCTGTCATCAATCAATCTCTTCTTTGGCAGTATCGCCTGCAGTCTATCCCAAGTTCCTTGACCCTGTACCCTATTATCCTTGCCGTAGCCTTAAGGTCCCGTGCGGCCGCTGCAATATTCCCGTTGCACCGCTTCAATGCATCAATAATCAAGTCCCGCTCAAATAGACTCACCCTGTCTTTGAATGAACCGGGCCCGATGGTGTCCGAAGCGTCTGATGTCTGCAGAGTCGGGGGCAGATGATGCCCGTGCACGACTCCGTCAGTGCTCAGCAGCACCGCCCGCTCAATACAACTTTCCAGTTCCCGCACGTTGCCCGGCCAGTGATATGCCGCCATCATATTGATCGCAGGCGTGCTGATACGCCGAATGTCCTTGCCCGTCTCTTTCGAATACTTCTCGACGAAATAATCCGCCAACAGCAGGACATCGTCCTTCCTCTCGCGCAGCGGCGGCAGAAAAATCGCAAAACCGTTGAGCTCACAGTAGAGGTCCTGCCGAAAGCTCCCTTCAGCCACCGCCTTCTCAATATCGCGATTCGTCGCCGCCATAATCCTGGCGTTCGTCTTTATCGTCACGTCACCGCCGACCCGCTCGAACCGCCGCTCCTGCAGCACCCGAAGAAGCTTAACCTGTGTGGCCGGCGAGAAATCTCCAATCTCATCCAGGAACAGCGTCCCGCCGTTTGCCTCTTCCAGCAGACCTTTCCTGCTTCGAATCGCTCCTGTCGCTGCCCTCTCCTCATCCCCGAACAGCTCGCGCTCAAGCAGCTCGCCGTTAAATGCCGCGCAGTTGACCTTCACGAAGGGCCCCTCACTTGGGGCGCTCGAATGATGAATAGCACGCGCGACCAGTTCCTTGCCCGTCCCCGACTCGCCGCGAAGCAGCACCGTCGTATCGCTGCCCGCAACCTGCGTAATTTGTTCATATACCTCGCGCATGGCTTTCGAGTTGCCGATAATGTTCTCCGGGCGAAATTTGTTGCCCACCTGGCGGCGCAATCGCAGATTCTCTTCTGCCAGCTTTTGTCGCTCGATCGCGGTCGCCCGTCGAACTCGCAGGTCATTGGCAATCATGCTCGCAACGATGCTGAGGATTTTCATCTCCTCATCCAGCGGCGCGTTTTCGTCAAACGCCCTGTCCACGGAAATTGTCCCAATTACGTCCTCGCCCACGGATATTGGCACACAAATGAAGCTCAGTTCCTCCTTTGTGACGTTCCAGCGTTCGAAACGGTTCAAGAAAAGGGGTTCCTGAGAGACTCTCGCTATGATTGCCGCCTTGCCGCTCTCCATGACCTTGCCCGTAACACCTTCGCCGATCCTGTAGGTGATGCTTCGGCCCTTCTGCTCTGAAAGGTCGTGAACGGCCTCAATTCTCACTTCCCTCCCATCCGGGGCAAGAAGCGTTATCGTGCCCCGCCCGAGCCCGAGCTCCTTATCAAGCACGTCAAGCACCCGGCAAAGCGCATCCTGTTGCCCTGCCCCTGTCGACAGGAGCCGGCTGATGGCACACAGTGCGTCAAGCCGTCCCAAACGACTGCTGGCGGCTGTTTCGCCTCGCCGAAATGTGTTTTTCTTGCCCATTCAGTACAGTCCTAATCGCTCGTCGTACGACATAATTGTAAGACAACGCTGCGCCCTCACAAACAGGTATCTGCTAATATGAATTATAAGCACAAGGCGTACTACCATAAGCCCTTAGTAGCCAAAGACATATGAACGGCCATGCGGACAGCCTTTGCGCGCGTCAGAGACAAACCATTCTCTGCGCCCAATCCCATGAATGTGACATATGTGTCGTGTTTGCGCTCGGAACTGGTTTCCCACGGAAGATTCGAAGGAGATGGGTTGAGAGAATAATCGCCAGCCAGATGGCCGATGGCCGCTGGGACGGCAGCCGCTTGTTTTTCACCTCAGACAGCAGGCCCTCATTTGGCTCTGCGCCGCCCAGTAACCAGCACGGTACCATTCTGGCCCTGACCGCGTTTTACATGGTCAGATACCAGTACCCCGAACACTTCGGACTGAAATAGCACCCCACCGCAAATCCCAAGTCCGCACACTGTCCCCCGCAACGTTAATGCGGTTCGGTGGGGCCGGAAAGGTCGCAGGATATGTAATCCACGTGTGCCTCGAGGTCGGGCGCTCCGCCGCCCCATTCGAGGAACGAGCCGCGCGCCGGTTCCGACCAGCCTATCACTAAGTCCGCCAACTGAACGCCGAGCAGGTCGCCGTCGCGGTAAATCTGCACGGCCGTATCATCACGCACCGCAAGCCGGTATGTGTGCATTGCACTCGAATTATCAAGGCTTCCTGCGACCTCGACGAATTTCTTGTCGTAAAGGTAGTACACGCCGGTTGGCGTAATCGAGATGAAGTAGTGATTCACCGTCAGTGTGCCGCCCCTGACAAACAACTCAAAATCAAAGCCGCGATCCCGTTGTCCGCCGCCCTTTACCTGTACAGCTACTTCCGCAGCCAGCCCCTTATGCGCGTCAGCTTCGCCGAATCCATCCATTCTCTCATTCGACCAGCGCTGTCCGTTGCCGGTTACTTTCAGCAAACCCGGAGCTTCCACTTTTGCCGCCTGCTCGTCCGCACCCGTTATCAGTGCGTGCCACCGCGGCAAAGCCTCGGAAGGCAACTTGCTGCCGTCGTAGATGTGCTGCAGTTCTTTGCGAACCGGCAACGGCCGTGCCGTCGGCATCTTCGGCGCATCCGGTACCGGAGATTTGAGCCACGTCAAATTGAATGCGTAATGATTGGTGCTGGATATCAAATGAATGACCCCATCCAGGCCCTGGCACACTGATAGATACGCCAGAGGCTCCGAATTATGCGCGTTCATAAGAACCGGCGCGTTGTCAATCGTATCAACAGGCTGGTCCCGGGTGACATTGCTTATGACGCGCCGAACAGGCCAGGTCTCGCCATCGTCATACGAAAGAGCACCGAAGATACTCGATACGTGACGCGGCGGCCTCACGCCGTCCGGCGTGGGCTCGAACTTGTTGATATCGCGGCCAAAGGAAGCGAAGAACAGCGGACCTTCTTTCAGCCGAATCAGCGCCGCTCGCTGTCCGCCGGTAAGCGGCTGGAAGATACTCGCGCTTGCCTGCCACGTCCTGCCCATATCCGACGAGATGCTCTTGGGCATCCACCCGTCGATGTTCTGGTTTCGCCCAAGTGCCATCAATCGCCCGTCATTCAGCTCGACGATGCCCGCATGAATCCCGTTGATTTTGCCGCCCGGGTCGTACCACGTTTTGCCGTCGTCCCGGCTCACCCAAATCGTCGAACCATGCTCGGCATCCGCCCCCACGCAAATTGCACCGTCTCGCGTTCTAAAGACCGGCTCGCCCACCATCTGCCGAAATCCGTGCTCGGGCGCAATCAGTCGGGCCTTCGACCACGTAACACCGTTGTCTTTCGATGTTCGCATTATAATCGCCAACGGTTCCCACTTGCCCGCGACACACAAACCATTGAAGTGATAAATCGTGTCCTTTCCGTCAAACCACAATGCCGGACAGTGGTCGTTTCTATCCGGCGCATCCCAGAACGGCGACGCCGGCTCCCACTGCTCCCGACCATAACGCAGCCGGCTGGCCGCAACCGCTAATTCGCGACCCCTCTCCTCAACACATGTGTACCAGATCGCCAGAAGATCCCCGTTCGGACATTCTGCAATCGCCGGGTCGTGGTTGTGGTGATAGTACAGCGGACCGTGTGCACCCTTTGATACTTTGACATATCGCCGCGGACCCCGAAAGTAAGGCACGTCCGGGTCCGGTCCCTTCTCAACTTCCCCCGGTATCTGTTGCTTAACGTTAAGCTGATAACCCTCCGGCGGTGGCGCCGTCAGCGGCGCCGTCTCAGGCAGCTCACCCATAACCACCCGAAACCCAATCAGCCACTGTTTATTTTCCGGCAGTGTCCCCATCCTGTTCGCCGAGCGCAAATAATACAGGTTCGTTCCGTGAGAGCCACCACGCGTCACCTTGAAATCGCCCTGGGCCGTCCCCACCGGGTCCGCCTGCTCCCCGCCCTTATACGGGCCGTACCAATCATAGCACCATTCCTCCACATTGCCGTGCATATCGCACAGGCCCCACGGGTTGGCAGGGGTCCGCCCGACCGTCAGCGGCACAATGTCGTTCGCTTCATTGAAAGAGGTGGGCCGGGCATTTTTGCCAAACACCTCCGGAAGACTGTCGCCCGTCCAGAAATGAGTCGTAGTCCCCCCCCGACAGGCGTATTCCCATTCGGCCTCCGTCGGCAGCCGGTACGGCTGTCCCTCCTTCTTCGAGAGCCAGTCACAAAACGCCGTTGCGTCGTGCCAGCTCACGAAAATAACCGCCTCGTCGTCAGCCTTTGAGAATCCGTTCTTGCCGCGAAGCGCGCGGTGCGACGGGTCAAACATCTCGTACTGTTTATTGGTAACCTCGAACACGCCCATATAAAACGGCCGGGTTATCTCAACCCTGTGCGCCGGCTTTTCGTCGAAGTCACCGTTGCGCACGTGCTCTATCGTAATCGCGAACTTTGCAGGGTCGCCCTGCGGAAACTCTCTCACTAAATCCTCCCTCTTCGGATAGCTCAAATTCTTCGTGAGCTCATCAGGCAGCGGCATCCTGTTCCGGCCCATCACAAAGCTTCCCGGTCCAACGCGAACAAACTGCATCCCGATCGAGTTGGTAAATATGCTTTTTTCAGATCCCGTGACACGAGCCAAATCAGCCGCGCCGCGGTCCCGCGCACCACAGCCCAAAATCAGGATTAACCCTGATACGGCTACGAGGGACAATAGTCTTTTCATAGTTTACTCCGGAAAATTGTTGAGCGTATATTTTCCTCGCAGCTGCAGGCCGCGACAATACCTGCTATCTTTCCGCCGGCATGGGCGTCCGAAGCCACGCTAAGTTAAAGGCATAGTGGTTCCAGCTGCTGATTAGGTGAATCGTGCCGTCCGGTGCCTGTGTGCCCGCCATATAGCCATGTGGCTCGGCACTCGTCGGCCCCAGCGTAAAGTCGTCTCCGTCCGTCGTCTGGGCCTCCCTTGCCGGCTTGTCGTCCGTTATCAGACGACGAACAGGCCACGTTTGACCCTCATCGAAACTAAGCGCACCGTAAAGCCCGCGAACGGTGCGAAACTGTCCCGCATCATCGGTAACTGTCATATCTTCGCAGAACGACGCAAAAAAGAGCGGCCCCTCTTTGAGCCGCAGCAGCACCAGCCGCTGCCCGCCGCCTATCGGTTGAAAATCGCTCGCCGAATACGTCCAGTTCCTGCCCATATCCTCAGAGATGCTCCTCGGCATCCTGCCCCCGATGCTGTCGCCGCGACCGAACGCCATCAGCCGCCCGTCCCGCAGCTGAACCACACCCGCATGGATGCCCGCAACCCACGCGCCCGTTTCACCCGCCTTGAACTGCGGCTCAGGCCGACCCGCACCGGCATCGAACCACGTCCGGCCTGCGTCCCGGCTGATATGAACCGCCGTGCCGCCGCTGCCGCCGGTCACCGCGTCACAAGCCAGGACAAAGTAATTCTCCCGGGTCTTAAACGCCCCGGCAATCACCTGATGACGAAGACTGTGCACGGGATTAATCAGACGACCCTTCGACCAGTCTGCTCCATTGTTGCTGCTGGTGCGCATCACCAGCGCGAGCTTGCCCCACGTCCCGTCCGTACCCAAGCCGTTGAAATGGTAAACCGTGTCCTGACCGTCCCACATAAGTCCGTTGCCGTGGTCATTGCGGTCAGGCGCATCCCAGAAAGTCGTTGCCTGCTCCCACTGCTCGCTGCCCAGCCGAAGACGCGCCGCCAGAACGGTCAGCTTCCGGCTCTTCTCACTCGTCGTCGAGTACCAAATCGCCAGAAGGTCTCCGTTCGGACACGCTGAAATCGCAGGCTGATGATTATGCCGCGAATACAGAGGACCGTTCGAGTTCTCCGGTATCTTCACGAATCGCCGCGGACCCACAAAGTATGGCGCCTTCGGGTCGGGACCTTGCCAGTTATGCCGCTGCTGGCTCACATTCTGCGCCCACAGCGGCGCCTCAGCCGCCCCCAGCGGCTCCGTCGCCGGCAGCTCGCCTATCACCACCCGAAAACCAATCAGCCAGTGCTCATCTTCCGCAAGCGTCCCCAGTCGATTCGCGCTGCGCAGATACCCGACCGTCGTATTGTGACTGCCGCTGCGTGTCACCTTGAA
>Ga0180438_10012152_pt1 | contig 10281 bp, 8 predicted proteins | sample SS_ome_12_FD_132455 | JGI IMG/M metagenome (GOLD analysis project Ga0180438, IMG submission 132455) | Hypersaline lake sediment archaeal communities from the Salton Sea, California, USA - SS_3_D_2 metaG | ecosystem: Environmental > Aquatic > Non-marine Saline and Alkaline > Hypersaline >...
ACATCAGAACCCATAGTTGGTTCAGAAGTAGCAAATGCTATAAGTTTAAATTCGTTGGTTAACTCGTTCAAGAGCCTCTGTTTCTGTTCATTATTCCCCCCAATAACTATAGGCTCGGAACCTAAATTATTATCAAAAATAGATGTCGCGATTCCAGGACAAGCGGAGGAAATCTCTTCAACTACGATGCAGGCATCCATTAAACCAAAACCAGGTCCTCCATACTCCTTTGGAATTCCTAAATTTAATAAGCCCTCATCCCATGCTTTTTTTATTACGGGTAATGGAAATTCCTCGGACTCATCATACTTTGGAGCAACGGGTAGCACTTCTCGTATAGCAAATTCCCTTGCTTTTTTCTGCAATGCAATTTGATCTTCATTTAATTTAAAATCCATTTTTATTCCTCTTTTTAACCCATTTTCTGAACTAATTTATCTACAATATTTTCAAAATCTAAATCTTCTGGTTTAGGTACAAATCTTATTTCAATTTTCTCATCCATGACATCAATTTTAGTTGCTTCTAATTCTTTTATTATTTCTTTTACTGCTCCACCACCCCATCCATAAGAACCAAAAGCCATTCCTATTTTATTCATTGGTTTAAGTCCTTTTTGATAACTTAGATATTCTGCAACTAAAGGATAGAGCCCATTATTCAATGTTGGGCTTCCAACTAAGATAGCTTTAGCTTTCATAGCTTCTGTAATAACATCTGAATAATCTGCATTCGTCAAACGAAATCTTTTTACTGGAATACCTCTGTGAGTTATTTCTTTATATAATTCTTTGGCAATTTTTTCAGTACTACCCCACATGGTATCATATACAATTAAAACGCTTTTTTCATCGATTTCACCTGCAGACCATTTAGTATACGCCTTAATTATTTCACTAATATGTGTTCTCCAACATACTCCATGAGAAGGACATATTATGTCAATATGTAAAGCACCTACCTTTGGTATTGCTTTTGCTATTAATCCAGATAAGTGCAATAGAATATTTGCATAATATTTTTCTGCTTCCCACATTATCTCAGAGAAGTCATTTTGATCATCCCAACGTTTTGATGTGGCAAAATGTTGACCAAAAGCATCGTTTGAAAATAATATATTTTTTCCGTTTTCATCTGACATAAATGATACCATAGAATCTGGCCAATGAATCATTGGAATTGGTACGAAGGTAAATTTTTTTCCATTTCCAATCTCTAAAGTATCTCCTTCTTTAACAGCTCTTATTTTTTCAAAGTTTTCTTTTTCAAGCTCTTCATGATAATGCATTTCTAAGATTTCTTTACCACGTGATGACGCAATAACCTCAGCATTCGGTAGATATTTCATAATTAGGGGAAAGGATCCAGAATGATCTGGTTCGACATGATTAACAATAAAATAATTTATTTCACTTGGATCACATATATGCTTTATATTATTCAAGAAATGTTCAAAATAGGGGCGTTTTACGGCATCGATTAAAATGGTTTTATCTCCGGCTTTTACAATATAGGCATTATAGGAAGATCCTTTATGTGTTGAATATCCATGAAAGTTTCTAACTTCAAAATCAACAAATCCAACATAATATACATCTTTCATTAATTCTAAATGTGTCATTCACTAATTCATCTTTTTTTAGGATTAGTTCTATTAATTTTGTTTAATCTCAATAGGATTATAAACTTAATTTCTATGATTTATAAAAATAGAAAATTTGTAAATCGAATTATTTAATTCATTCTAAAGGCCATTTTAATAATGAAATAATTAAATTTTCATTAGAAAGACCACCCCTAGTAAATTTCCCTACAAAACTCTCCTTACCGAACATTTTTCGTACTATATATCTTAACAAACGCTTGTCATTTAGACCTTTATCTTGTGCTTCTATACTATATTGAAATGCCATTTCATGTAATTTCTCAATCTCCTTGATTTTTTCCAGAATAATATCCCGGTTATTAAATACCCCTCTTCCTGCAGTAAAAATTATCAGATTTTCCATTTTTTTAGTGATTTCATCAATTTTTTTGAGAGAATCATAAATCTGGGAGATATCTTCAGGAATATCTGTAGATTGACCAAAAATCATGGTATACTTTGGCATTATACCATCAGCTATAATAGCCCATTCTTGTGTTTTTTCTATTAAAGCAATTTCTTCCATTGCATGGCCAGGAATGTCAATAATTTCGAATTTATATTTATTTGAGCTAGTTGAGATTGATTTTTCTATAGGTTTTGCTTCAAAAGGATGATATGGAAAACCCCACGTGATCCTCCTATAATCAGGATAATCCTTTTCTTTTTTAAGAAGAGGAATGGCTTTTTTACTTGCAAAAATAGGTATTTTAAATTCAGATTGAAGCATTGCAGCTCCTCCGCAATGATCTTCATGAGAATGAGTGATCAGACATTTTTTTACCCTTTTTTTATCATTAAGAGAAAGAATAAACCTCTTTAATTCTTCTTCTCCCCCAGGAGCCCCTGAATCAACTAATAACCCATCTATCAAAAAGCAGGAGGTCCAGAAAGGAGCAGGAAGAAGTTTATTATCCGAGGACCATTTCCATTCTATTATCTCCCCTTCACAATGATAATCTATCTGTACAACCATATTAAGAGTGGAAAATATTATATTTCAATAAAGAAAATGAAGAGTTTATATTAATAGACTGGCTTTGTAAATTATTTTTTAATTAATTTAACCTTGAATTGCAAAAGAAGTTAAAAAAAAATTAGTGAAAGTATAATTAAGAATATTAATCTGAGATTTTTGTAAAAAAGCTTTTATCTACACCACATACCGGGCAAGTCCAATCATCAGGGAGATCCTCGAATTTCGTTCCCTCACTATCTTCGTCATAGACATACCCGCATGCAGAACACTCATATTTAGCCATGAAATATTACACTCTTTATTTTATAATTTTGAGTTGTTAAATTAGAGATTAATTAAAAATAATTGTTTAATAATTTATAAAAGTTTTAAACATGTTAATATGGACTAATTGGTTTATTTATATTTTGTTAGTAATTTCTCGATTAAGTATTTTAAAATTCATTCAGTTTATTGAGAATGAATTTTTCTTTTAATGAAAAAATGACGCGAAGCACGGCATTTTGGGCATTTATAATCATCATTTAAATTATCAAATCGGGTTTCATTTTCATCATCATTATAGAGAAAATTACATCTCTTACATCGGTAGATTGCCATATATTTACACCAACTTAACTTTTTCGTTTGAAATCTTTTTTCATTGCCTTACATTTTGGATTAGGGCATTTAAAGTCTTCTGGTAAATCTTTAAACGGTATATCCATCTTAGCCTCATCATACACGGTCCCACAATTAATGCAAACATATTCATGGATATCTAATAAGTTTTTTAATTCGTTAGTATCAACATCTTGTTCCATTTTATTGGTAACATATGACATTGCTTTATTATCTCCAAATAATATAGCGCCTTTAAGTTTATTGTCCTTAAGTACAATTTTCTGATAACAGCAATCTTTTTTATCTGCTTTTTTTAATATATTCCAGCCTCCGCCTTCTTCGCTACTTGGATCGAAGGTTCCTATTGAAGTTAATTCTAAACCTACTATTTTTAGAGTATTTTTTGGAGTTGTTCCAATATATTCTTTAGTTTTTTTGTCAAGCACAGAAGCAGAAATGATTTTAGATTGCTCCATACAAGCTGGAATGATACCCCAAGTTTGATTTTTATATTCAATACAATCCCCAACTGCATATATATCTTCTTCCGAGGTTTCTAAAAATTGATTAACAATAATTCCTCGGTTTGTTTTAATGCCAGCGTTTTGAGCTAATCCGATTTCTGGTCTAATTCCAGCTTGGATAAGTACAATTTCAGCATCAAATAACCTTCCATCTTTTAGTTTAATACCCTCAACTTGTTCACTCCCGAGAATTTTTTCTGTTGTTGCATTTAATATTATAGATATTCCACGAGCTTCAATTTCCTCTTTTAGCATAATACTACATTCTTCATCTAATTGTTTTGGTAATAACCGAGGGAAGAATTCGACCACAATAGTTTCAAGACCCACTTGATTAATTTGATTTGCTAATTCTAGACCAAGCAATCCTCCTCCAATAATAATTGCTTTTGCTTTTGAGTTAAGTTTAGCAATATATTCCTTAATTTCCAAGGCATCATTGAAATTCCGAAGCGTAAAAAGGCCTTTATGTTCCATCTCTTTTGCATTTTCGATTGGAGGGATATTTGGATTACTACCTGTAGCTATAATGAGTTTATTATAAGAATACGGTTTAGGAGATTTTTCAGTATAGATTTTTTTTTCATTAGGGACAATTTTTACAACTTTTTCATCCAAATTAAGGATAATGTTTTTTCTTTCATACCAATTATCCTTAAATACAATCATATCATTAATTGATACTTTATCAGATATAAATTCCGGTAATTTAATTCTTGTATAATATGGATAGTTTTCCTCAGTAAAAATCTCAATCTCTACACTCTCATTAAGATTACGTATATTCTGAGCACTAAATGTCCCAGCGACGTTATTTCCAATTACTATTATCTTCATAGAATTAAAACTCATTTTATAATATTTTAAGATTATTATTATAGAATGAAAATATGGTTATTTTTTTACGTGAGAGGAATAACATTATCTTTAATGAAACATGTTCGAGTCTAATTTTAAATGAAGTAAAAAACAACCTTCATTTGAATTATTAATAATAAATTTATTAAATTAGCATAATTAAAGAGTTGTACACAAGAGTGTTATGAATTATGGAAGGAAAAAGAATTTCTTATCATGAAACGGTTCAAAAAGTATATGAAAGAATTAAGAAAGATGGATTAACGAGTATATGGGACAGATATGAGGCTCAAGGATTTGGTAGTAACCCAGATAGACGTTGTCCTTTCTGCACTAAAGGAGCTAGATGCGATTTGTGTTCTAACGGACCTTGCAGGGCTGATGCTTCTATAGATAAGAGAGGAGTATGTGGAATCACAGCAGATGGTATGGCGATGAGAATGATGTTACTTAGAAATGTCATGGGAACCTCAACATATCATTATCATACCGAAACCACGCTAAGGACATTAAAAGCTACTATTGAAGGAAAAACACCTTTCAAAATAAGTGAACCAAAAAAATTAAAAACTTTTGCTGAACGTCTTGGTATTAATACCGTGGGTGAAATTAATGAAATTGCTTTAAGATTATATAATTTTGTTAAAGATGATTTTAACGTTCCTTATACAGAATATAGTAAGATTGTTGAAGCTTTAGCTCCTGAAGAGAGAAAAGAGACTTGGAAAAAATTAGGGATCTTTCCTGGTGGTGTATACGGAGAGATGATGTTTTCTACAAGCTCATGTTTAACAAATGTAGATGGTTATTATGCAAGCTTAGCTTTGAAAGCAATGCGATTAGGTATAGCGATGGCTTATCAAAGTCAAATTGTAAATGAATTTATACAAGATATATTATTTAACATCCCAAGACCTCATAAAATGAGAGTGAATTTAGGTGTTCTAGACCCAGATTATGTGAATATTCTACCTAATGGTCATGAACCTTTTTTAGGTTTTGCTATGGTTCAATTAGCTCGAAAACCAGAATGGCAAGAAAAGGCTAAAGCAGTGGGATCAAAAGGATTGAGAATAATAGCAAATATTGAGACCGGTCAGGAAATGATTCAGAGATGGGAGATGGATGATGTATTTTATGGGTTTACGGGAAATTGGATAATGCAAGAAACTGTATTAGCAAGTGGATGCATTGATTTATTTGTATGTGATATGAATTGTTGTATGCCAATAGATCCCTTATATGCAGAAAAATATAAGTTTAAGCTAATTCCTGTATCGGAAGTAGTGGTATTTGAGGGTATCAATGAAAGATTAGATTATATACCAGAAAAGGCAGAGGAACAAGCAGCAAAGCTATTACAAATGGGAATTGATAATTTTAAAGATAGGTATGCTGCTATCAAACCTATAAAAGATCTTGATATGGGTGAAGCAGTAGTTGGTTTTTCAACTGAAAGCATTTTAGAAGCATTAGGTGGAACTCTAGATCCCTTACTAAATGCAATTAAAGATGGAACCATTAGAGGGATTGCAGGTATGGTTTCATGTACAACACTTCGAGATTATGGACAAGATGTGCATACTGTCAATGTAGTTAAGGAATTAATTAAGAATGATATCTTAGTTCTTTCAATGGGTTGTGGAAATGCTGCTGTTCAGGTTGCGGGATTATGCTTACCAGAAGCTAAAGATTTAGCTGGACCTGGACTAAAAGCATTATGTGAAAAACTAAAAGTTCCACCAGTGTTAAGTTATGGAACATGTACTGATACTGGCCGTATTGCTGATCTTATTGGAGCTGTATCAAATGCATTGGGAGGAGTCGCAATTCCAGACTTACCTGTGGTTGCTGTTGCACCGGAATATATGGAACAAAAGGCTACTATTGACGCTATATTCGCTTTAGGATTCGGTCTTTATACATATGTAAATCCTGTTCCAACAGTCACTGGTGGTCCAGATCTCGTTAAACTTTTAACAATAGACTGTAAAGACATAACGGGTGGGATACTACACGTTGAAACCAACAGTGAAGAAGCTGTGAAGGCTATGCTTGATCACATTGAAACAAATAGGAAAAAGCTCGGTATTTAGATTCAAATGCATCTTTTATATTTTATTTTCTTTTTAAACTTTTAAAGGTTCTCTATTGAATTTCCTTCTATTCAATGTTTCGAACATCTTGTTTAAATTTCTTATTTTCTTGATACCCTGTTCCAATTATATTACCAATTTTATAATAATGATTATCTAATGCGTAGATAATGGGATTTAATTTTGTCATATCTACAATTTTATGATTTTCTTCACTTTTTTTCACAAATTGTTTACTAACATAAGATTCTACAACATTCCCTATAAAAATCTGTCTATGCTGAATTGAGAATTCTTTGAGAAGTTTACATTCCAAGTTCACAGGGCATTCCTGAATCATGGGTGCTGTTTTTAAATTACCATAGAAAATATGGAACAATTTTGATTTGTCCACATCTTTTCCCGATGCTACACCGCAATAATCAGTTTTTATAAGAAGCTGAGTTGATGGAAAATTAATGCTGAATGTTCCTTGTTCGAGAATTCCTTGATTTGTAAAATGATCTTGACCAGATGAAATGTAAACAAGTGGAGGTTCAATACCCATAATTCCAACGTCTCCCAATGTCTCAAAATTAGGGCGGTTATTGACAAGAGCTCCAGCAAGAATGATTGGAATAGGATATACTAAAGGAACTTTTCCAAACTTAACTTTATCAGAAAGGGATAATATTTTTAGGACATTATTATCCATTTGTTTTATTAGCCAAGTTTTCAAGGGATCTTTAATGGGAATCTTTTTTAGATCATCTAGATCCTCATATCGCACTGTGGTTAATTTATTAACATTTTTAGCTCGATAGATAAAAGGACAATTATAATAAAGATTTAATGGATAATTATAATCAAAAGGTAGTTCATAAAGTTCCCTTCTTTCAATTGTTGAGAGAATCACACCTGATAAGACAGCTTGATGGATAAAAATGGCATAGATGTAGTTTTTATTATAATAATCTTTAAAATATTGTTCACTATATAACTTTTTATAAGAATTATACCATGATTGAAGTATTCCTTTCTCTGGTCTAACTATCAAACAACCTGCATTAAAGTAAGGGCGTATTTTATTATGATCGACATGTGTTTTCATTGGAAAAATCCGGTCCTTAGAGACATTACATTTTTGATACACTAATTCCCAGAATAAGTCTATAGGTTCATCATAAAACGATCCTATATTAGTATGATGGACTGGTCGATATCCTAAAATCTTATCCCCTTCTAAAATAAAATTTTTTGGCTCATTAAAAATAATTGTATTTGAACCAAGCCAGGCAAGTAGCATTCCTTTTTCCTTTGCTAAGAATTCAGCTTTTGCTGCGGCAATTACATAGTTAATAAAGGGAAATCGTGGGTCATTCTTAGTTGGAAAAGGAATGAGATCGACATTTAATGATACAAATAAATTCCTTATCTCTTTATTGACATTCTCCGATTTTTCTGGGATTAACACCCAAATTGGACAATCTGATAACGATTCTCCAAATTTACGAATACTTGCTGCAAGCAATAGAACTTTTGTATCTAAACCATCAGAAAAATACGCAAAAATTAATTTTTCCTTCATATTTTCTCATTTCTAAATAAATATCACTAGTAATTAAAACACCTTAATGAATACTATAAGAAAAGATAATAAGGAAATTTTTCTTTTAGTTCAATCTTTTTAATATCATCTGAATTTCTGTGTGAACATGTTCAAGATTAATCTTATTTCATTAATGGAATTATTCCATTTATGACCGAAGTAACTCAACCAAAAAAAGTATTTAGGAAAATAATTGAGATTGATGAAGAACTCTGCACCGGTTGTGGAGCCTGTGTAGTATCTTGTGCCGAAGGTGCTTTAGCTATTATTGATGGCAAGGCAAAGGTTATCAATGAAGTATTTTGTGATGGATTAGGTGCCTGTATTGGAGAATGTCCCGAAGGAGCTCTTAGAATCATCGAACGAGAAGCATTTGAATTTGATGAAGAAGAAGTTGAGAAATATCTAGAGTCTATTAAAAAAAATACTATTAAAGAGAGTCATCAATGTGCTTGCCCATCTGCGCAGACTATGAAATTTGAAGATGATCTAAATGGAGAGGTGTCTTCAGGAACATCTTATTCAGCTCTTAGACAATGGCCAATACAGATGCACTTAATAAATCCATTAGCCCCATACTTTAAAGGAGCGGATGTAATTTTGACAGCTGATTGTGTAGCATATTGCCTTGGAGGATTTCACAATGATTATCTTTGTGGAAAGTCTATTGCTATTGCTTGCCCAAAACTTGATCAAGGAAGGGAGCGATACATTGAAAAAATTCGAATGTGGATTGATGATGCAAAAATCAATACTCTTACAGTTATGATGATGGAAGTTCCATGTTGTACGGGATTGCTAGCTTTGGCTAAAGATGCTGTCGATCAGGCTCAGAGAAAGGTTCCTATTAAATTTATTATAGTTGGAATAAAGGGAGAAATTTTAAAAGAAGAATGGATTTAATTCTTTATTTATTAATTAAATAATTTCTAAATATCCATTACGACTTTCTTTTTAATAATTTTTCTTAACATTACTGAGAGGGCAGATTTTGATCTTCCCAAATTCTTTGCTAATTCTTCTAAAGAAATTAATCGGGGGATTTCAAAAAATCCTTGTTTAATAGCTTCATCTAAAACTTGTGATTCTTCTATACTTAATCGCTCTTTCTGATCATCAAGAATATAAGGCGAGGTACCTATTCTTAACAACTCGAAATCGATGCCTTTTTGCTCAAATATGGTTAATAAAACATCAATATTTTTTCTACTAGAAACTAACCTCCAGTAAGCATACCCATTCCTAACGTTAACTGGAAATTTTACTAATACTCCACATTTAATAAGAGCATATAATAAGTAGGGATCCTTAGTTTTAACATTAAATCGAACCTTATTTTCACTTTGTTCTAATATTGTAAAATCTTGAACAGAGGAATGATTTTTAATTGAATCAATCACATCATCAATATTGAAATCTTGTATTTCAATAATAGAATTTCCTATTGATTTCTCTAGATCGTAGGGAAGAAAATATTCTATTTCCATCTTAATATTCGGGAATTTTTTAAAAATTACCGATATCCAGATTTGTTCAGGAAATTTTATTTTTACTCTTGCTAAACTTGCTTTACGTGAAACCATCTAATTTAGTAATAATAAGCAATATAAATTTTTTTCAGTAGTTGAATAATTAATAATATATAGCTTTTGAAATATGTATTAGTATGGTCGAGAATAACAATATAATATTAGCTATCTCTGGAAGTCCCAGAAAAGAAGGGACTGAATTTGCCGTTCAATATGCCTTGACTTATGCGCGTGAAAAATTTAATTTTGAAACTGAATTTTGGACTGTACGTGCTAAAAAAATCAATTTCTGTATCAATTGCGACTATTGTGTTAATGAAAAAAAAGGTTGTATTTTTAAAGATGACATGCTCGATTTGTATCCTAAATTAGAGAAAGCGAAATTCTTATTATTTGGAACTCCTGTATTTCAAGGAACTCTTTCTGGGCAACTAAAAACCGTAATGGATCGCTGTCGCG
>Ga0180438_10012153_pt1 | contig 10281 bp, 24 predicted proteins | sample SS_ome_12_FD_132455 | JGI IMG/M metagenome (GOLD analysis project Ga0180438, IMG submission 132455) | Hypersaline lake sediment archaeal communities from the Salton Sea, California, USA - SS_3_D_2 metaG | ecosystem: Environmental > Aquatic > Non-marine Saline and Alkaline > Hypersaline >...
AACGGAGAAGTGCCGGTACTGCGACGGGACCGGTGCGGTGAACGACGGCTGTCCTTTCGTTCGCAGGTCAACGAAGATGTGTCCTAGATGCAAAGGCGCCGGACAGGTCCCGGCTGGCTCAAAGAACAACTGGTACTGACGTGAAGTGGTTGGTCTTGATCGTATTACTTCTGGCGGGATGCGCGAGCGCTCCGATTCAAAAAGGCGGAGCCAGAAGTCTGGTGCGGCGATATTGAACGGGAGGCGCATTTCCAGAGCTATGATCAGAGATACCAGGACGCCAAGAACGGAAAGCAGTTTGATTTCGTATGGAGTAAGGAAGTAAGGCGGGTAGAGACTTCTATTCCGCCATGACATAATAGTCGAAACGTAATCGAATCGAAAACGAGGAGAGTGGTGAGTACGACAACGAAGAAGCTGCAAGAGATTTCCGATAAGTTGGTGGAAGCGATCTGGAAAGAGACGAAGCTTCATTTCGTTATTCCTCTTGAGTGTCCCGGTTGCTCTCCTCAGAAGTTCGCTCAGTTTATTTCCATCATCCGCAAGCTCGTGACCAGGAGTCAGAGTCGCTATGTCGAGGTCCTTGCTCGCAGAAAGAAGACGCACGGAAACGTCGGGAGGAGATTCAATGCCCACAAACACGCTTGAAGGAATCAAGATCAGCGCGGCGGATTCGCTGGCCGCTTTCTCGTTCGACCTTCATCGGGAGATCGTCAAGACCCAGGAGGGGAACGTGTTCTTCTCTCCCATCAGTGTGTTCGCGGTACTGAACATGCTGGGGGCAGGAGCGCGGGGTGAGACGAGAGAGTCTATCGGGAAGGTTCTTCACCTGGGCGAGAAGTCTATCGGCAAGATGATGATTCCCTCTCAGGTTGTCGAGGACGTTGTGCGCTTGGCCAATGCGGTCTTCGCCCACAACGGCGTCACTCTCAAGCGGGGCTACAAAGACTTCCTCGTAAGGACCAAGGCCGTCATGGGTATGCTGGACTTCAATCGGCCTACAGAGGCTGCGGCCATGATTAACAGGTGGGTGATGGACCAGACGAACGGGAAGATTCAGAAATTCGTCAACGCAGACAACCTGTCTCAGGCGTTGATGGTGTTGATCAACACGGCATGGTTCAAGGATCAGTGGAAGGAGAAGTTTGATCCGAAAGAAACGCTGGAGGAACCCTTCTGGCCTGTACAGGAGCGACTTACAACAGTCGCCATGATGAGACGGCTTGGCAACTTTCTTTACGCCGAGGACACGATAGGGCAGATAATCCAGATACCCTATATGCAGCCTTACGTCATGACGGTTGTGTCGCCTTGGGAGCTTGAAGGTCTCGAACTCTTGGAGAAAGGAATCAACTGCGAGGTAGTCCGCGCTTGGGACAGACGATTCTCTCTCAGAAAAGTGGATGTCATGATTCCTAGGCTGAAGATGGACCAGAAGGTTTCGTTGGTGCCCATGCTAAAGGCAATGGGCCTGAACGTGTTCGAGGGCGCGGACTTCTCCGGCATCTCAGACTACATCCTGTTTGTCTCCGAGGTCATTCATCATGCTGCGGTTGAGGTGACCGAGAACGGTATCGAAGCTGCGGCTGCAACGCTTGTTGGCTATTCGGGCTATTCGGATTTAGGCAGCTATAAAGCTTCGAAGCCTCTGGTCTTCAAAGCTAACCATCCCTTCCTGTTCATGATCCGCTACGCTCCAACGGGCGCGATCTTGTTCCAGGGAAGGGTGAAGGACCCCAATCAGTCGTGATCAAGTTCAAGTGGCATAACGGCAAGACAGGGAGCATCAAAGACCCTGTCACGATCAGGATCAGGAACGGCCGTCCTTACCTTTCGTCTGTTCTCGATGCTGAAGGAAAGAAGATCGAGAACGTTAAGGCCGTTGAGTTCGAAGCCGATGCAGATAGCGCTGCTGTTCATGCGGCTCTTCTGATTCACGATCACTCAGAGAAGCGAGGCTTGAACAGATATATTCGTGTAGGCGTGTCTGTAGATTCTATTGAACCAGACAAGATCACAGGCCGAGTGCCCAGGACTCGCCGTTCGGTTGCGGCCTTTGCGGCTTTGATGGAGTCAAGGCTTAAGAAGAATGACCACAAGGGAAAGTCTGGGTGGGATCGAGAGGACTGTCGGCATCTTCTGCGACGGCTCAAGGAAGAAGTGCAGGAGCTTGATGACCAGTTGGGTAACTGTCCGTGGTGGAAGAAGAGCGAAAAGAATCTTGCGGCAACTCCCACTCTTCTGAAGCGTGGGAAGATCGCCATGGAAGCTGCGGACGTAGCGAACTTTGCCATGATGATCGTGGATCGTGTGGCGAGAAAGTCGGTGCCATGAGGAGGGTGTATGGAAATTAATCGAAGTGATCTAGAGAAGATTCATGACGCGCTTAGTAGTTGTGAGGAGTTTCTGAAGCGGCGGGACGAAATGAATGCTGCCATGCATCTGGGGCCGACACGCCATTCTCCCCTGACTTCCGTGGTGATGGCTGAGCTGGATCGTGTGAAGAGATTGCTAGGTGCAGGAGGCGGACGGTGAGCGAGCCGCCTACCATAACTGTCGCGGAAGCTCTGAAGAGGCTTGGTGGTCCGGTGCGCGGTATGACCTCCGTGATCTCGGCAACGATTGGAGGCGGAGACCTCAACTCGATATCCGGTGGGAAGGCGGACGAGGCGATCTCTCTGGAGAGAGCGCAGGAAGAGTTGGCGCGATGTTTTGAAGCTCAAAAGGGATGTAAGTCTGATGCGGCTTGGTGGGGATACATGGGTGACATCGCGTACTGGCGCACTGTGATCTCGATACTGAAGGCGGGGGTGTTGTGTAATGGATTCGTACCTGACCTTGCCGGCCCGGATCGAGACGGCGTTGTAATGGATGTCTACAACAAGATGGAGAAGTGGGGCTTTGCGGTGTTGAAGGCGGCAGAGAAGTTGGCTGCGGAAACTAAAGCTCTGACTGTTGTCCAGGAGACGGCATCTAATTCTAATGATCCGGCGGCGAAGGTTACGCTCAAGCATCTGACGGCCTACGCTCTCAACTTGGCGCTCGTTGAGATAGGTGCGGACATTGATGCGGTGCAGAACCCGATGGCCCATCATCGAGCGTGGAAGGCGGCGCAGGATTGTTTCTGGAAAGGGATCGAGGTCGGGCTTCGACGGGTCGCTCGTGGCGATGATCTGGACAAGTTCCTCAAAGAACTTTACGAGACTCGTGCCAGCTTGCAGCCGGATGGCGGCGAGGGGGTGACATGAGTGACCATACACAGCCCCAGACGCCCCGCCCGACTCGCCGCCGGATGCGGTTACGATACTGTCCGAAGGATCATGAATGGCCGACGTTTAACCGCAAGTGTTCTAAGTGTGGGGGGGCGACGAAGCAGATACCAAAGCGCCCGGCGCAAGGAAGGGGAGGGGTGAAAACAAAGATGTGGAGGGATATGTGGGCTCTCAAAGACGCAGGACGTTACAGTGTTCGAGGGCTTCGAGTCTCTATGCGTAACGGAATGGTTTTGTTGTTCAGCGCTCCTCCTCGTCCAAAGAAGAGGGCCGTTCCAGTTAGAGTTACGGTTGAGGTAACAGGCAAACAATGAAGCGGACAGAGCGAGGCTGGGTGATCTATACGAAGCTCAAGGACACATACGGCAACGAGTGTCGAGTCCAGGAATCGAGTTCGGCAGAGGCGCGACGTGTGTGGATTTTCAGTATGCCGAGTGACGAATGGAAGAAGCGCTATGGAGAAGGATCGAATACTTCCGCCCATCTTTCGCCGGCCCAGGCGCGACGTATGGCTGAGGCGTTGCTGAGATTCGCAGCGGGGAAGTGATGCAGCCGGAACTAAGACAGCAGAACTTCCCGGCCCACGAACTCTTCAAAGTGTTCTTTCGGGGCACAACCAACCTTCTGACTCCCAGGGTGATCAAGTGCCAGAAGCAGGGACGGCTTGCCTGCGAGCTTTCTTCTGGCGAGGGCGAGGATCATGGTCCGATATTCGGCGTGACTGTCTTGGCGTTCGTCCGGGGCGCATGGAAGAAGCCTGACGAAGACCCGAGCCGGGTGTTCAGGAAAGAAGAGGACGCACAGCGTTTCATGGACAAACTTCTATACGGAGGAGGAAAGACGTGAGCAATCCGATGATGCAACTTCATCAGGGCGGATACAAGATGAGCAAGGGTGGCAGTGTGCTGATGCCCTGTGTCATTCCGGCGAACGTGGAGTTCGTTGCCGTTATCTCATCGAGTCATCCGGTTGTTGTGAGACTCTTGACGAATGAAGAGGCTGAAGAGTGGGAGAATTCTGTGACGGACCCAAAGCATTACATTGGGGGAGAGGGAAAGTTTCACACAATTATCAGCAAAGAAAAAGTTTCTCGCGGCATGTTCTTGGCGATTGCCAACAAGAACTTCGACGCTGAAGCCGCCATCAAGTACACGGCTCATTTGGTTCTGAATCAATGAGCTGTACGCATCCGGAAGATCGCACCTATACCTGGACTGTTGAGAAGAAGACTCTCAAGGTCTGCGAGTGTGGGAAACAGTTGGGTGGTTTGGTTACGCCCACTGAAGTCTGGAATGCGATCGCCGAGTGCAAGAAGCTGTTGAAGGATTACGGACGAACGAACCAGCCACGAGGCGACGTTCTCAGGGCGATTGGCGTACTGAGGGCTCACTTCGACGAAAGGGGGAAGCAGGGGAAATGATCATTGATATCAGGCAAGAAGACATCATTAGCTCTTGCTGGCGATACATAGCGTTCGCGGTGAACTGTGAGGGCTTCAACGACTCTGGGTTTGCGGGGATGATTGCCAGGAGGTATTGGCCGGAACTGGCTAACACCAAGCCTCAGAAACTGGGCACTATTTTGAGCAAGGAGATCGATGAGATAGGTGCGGACATTGGAGGGGGGCGAATCTTCTTTGCCCTAGTCTGCCACAGCCTCAGGCCTGATGGATGGAAGGACACTCCCCGCTACGTTCAAACGTGTCTCGATCAGCTTGCTTCGGACAAGAGCGAGATCGCTATCGTCATGATCGGCGGAGGTCCGGTAGGTCGGTTGATGGGAGCGAACGTCATGGAGATCATGGCCGGTATGGCTCGTTCGTTCACGCCGGTTCGGGTGTACTCGCTATGAAGATTCGTTGGCTTAAGTCCGAGGTTTCGTCGGCCCATGCATTCGTCGGGCCTACAGCGAAGATATCTGAGTGCGGAATGCTTCATGATAACGGCAAGCTCAAGTCCGCTCCGGCCCGGGGACGAGTGACTTGTGGCCTGTGTCGTCAGATTCTGGAAGGCAGGAAGCCACGAAGGAAGAGGCGATGAAGAGCGCGAACATATTCACTGGGGTTCTTTGCTGGCTCAATCTGCATAAGTGGAAAGCTTTCGTCTACGAGGGCAAGAGTCACGGCGACTTCTGCGAGTGGTGTTACGCGGGTAATCCTGAGCGGGATGGCCGTCGTCGAGTTCGGGGTGGCATCGTTCTTTTCATCCTGGGTGCCTGTGTCGGAGTGTGGCTCATGACGACCAAGCGTCCGCCTGTTGATCTTCCTTTGATCGTCGTGTGTCTAGTGATGGGCGCAGCGATTGGCGGAGCGATTGGCTGGTGGAAGGGAATGAAGAGTCTGTATGTGAAGCAGATGGCCAAGGAGTTCATGGAAGGCATCATCAGGCGACCGAAGTGAGTTTATGGGGCGAGACCAAGAGGAGGGCGAAGATGGCGGGAATGGCGTTGGTTGAGGGAGAAGTTCTCCCACGGTTGCAGGGCGGTGCGGCTCTGATGGTGGTCGGCGCTGATCGGCTGATCGTCGTTCAGGATCGTCGGAAGCGGTACTGGGTATTCGCGATCGACACTTACTCGTTCAGCAACGAGTCTGCTCTCAACAAGAAGGGAGGCCCATACACCACCAAGGAGCAGGCCGTTACCGTGGCTGAGGAGTTGGGGATGTGATCAGCTTCATGGTCGTTCATTGGCATATCGGGACTACTGGTCGAGAGGTAGCCGGTGCGCGGATCGGCACGGTTGCCTTCATAATGAACCTAGCTGTTTCTCTGGACTACTTTTCTGAGCAGACCGCTCCGTGGCATTTGCGCCTTCAGCTTCTCGATCCATACGAGGATGCCTGGACAGAGAACCCCCTCCACGCTCCGAAGGGATTGAGTCTGGGCATGAAGGATAAGTTCATTACGAGCAAGGGAGGGCTTCGGACGTCAGAGATCAGCGATCTTCTTATGAAGAATATCGGGGCGGTTAGTAATATCCCTCAATGGCCCTTTGCGTACATGATCCGTAGGAAGGAATTGCATCTTGAGATTCCGAAGAAAATCGTTAACAGGCTTCGTCGACAGGGGGCTTGACAAGACCTTGGTAGTGTGGTAATATATTATCACACTAAGACAAAGGGAGGAAGTCGGAATGGCGCATGAGATTTTCGGAGAAAGGTTTTTGAGCAATCGCGAGCCGGCGTGGCACGGCCTGGGGCTTGTCCTTGAGGACCAGCGCGTCGGAGCGGTTGAGGCGTTCCGGATGATGGGCGAGTACAGCATCCGGACAGAACAGCTCGTTACGCAAAATGGCGGACTGGTGGCGCCTCGTCAGGCGATCATCAGGGAAGCTACGGCGAAGGGCGAGCCGGAGAAGGTTTTGGGAACGGTCGGTCCGGAGTTCCATCCGATCGGGCCCCTGGCGACCTGCTCCATCTATGACGAAGCGGTCAGCGAGCCGGTAGAAACGATCGGCGCTCTGAGAGACGGTGCGGTGCTGTTTATCAGCGTAAAGCTCCCTACCTTCCAGATCAAGGGCGACGAGATTGAAGACTATCTGCTCGTGGTCAATCCGATGGATGGCGGCGAGTCAGCGCGGATCGTTCGTACTCCGGTGCGGGTGGTGTGCCAGAACACGCTCATGATGGGCGAGAGTCTGGGTGCGATTCATTACCGCATCAAGCATGACGAGAAGGCGCAGACGCAGTTGTACGATTGGCTGAGGGACATGTACCAGAAAGCCAAGGCGAAGGCGAAGCTGGTGCAGGAGGCCTGCGAAGTGCTAGCGACCTACAGGGTGTCGGTCACCGAGTCGGCTGAGATTCTTCAGACGGTTTACCCGGACCCTCGTCCGGGACGGAACACGGCTCCTCGCGAGATTATGATCAAGCGGGAAGAGCACCGGGCGTATGTGGCTCAGCATCAGGCTGTGGCCCGTGAGCAGGTCCTGGAGCTTGTTGGCGGCAAGGGCCGGGGCAGCGACACGGAAGCGGCCAAGGGCACAGCGTGGGGCCTGTACAACGGTGTGGTCGAGTACGAGGACTATCGGTGGGCGCGTAACCCCAAGCAGGCGCTGGAAAGCTCCCTGTTTGGCCCGAGGGCTGATGCGAAAGATCGGGCCTTCGAAGAGTGCGCCAAGGTTGCGGGAGTCCATATCCCCAACCAGAACTGACGAAGGACCCCGGCGGTCTCTAAGGCCGCCGGGGAATCCTTTCAAAAGGAGAAGAAATGTTCGAGCACAAATTGCTTGCTGTGAATAGAGGAGACTTGACAAGGCAGAGATTCGGGAAACCTCTTTCCGAAATAACGACAGACGACCTGAACAAAGGCGTTGACCGGAATCGGATATATGAGGCTGCGATGATTGTATTCGAAGACGCGAACGGCATGCTGAAAATTCTCAAAAGCAGATTTAATCTTCGCAGACTGGAGGAAGAGAATCCGGTGACGAACAAGCCGAGGGAGTCATGAACGACGAGATCAAGGACTTGAGAGAGCGTGTTGAGAAGTTGGAGAGGATGGTTGATCTTCACCACAAGTTCATCGAGACTGCTAGCGGAATCATCAATCTGGTTGCGGACTTTGCAAGGATGCTGAAGAAAACATTCGGGGAGAGGGATGCCAACACCTTTAGAATTAAGCGTAGCGACTGACGCGCTTCTTCTGATCCTGCTTGGTCTTGAATGGGTCGGGCGCAGGACGGATAGGAAGTACGCTCTCTTTCTGCTGGGCTGGGTCAAGCCAGTGAAGGGGAAGCATTCCAGAATGAATCGCTGGCTTCTGAAAGAGATGAAGCGAGCGGTAGGGAAGATTTGATGTCGATCAACATTAATATGGTGGAGACGCAATCGCCGGACCCATTGCCCGGTCAGCCTCGTCTGGAGACTGTTATGGAGAGGCTTCCGGAAGGAGGAATGCGCATTCTCTATTTCACTATGGTCAGGAAACCGTGGGGTACTGAGAAGCTGCGTCAACATCTTCGAGATCATCCGGACATAGTAGCGAGGCTTGAGAAGCAATTGGAGGAGAGATGAGCCACACCGAGGAGGACGAGTACCTAGAATGGCTTAGAAAACTTCGGGCCTGCCCGGAGGCGATAGAGTGGGCGGCACAATATAAAAATCCTGCTGAGGCATGGGAAAAGTGTTCTCGCGGCGACTGGATGTTATGGCTTTTGGGGCGGCTTTCGGGTCAAGCTGAGAGTGAGAGCCGCAAGCGGCTAGTGCTGGCTGCATGTGCATGTGTGCGGCTGGCGCTGAATCGTGTTCCGAAGGGAGAAAAACGTCCACGGAAAGCGATAGTGACGGCGGAACGATGGGCGAAGGGAGAGGGGGTGACTCTGCGAGACGTGCGACACGCCGCCTCCGCCGCATACGCCGCATACGCCGCCGCCGCCGAAAAACGCAATGCATTGAAGCGGTGTGCCGATATTGTGCGCAAGTTCTACCCGAAGCCGCCGAAGGCGGCATCGTGACAACCTTTGAGGAAGGAGGGGAGTAGGGATGGCGATTCGACTGACGAAGAATGAACGGTTTTACGTTGATCGGGGGTCAGCGATTCAGGCGATCAAGGAGCTACGGGAGCGGAAGGGAATAGGATTGAAGGAGGCGGCAGAGGCGGTGTGGCGGTATCGGAAGAATCAGGATCGCAAGGATCACAAGGAAGAACGCCGATGGGACCACCTGCGGTGATGCCCCCCATTGATATGAGCCACACCGAGGAGGACGAGTACCTACGGAGTGCGCGACAGGCGGCCTGTGCAGTGTGCGCGCAAGCCAGTATGTGCTCGCAAGTGCCAGGGAACGAGCGGATGAGGCGCGGGGCGGAGTGTTCCATTCCATCTGCTGTTGCCGTCGCGTTGAGAGCTAGGGAGAAGAGGGGGATAGAGGCGGCTCTGGATGTGCTGGACGATATTGCAGGGGAACTGCCGTGGGGAGAGTGGCAGGGGGTCGAATCGTATCAGGAGCGGATTCGAGGCACGTTGGGTGTACCTTTGCCGAAGCCGCCGCCGAAGGGGGAATCTTGAGGACTCGTAGGCCCCCGGTGCGCCGCTTGAAGCACCGGACAGACGACAGGTGGTGCAGTTTAATGCACTATGCCAAGTGCGTTGATCGCAGTCGGGCCGGTATGTGCTGGTACGATGGCTTGTGCCTCTACCAATTGGGCCTCCAAAAGCGGGCGCGCAAAGGGGGTATTTGATGAGGATATGTTTTGATGCGTTCCATTACAAAGATTTTCGTGAAAAAGAAGAGGTCTAAAAGGAGAAAAAGGTTGTGCCGTCAGAGTCATGAACACGCAAGATGTTGCGTAACTTCTGGAGGCGAAAGTGAATCTCTGTCGTAGTAAAAGATTCTATCGCGTTTCGGGTTTTCGAAATCGCGATCCAAAACCCCGAAGCGATCGGCCTCTGGGAGGGAAGTCCGGGGGCCCGGTTATAGAACTTGTAATAGAGTAGTACGCTGAACTGAGTATGTAGTAAAAGATTACACTCTTGCTCGATTGGGGGGGGTGTTCTAAAACGAAACTGAGTAATTAATTACAACGGAGAGGACGATGAACTACAAAGGCCACGAAGTGCGAGATCGCGATTGCCGCAAGCGGCCATGCCTGTCTCTGGGCAAGTACGAGCACAGGGGAGCCACTGGCGGATCGGGCAGTCGCAGCACAGGGCGATCCACGAAGTGCTGCCTGACCCGGGCGTATCGTGGCTGTCCGCCGGAGGCCTGTCAGCCAGCTAAGGTAGAGTTGAATGCCTAAGATACGATACGTTGACAAGCGGTTTACGCAGGAGAGCATGGCGGTGATCGAGAAAGCGAACGAGATCATCGAAGCCTACGCGAACCAGGGATACGATCTGACTCTGAGGCAGTTGTACTATCAGTTTGTGGCGCGAGACCTGATCCCTAATTCGCAACGAAAGTACAAGAAACTGGGCTCGATCATCAACGATGGCCGACTGGCGGGGTTGATTGACTGGGACAGTGTTGTTGATCGGACGAGAAACATCCAGTCCAACAGTCATTGGGGGGCTC
>Ga0180438_10012155_pt1 | contig 10279 bp, 9 predicted proteins | sample SS_ome_12_FD_132455 | JGI IMG/M metagenome (GOLD analysis project Ga0180438, IMG submission 132455) | Hypersaline lake sediment archaeal communities from the Salton Sea, California, USA - SS_3_D_2 metaG | ecosystem: Environmental > Aquatic > Non-marine Saline and Alkaline > Hypersaline >...
ACACCACACGCCTCTCGACCGATGAGCCATCCCAGGTAGAGGCGCTATTGTATAATCGTTCTGTGGCGCGGACGTTTGGTACCGAGCGGTCGGGGACGGATGCGGGCCCGGCGCCCGCTGGATCCCGGGGGCAAATGAAAATGCCGGATCAGACGCTGAGGATGAGCTTCAATGCGGTCGCAGCTCTCTACGCCGAAATGCGTCCCGGATATCCGCAGGAGTTGATCGAGGATGTTGTGACTTTGTCCGGAATTCCTGACAAAGGGAAGATACTTGAGATCGGCTGTGGAACTGGACAAGCCACACGCTCTTTTGCCGCGCGTGGATACGAAATGGTCTGCTTGGATATCGGTTCAGACTTGATTGACGTTGCCAGAGAACGACTCGGTGGCTGCAAGAATGTCACCTTTGTGGTGTGTTCGTTTGAGGAATGGGATCCGGATCGTTGCTTTAACCTTGTTATTTCCGCCACGGCATTTCGTTGGGTGGATGCTCAGCTTCGCTACACAAAATCAGCCGAGGTTCTTGTTGACACGGGCGCCTTGGCCGTCTTCTCGAACAGGCATGTCCGCAAAGATGAAGGCTTCTTCGCCGAAGTGCAAGAACTCTATCGCGTGCATGTCCCAGAATGGCACGAGGCGCCGCATGGCAACACAAGTGCGGCTACCGTAATTACTGAGCCCGGGCGTGAACGGTTCCGCGAACCCATAGAAAGGCGTTATCCGTGGAGTAAGCGTTACACGGCGGACCAATACATAAGGCTGCTCAGCACGTACTCAGACCACATCACCCTGCCTGGTGGCAAACGGGAGAAGCTGTTTGATGGTGTGAGAGGTCTTATCAATCGAGACTACCGTGGGCGAATCCTTAAGCACTACGAGGCTGTGCTTGACTTATGGAAGAAGAAGGACTGAGTGAAGAGGACGTTGGATCGGATGCGGACGGGGGTATGCCAGCCAACGATGCAGTGAAACCAAGGAGACTTGAAATGGAACAAAAAGCCAGAGAGAAGAAGAAACAAGCGGCGATTGACGTGCTTAACAAGGCGCGGGCCATGGAGTTGCAGGCCATTCACCAGTACATGAACCAGCATTACAACCTCGATGACATGGACTATGGTGAGCTGGCCGCGAAGGTCAAGCTGATTGCCGTCGATGAGATGCGCCACGCCGAGATGTTCGCGGAGCGCATCAAGGAACTCGGCGGCGAACCGACCGTCGAGGCCGCGGGAAAGGCCGAAAAGGGCCAGAAGGTCGAGGCGATTTTCCCCTTCGACGCGAAACTCGAAGACGACACGGTGGCCACGTACAACGAGTTTCTGTTGGTGTGCCGGGAAAACGGCGACAGCACGAGCATGAAGCTTTTCGAGGCCGTTATCGATGAAGAGCAAATTCACTTCAACTATTTCGATAACGTGAGCGGCCACATCGCGGACCTGGGCCCGGCCTATCTTGCGCAAAAGGCCGGCACGCCGTCGGCAACCGGCCTGCAAACCCAGGGGTTTGTCGCCAGGGAAGGCGGTGAGTGACACCAGGGAAGCGCGTGCTGCGGACCTGCGTGATTGATAAGTGGTGTGTCGCTTGTGTGCGGAGACTCGCGTTGCGCGTTCTTCTCTTTTCCATCTGTGAACGTCTTCTATAGACACCGGCGTTTCGTTGCATTCGGCTGTGGGTGAGCGGGAGCACCTGACACCTGAATCCGCACGGGAAAATCCGGAGTGCTGAATCATCGTCCCCTAAATAGATGTGGGCGACTTCCTTTGGGATAGCTTGGGTGCAAGCCCAAGAGACTAATCTTCCCGTCATTGCGAGGAGGCGCAAGCCGACGCGGCAATCACTTATCGGCGAGCGACTTGCGCTGAAGTGATTGCCGCGTCGCTCCCCGCCTAAGCGGGGCTCCTCGCAATGACGGGAGGGGATAGGCGCCGCCGATGAAGCCTTCACGACCGGTGAAGGCTTCAGGAAAAGACGTCCGACAACGAGTGGCCCAGAGGCAAAACGTGAACCCTTCTGAAAGTATTCGAGGTCTGTGCAGCGCTCTGGTTTCGGGTCTGGAGAAGGCGCTCGGGGATAACTTGTTTGGCGTATATGTATACGGGGCCGCGGCCTTTCCTGATGCTGTCCCCACTGGGGACGTTGACTTCCACGTGATTTTGAAGGAAACGGTAAATGACAAGGAAAAGCAGGCGCTGAAGGAACTGCACGCAACGCTCGCGCGGGATTTCCCGCCGCTGGGCGCGGAACTGGATGGGTACTATATTCTTCTGGACGATGCTCGGGAAGCTTCACCGCCGCCCCATCAACTACAGGCCGATATCGTGGATAGTTCCTGGGCTTTGCACCGTGCACACTTCCATGCCGGACGCTGCATCGTGCTCTACGGCCCCGACCCGAAGGAGATCTATCCGGCCCCCTCGTGGTCCGAACTTGAGCAGGCGCTCGACGGGGAACTCCGGTACTGGGCGGATCATCTTGACGAATGCCCGGACTACTGCATTCTGAACCTGTGCCGACTGATGTACAGCTTTGAGACTCGGAACGTCGTCATTTCAAAAGCAGGCGCCGCTGCCTGGGCTCTGGAAGCCATCCCGGAATGGCGGCAACCGACCGAACTCGCACAGAAATCGTACGCGGGCCGGGCGACACCGGAAGACAAGGCGTTCATGACAGCGGAAGTGGGCGGGCTTTATCGCTTCGCCTGCGAGCGCATTCGGGAAAGCCGAAGTGATTAAGGCCTCAACCTGTACGGCCGAGGGGCGCCGCGGGTTGAGGCGCGGAGATCGAGGGGAACCGTCATGGCACTCCACCACCTTTTCCAGTTGCTTGGCTTCTTCAAAGAGGCCGGTGAGTATGCGTCGCCCGATGAAGACGCGCTTGCGCAAGCGGGCGCGGACGCGCCGCGGCAGGCTTCGTATCATAAGCGTATTGTCGCGGTCAGCGTGCTCTTTGGCCTCATGGGTGCGGCACTTGGCGTATATCTGATTGTCGTTGCAGTTGGCGAACAGAAGGCCCAAGAGGGGGCCGGCAAAGTCCTGTTGGCCCCGCTGGCATTTGCGGCCGGCGGTCTGTTCTTTGGCGTATCGCTCATGTGCTTGCTGGCCCCGCGCAGTTTCCTCACGGGCCCGGTAGGTCAGAAATGGATGAAACTCATTGGAACCCAAAGCACCGCCGTCGCGCGGGTCGCGTGCTTCCTATTCACGCTGCTCGGATTGGGTTTCATTACCTTCATGGCCTGGGCCGCATGGTCGGATATGCAGTGAGGGCTTCGCCAGTCAGCCCCGAGGAAGATCATATTGTGGACGAAATCATGCACAACGTCGCGGCCGGCATGCCGGGGTGGCAGTTTGCAGAACCGCCTCGGGGATTTGGTTGGGCGCCGAACAGGCATTTCCGAGCCGAGCTCGTCAAAGGCGACAGGCGGAAGCGTGTCGTCATCCGCGAGAGTTGGAGTCCGGCAGGATTCCAGATCGAGCGATACCTTTACCTCAGCGTGTTGGGCGACCTCCCTGTCAAGACGCCACGCCTCTAGCATACGTTCTCGGCAGGCATTCGACAAACGGGTTGGATGGTCCTCGAGGATGTTGGCGAACAGTGCGCGAACGGCGCATGTCCTGAGGATCGCCGCGCTTTCCTTCGAGCGTTGGGGGGAATTCATGGTCGAGGACGCCGCCTTACAGAATCGGGTAAATTCTGCGATAGCCCATTGCCGCGCTTTCCGCCGAGCCAGTGGCACTACAGCGAGTGGGACCGTCTACTCGCGCTCGGCCTCGAATCGCCGGAATACGCGTTGGTGGATTGGATGCCGAACCTTCTCGATTATGTGCGTACGAAGGTGGAAGCCGAGCCATTGACGCTTATTCAAGGCGATCCGGATTACTCGAACGTTGTGCTGTCCGATTCCGGTATCGCCCTCGTCGATTGGGAGTACGCCATGATCGGTCCGGCAAGCGCAGACCTTGGCCGGGCACTCGAACCCGTCGAGTCTCCTGATGAACTTGAGTCCTACAGGTCCGCGCGTGAAGAAGCCGGCGCCGAGAGATTATCCCACGGCGTGATTTCTGAACTCGCAGATGTAGGAATTGCGCTGAATTCGCTACGCTGGATCTGCTACTACATAAAGCGCGTCAGCGACGGCAAGGATCCCGGCGAGGACTGGCGCCGGACCCATTACGTGCCCTGCATCGAGAGGCTTCACACTGTTCGTGCCAGGCGCCCAGACTGGTGTGAGACGTAAAGCGGAACGGCAAACCGACGCAGGGCGGATCTGTGCGAAGCCTTCCTGCCAGAACGCGGGGATGTTTTGCGGGCAACTACCTTGCATTGCAAGGTACTATGTGGTATAATCCGGTCTGTGTTAAGATCTGTAGCCAGAAGTGAGTAACACTGTGGGCACCGTGAATATCGACAATTGGGTCGTCCAACTCCGCAAAGGGGTTTTGGAGCTTTGTCTCGTCAATCTGCTCGCAAACGGCGAGATCTACGGCTATGACGTGGTAAAGCAACTGGCCCGCGTCAAGGGTCTTGTGGTTACCGAGGGCACGGTGTATCCCCTATTGTCGCGCTTGCGCAAGGCGGGTTTGTTGACCGCGCGTCTCGAGGAGTCGCCCAGCGGCCCGGCACGGAAATACTATGGTCTCAGTAGCGAAGGCCGCCAGGCAAGGGTTCTGATGAACGCTTGTTGGGGCGACTTGCTGAAAGGTATTGCAGAATTGCAGAAGGAAAGGGAGGGAAACCATGGCTGAGTGGACGCCGGAAGCGCGGGAATACCTGGAGGGCTATTTGGCCCAGGTGAGTGCACTCGCACGCCAAAAAGGAGACGACGCCGACGAGATTGCGGCGGATCTGCGTGTGCATATCACGTGTGAGGCCGAAAAAGCCGTGGATGCAGTTGTGACGTTGGATGATCTACGGAGGACTATCGCTGTGGTGGGGACGCCGGAGCAAGTGATTGATGCGGGGCTCCCGACAGCAATCCCCGGCACCCCCCGACCTTCAGTGGCGCGGGAGGACGCCCCAACCCCGTTGTTGAGCCCCATGCCGCCAGCGCCACGCGCGCGTTCCTCGGTAGGGTGCTGGATTGTGGGTATTGTGGCGGCAGTGTTATGTGCGATTGCTATTCCCGCCATCGTGATAGCCGGGCTGCTACTCGTTCGTGCAGGAAAGCGCGCAGAGTCAATGTACATGTACCACGTGGAGTCCGCCGTACGTTTTGACCGCGGCGTCTACACGGCAAATGAGAAGGCTGTGATCGACTCCCTGCGCACCATCGCATCGGCGCAGACCCAATACCATGCGTATACAAGAAGTTATGCCACGACGATTGGCGCGTTGTACGCACCAGACGACCTCCAAATGCAGTTCATTGATGCCGAGCTAGCGATCGGCACTAAGCAGGGCTATGTCTTTTCGATCACGAGTACGGATCCGGCGGCGCGTTGGAAATGCGAGGCAAAGCCGTCAGTCCAAAGCAAGGACGGCGCTCGCGCATTCACAACAGACGAAACCGGCGTAATCTTCTGTGACGGTCGCCCCATCTGAGCGGATCATCTGCGGCAGGGTGGCACCTTCAAACTGTGTTTGGAGGTGTCTTGGAGGTACTCCCTTGAAGGCCTCACCTCCAAGCTGTCGCTTGAAGGTGCCACCCACCTGGTGAATTGTCGCCGGCCAATGCAGGCACCAAACACGACGACTGGCGCCTAGGCAGCCTGCGCGCATTTCTGCCAGTTACGGGATGGCAATTCCAGATCGAGTGTATGTGCTATGATGAGGTCGTGGGTTACAGGGAAGCGAGACGCGTTGCAGGGATCGAAGCATGTTTGACTAGGCCGGCGTTCGTTTAGCGGCCCTCTTGGAGGATAACGCAGATGGAAAAGGACGTGAGACCGGGGATGACGCGGCGAGAGTTTGCCAAGACGTCGGCCATAGCGAGTTTCGCCATTCTAAGTTCGCGGTCGGGCGTGGCCGAGGCGAACTCGGAAACACTCAAGGTGGGGTTGCTCGGTTGCGGCAATCGCGGCACGGGGGCGGCGATCAATATGCTCGAGGGCAACGACAACGTCAAGTTGGTTGCGATGGCGGACCTCTTCCCGGATCGGTTGGCGGGGTCAAAACGTTTGATGGCCAACCATGAAAACTTGGACGTGCGATCGAAGTTCACCGTGGAAGACGAGTTGTGCTTCACCGGCCTTGACGCGTATGAAAAGATCCTGAGCACCGACATCGACATCATTATCGAAGGTACGTTGCCATATTGCCGGCCAACGCACATCGAGGCCGCGGTCAAAGCCAAGAAACACATCTTTACTGAGAAACCTGTGGCCGTTGACCCGCACGGCGTAAACAAGATCCTTGTGGCGGCAGAGAAGCACAAGAAGATGGGGCTGTCGTTTGTTGCCGGCACGCAGCGCCGGCACCAGCGCGAGTACATCGAGACAATCCAGAAGATCCACGACGGCGCCATCGGCGAAGTGATGTCGCTTCGTGCATACTGGTGCAGCGGCCTGCCGTTCGCGTTCGACCGCAGGCCCGAATGGGGCGACCTCGAGTGTCGCATCCGCAACTGGTACGCCTACTGCTGGGTGGCGGGTGATAACATCGTCGAGCAGCACGTACACAACATCGACGTGTGCAACTGGGTCATGGGCGGCCCACCCAAATACGTGTTTGCGTCCGGCGGACGCACGTGGAAACCCCGCACCGAGAAGTACGGCGATATTTACGACCATTTCTCGTGCGACTACGAGTGGGAAAACGGCGTGCACATGTTTAGTTTCTCGCGCCACTGGCACCGGTGTGCCGAGGCCCTTTTTGAGGATGTCGTGGGCACGAAGGGGCGCAGCAATTGCGTGGACATGGGCCAAGTCGGCGCCAACCCGTACGTGCAGGAGCACGTCGATCTCGTCAACAGTATTCGGGGCGCCGGACCGTATTGTCATGAAGGTCGCCGCGTGGCGGAGAGCACGATGACGGCGATCCTGGGCCGCATGTCGGCATATACGGGACAGCGGCTGCGGTACACCAAAACGCTCGAGGAGAATATGAAGATCACGCCCGACGTGCTCGATTTCGACAAGCCATATCCCGTGGGCCCGGTGCCTTCCCCGGGCGCCCCGGAGCAGGTCTAGGGGAAATCGTCTTCTGATGGCCGTGGTGTTTGACACTGTGGAAACAGACAAGTCACGAGCAGAAAAGGGAATGTCCTCGCGAGTCCGCGAGCAGGGACTGTCCCTTCTTCTGCGCCCTGAGAGGAGCCAGCTATGGATCGGCGTTCTTTCCTGACGCGTTGTGTTGCGGCATCTGCGGGATGGGCCGCGCTGGCTGGCAGTGCGCCCGACGCGACAGAGAAGAAAGGGCCGTTCGCGGATGCGCCGTTGCGGATATCCGCGCCGCCCGGCTGGTTTCCTGGGGACACTATCGAGGAGCAGCTCGAGCACATCGCGGCGTGGGGATTCCCGGCCTACGAATGGCTCGGGCCTACCGGCGACCTCGACGCGTTGCGTGCGACGATGGACGGGTTGGGCATCGAAATAAGCTGCATCTGCGGCGTGGGCGCGATCGCCCCGGGCCAAATGGTGGCGCCCACCCAACATGATCGGCTCATCAAGGGATTCTGGCAAACCGTGAAGACGGCGCAAACGCTCGGATGCAAGAATATCGTCGGCCTTACAGGCAACGAGCGCACGGACGTGTCCCGCGAGGAGCAAACGGAGTACGTTGTGCGGTGTCTCAGGCGGTTGGCGCCCATCGCCGAAGGCGAGGGCGTGACCATTGTCGTCGAGCCGCTCAATGTACTGATCGACCATCCGGGTTTCTTCTTGACGCGCACCGACCAGATGATCGCCATCCTCGAAGCGGTGGACAGCCCGAACGTCAAGATGCTGTTCGACATCTACCATCAGCAGATCACCGAGGGAAACGTTATCCGAAACATCACCAACAACATCGAGCGAATAGGCCACTTCCACATCGGGGACAACCCCGGCCGGTGCCAGCCCGGTTCGGGCGAACTGAACTACAAGAACATTTTCAAGGCCATTCACGAGGCCGGCTACAGAGGTTACCTTGCCCTCGAGTGCGGTATTTCGCAAGGAACCACTCTGGAACAGGCACTGAAGTACCTACGCAACGAGTGCCTCGCATGGTCCTGACAGTTCCCAAATCGATGATTAGATTACCTCGCCAAAAGTCTGAGCGGGCACCCTCGCCGTCATTGCGAGGAGCGAGTCTTCGAGCGACGTGGCAATCACTTTTCACAGTCAACTCGAGGCTCCTGGCGGGAAGTGATTGCTTCGTCGAAGACTCCTCGCAATGACGGTCGGGGGGGCTTTTGGCGGGGTAATCTGATTAAGCAAGGCGTCCGCTGTTCTTACAGGCGTCCGCTGTTCTTACAGGCCAAGCTTCATGTCCTCTTCTGCAACCTCCGCCCATTTGCCGATGTGCGTTGTCCTATAATATGGGAAGGGGCGTTGGCGCCCGAGGGACACGGAACGCGGCCATGTCAGATTTAGACCTACTCGAAGCGTGGCGAGTCAAGCGCGACCCCGAAGCTTTCAGAAGCATCGTCTCGCGCTACGCGCCCATTGTTCTTGGCACGTGCAAACGCATTCTGAAGAACGAATCGGATGCCGAGGATGTCACGCAAGAGTGCTTCGAGACGCTCGTGCGGACGAGCAGCCCACCCCGCGAAAACCTGGGCGCTTGGCTGCACAGAGTCGCCACAAACCGCTCGATAAACAGAATCAACGCGGCCAGGAAGCGGCGGGAACGCGAAGCAAAGTTTGTGACGCAGCACGAGGGCAGTTGCGAAGTCGCTTGGGATGAGGTCTACGAGTACGTGGATGAGGCCATTGCCGAACTCCCTGACAAACTGCGCGTTCCTATCGTGGCTCACTTCCTCGAAGGGAAATCGCACCGGGCTATTGCGCGAGCCGCCGGGGTATCGCGTCGAACGATTCGGGACCGCATCGAGAATGGCTTGGAACTCGTGGCCAAGGCTCTCGAGAAGAAAGGCGTAACGCTGACAACCACATTTCTCGCGACGCTTTTCGCGGCCAACCTTGCCCAAGCCGCGCCTGTCTCAGCGGCGCTTACTTCCGTCTTAGGAAAACTCGCCGTCGCGCAATGCGCCAAAACTGCAAATGTGGCGCCAATAGGTAACGCCGCAACGTTGTTGGGAGGACTGCTTATCATGAAGAAGGCAATCGTCGGAATCGTCGCGCTAGTGTTGGTCATAGTGGTCTTGTTCGCGGGGACGAAGCTTGCGCAACGGCAGCAACCGCAAGAGGTGGCGGCCCCTGCGCAGGAAGAGCATGCAACAGGCGAGCTGACTCCTGTGACTCAGGACGAAGCCGATGCGCCCGAGTTGTCTCCGGCTGTCGTGGAGGCGGAGGAAGCGCCCCCCAACGCGGAGGGACCCATCCCGGGAGACACCCTCGTTAGACCGGCGTCCGTTTCAGGGCGCGTTACGGACAGGGAAGGCAAGCCCATCGTAGGCGCCACGATTCACGTGGCTATCGGCGAGCGCATTCGGGTCGGAGGCCCGCTCGAGGGTGCGTATTCGGCGCAAAGCGACACAGACGGGTATTACGGCATCGACGAGATCACCATCTTCGGCGAAACGTTCTTTTCTGCCTCTGCCCCGGGGTATTGCGGCATGTTTTGGCCGCTGTTTCGCATTGAAACAGGAATGAAACAAGAGAACGCCGATTTCCGACTGCCCGTCGCGGTGGCCCGGATTGGAGGCCGTGTAGTTGATCGGGCGCGTGCCGGGATCCCCCAGGCGCGCGTTATGGTTGCCGTACAGCACGGCACAAGACCTTCGCAGAACAGATATGTCACTCTGGCGGACGAATTGGGGCGTTTCACCATGGGACTGCCGGAAGACGCCGAGGTGGTGCTTCACGTCAGGAAGGAAGGCTACGGCACGGAGCGATTCGCCGACATCTGGCCCGGTATGGAGGATCTTGAGCTGATGCTCGAGGGGGCCGGGGCAATCGCGGGGCGTATTTCGGATGAAGAGGGCGACCCACGGCCGGGATTGACCGTGTATGTTAATGGCGAGATCTCGCCGGGCCGCGTGCGCAACGATTGGGAATCGTGCGGATTCTTCACTGCCACGACCGATGCCGAGGGCGTATACCGCGTGGACGGGCTCTCGGCGGCGTACACCTACACCGTCCGTGTGCCGTTTGTCGCACCCAAGGATAGGCCCGACTCCGAGATGCGGAGGATGCTCTTCTTCATGCCCGGGGACGAACTGGCCAAACGCACTGACCTGCACG
>Ga0180438_10012156_pt1 | contig 10279 bp, 8 predicted proteins | sample SS_ome_12_FD_132455 | JGI IMG/M metagenome (GOLD analysis project Ga0180438, IMG submission 132455) | Hypersaline lake sediment archaeal communities from the Salton Sea, California, USA - SS_3_D_2 metaG | ecosystem: Environmental > Aquatic > Non-marine Saline and Alkaline > Hypersaline >...
AAAAGCAAAGCCCTTTGATGTGTCAAGTAAATCCAATCGAAGATTCCCCGCACCATCCTGAAACACCCGCGCCACTTCTACCCCGTCACGAGTCTGCATAATGAAGTAAGGGTTATTCGCGTCACCCGTAAATCTCACCCCAGCGGTAAACAGAGAAGGATTATTTTGTATTAACTCTAATAGTTGGGCCACAGTCGCAGATGGGCGCGCACCAGTAGCATCCTCCACGCGCTCCAGTCGTGTTACAACGTTCCTGCGGTTCATCAATTTATCTAGCGGATGGCTAACAAAGTCGCTCATAATAATTCTTCTATTACCAATTCAATTTTGTTTTTATCTTCCGGTTTGTACTGCATTCCAATGATACGTACTCGCGTGTCGTATTTTGCCGTGCCTGTAAAGCCCACTTTCTCAAATCGCAACGTCAGGCGATTTCCTAATCCGATATATTTGAACGTATCCCCAATGTTAATTGCATTGACTTTGCCTGTTCTGATCGGTTCCTTCGTCTCCGCAATCTTTTGAATTGCGTTTGTCTCCAGTGTGCTTACGTTTGTCACGCCGGAATATTCTTCAGAACTTTGTCTTAATCCATACTTTTGTTGACTGGCAACATCACCAGCGGTTGCCAGTGGTTTGCTTGCCCAGGTTTCACCATCGCCATAGGCTAATACATCATTGACAATCGGGTCATCCTCTACCCATATTCTCCTAGAATCTTCTAGATTCCCACCTTCGCCCGATTGTAATATCGCCTGAGTGCTTTCCCCAAGCGTTTGTAGCCAATCGCAATATACAGTCAGCCGACCGTTACTGTCTACTACCGGTCTGAAAGTATATTCTTCCCCACTGCGTTCATAAATTCGTTGCAAATCCCGGCTCAACAAAGTTGGGTTTAACGTTTCCTGAATGCTAACACCCTGATAGATATTCCCCGGCCTGAGTATAGTCGTCTCTGCGCTGTTTATCTTGTTTATCAATATGGTAAACAATGCACCTGGTGTTTGATTATGTATTTCTTCAATTGGTCCGCGCCGCCACTCGAACACCTTTTGCGGGGTATAAGCGCTAACTTCAACTTCATGAGATTGCCAACGTCGGGGCGGGTCAATTACTCCTACCCAGGCTGGCAATAAGCTATTTTGCACAAGCAACCAATTGCCGAATTGTAAAACGTTCTCATTGACAATATCGCTATTCCGATTGGCATAATAGAACCGTGCCCGCCCTTCATCGCCTATTACCCAACTGCGTTCGACTTGTGTTTGAAATTCTGCAACCGGCAAGCCTGCGCGATTGAATATTCTTACTCTTTCTTTGGGTACATTCTGGCTATCGCTCATCAGAAGAAATTCGCCCGGTCACGCCATTTCACTGCAATATTTATATTTGAGCCTGCCGACAGGTTGGTAACATAACTCAGCGTATTCGCGCCGGGGTTCATCTTCAACCATGCGGAGCGGATAGACGATAAAGACACCGCACCATTGACTATTTGCCCGTTGTAGCTGGCGTATGGAAATGATGGGTCAGTGTCTATGGTTAAAGTCTGGTCTAACTGTAACGGGTAAACAACTTCAATAGATTCCCCGGTTGTGTCATTTGTTATAGTAAAGTCGAGATTATGGTTAGCTGCTTCGTCTGTCGATGGACTTCCACGCAGCATTACGTGAGGGTAGTTTGTGATACCTAGAGTAAGAGCATCCATTTCAACCTTCGCGTACTCGCTAGTCGATCCGGTTATAGACCCAACCATTACGATACGCAAACCAAAGCGGGCCTGATCGGTAAGGATGTAATCTGTACTTGCGTGTGTCCAGGCTGTAAAAGTTCCGTAGTCTGTACTGGCCTGTGCTGCGATAGTTTTTATCGTGTAATAAGACCCTGTAATTCCCATAGCACGAAGATAAACACCCGGCCAGGATGCATCAGATTGGCTTTGCCTGCCACTAGCCGCAACACTATTAACACCATCCGGGATTAGAATGTCCCAGCCCATATTCACAGTGTCATTCAGCCATGTCCCCCCAGACTGAAATGTTTCTCCGTCTATACCTAACGCTGTAGCCGGATCGGTGTCTCCAACGTCTCCTGTCGATGTATACACATCAGACTCACTCAATTGCTGGTTCGATACACTTCGGGGAAGTTTAGAAAATATTCCTGGCCTTGTCTCGCCCAGCTCAAAAAAGCCGTCCGTACTTGCCCACACATAAGACCAGTTGCGCGAATTGATCAAGTCAAGAATTGGTTTGCGGGTGTCATCTGTTACCGGAGCAGAAACAGACGTGTTTCCATAAACAAGGTTGAAATCGAATGGCAACAGACGCACATTACCGCCAACGGCATGTGCAACCGCAGTTGTTTTACGAGCCGCCCTAGAATCTACTGTAAACGCCAATTTGGTATCTGAAATGGCTTTCGACGTGTAGGTGAATTCTTCGGTGTCTGTACTTCCAATAGATGTATCCAGAATCAAGCGCCCTGAATTGGGCATTTTGGTTATTGCCCCCCTGTTAGACGTAGTAAGGGCTAATTCAACTTCCGTTACCGTATCGGTAGCACCGATAGCAGTACCCAGTGTCATGTCAATAGCGGCGGGCATATCAACCGCAATAATTACATGGGTATCTGTGCTGTTAATACCAGACAACCAACGGTCAATCTCTACCCCGTCTTGAAACACACGCAAATCATCCCCGTCCGCTTGCATCTTCCCAGCCGAGACCAGCGCAGCGGTGTCAAAGGTAGTATCTGTATCCCCACACAAATCTAAATATCGGTTTGGATAGGGCAAATAGTTAGTTACACTTGGGAATGTGATATATTGCGCACGGGGGAGAACTTGAACATAAGTATTATACCCATAATCTGTGTCTGTACTAGGTATTGATGTGGGGGTGATCTCAATAACCGGATAAGCATAATCGTTCCCATTATTGGTAACGCTAGTTGAACTGGTGCTGTCTGTGCTGGCAATGCTCAATGCCTGTGAGTTCTGCGTTACGCTCTGCCAGATAGGATCGTCTAAAGCCAGAGTAACAACCGCCATATCCCCATCGTGGCCGCCCTGCACTTGTTTGGCAGTCGCATACACATAATATTGTTTATCACTATCTTCCGTATCAGTACAGATAAATTGGTGCGGGGTTTCGTCTTTGGTGTCAAAGAGTGTATTCAAGGATTCAAACTGCTCCATAAACCCGTCAGTTTCGTTTTTGTTCAGAATTTCCAGATTTATGACAGTGGGGGAGTAGTCCTTACCAGCATACACGGGCGGCGCACCGGAGCGTTTGACATAGCCCGGATTGGTCCGCATCTGCAAATCAGATTGCGAACGGGGAAAAGACGCCTCATAATTCGTGCTTTGTAAACTTGTACCGTTATACGAGTAGGGCTTAAGTATCACGTCCGTTTTCCTTATTGTTTACGATAAATATTATTATAGTAAACATCATCTAACATCCAATATATCTCCGCCCGCATCACTTCCGGGGGAAATCGTGACAGGACCATAGAAGTAATTTGCGCCGCCCATGCCAGCACCGGCAAGTGTCATAGCGTGCAAACTTTCAGCGTGTCCGAGAATACGCCCATTTCGTCCAGGCATAAACCACTCTGAGCCGCCTTCGCCAACTCGCGTCGGCATACCCGCGTATACCGGCCCGCCTTGCTGTTTTCCATTGTGTACCAATACACTATTAGCAAAATAGTTATGTGTCGGGTGGTCTGTGTGTAGATTGTAAGTTCTTACCTTGTTATTGATCTTCTCTATCTTGTGAATAACCTTTGTTCCACCATCGTCATCTAGTAATTCATCACCCACACGCAAATCCCCCGCAGGTATCCACTTATCAAAATTGACTGTATAAATCAAGTGCTCATGTGTTACCCCCATATCATCAATAGACAGGTAATATTCCCGCCCCTCTGCGGGATGATCGTAAGTCTTATGTACACCAACAGTCAGATATTTGTTCTCTTTGGTATCATAGGATAATATCTTATCGCCCGGGTTTATATTTTCAATTGGCTTTGTGGTACCATCGGCCATTGTAACCCGTGTTCCTGCAATGAAACAATAAGGGTCATCGTACCCAGTAGTGACACTTACGCTTCCGGGGTCTATATAATCAGGGATACCATTAGGGTATCCAAAGATTACATCTACTTCAACCGTTTTTCCGGTCAGCGCATTTATCATTTTTTGGAAGTTCATGAGCGCCGCTTCTGGGTCGGAAAAATCTATATCAGAAAATGCAGCGTTCATTGTCCTGGCCATTTCAACCGAATCTTCTCCCAGGATACCCAATCCTTCCCCCAATGTAATCAACATCTCGCCTTCTAACTCGTTGATAGTTCCATCAGCAGCGGCGCGTGCTTGAGCCAGCGCGAATACCGTCTGTTTTGCCCACATCTGATGCTGCTTGGCATTCTGGTCTAATTCGCGTCCCAGCGCATCGAGTTTACTTTGCGTGTCTGCGACCTGCTGGCTTCCAGCCCCATACTGCGCGGTTTCTTCTGCGAGTTGTGCGGTTAACTCGCGCCTTTTCAGTAGCAACTCTTCGTTCTTTTCGTTGTACCTGTCGGTTTCGCTCTGTATGTCTTGAATAGATGAAATTAGATTATCATAATCTATCGTCATATCCTCCATGACTGTGGAGATTTCACCACCCGCCTCCGTCGCCGTCATCCAGCCATCATGCATCTCGCGGGCAGAGCTGGCAACATCTTTTTGAGCCGCCCATACCCTGCGGGCATCTTCGTAATAGGATGTTAAATCTTTTTGAACACCGCGCGACATATCCACTCCACGCATTTGTTTTTGTATGTCCCTTATCTCCCCCATGCTGGCTAGATAGTTAACAAACTCAGTCCAGCCCAGCGTTGCAATATTGGCCTGTTTTGCAAAGTCTTCCCCAAACCCTTCCGACGCTGCCACCTTCATAGAATCAGTCAGGTTCTTAAAGCTGACTTCGAGTCGTTCGTATTGCGTGGCGCTATCTTCGGCAAATCCGCCCGCTTTCTCAAGCATCTGGTTTCCATCTTCCAGTACCTTGTTTAAAATGAAGTGCGCATCGAATGCTTCCCCTGCTGCTTCGGCTTCATTCGCCCAACCCTTTGTAATAATACCCAGATTATCCAAAATCAACGGTGAATTTCTACCGATACCGCGCGTTATGTCGTCAAAGGCCTGCGTTGTGCTGATACCCATCGCGCGGGCGCGAAAGGCGGCAATCTCCATTAGACTACCAAGTTGCTCCGAATCTGCGCTCACCCCTAAAAGTGCGGCGCGGCTTGCGGAAGCCATTGCATCATAATGTGAAATCGTTCCAAGCGACGCACGCTCGATAGCTGCGGTAGCCTCTTCAATATCACCGCCCATCTGCCGAAAGACTTCACCTCCAGCACGCCCCATCCTTTCAAGGTCAGCACCAGCGCGTGCAAAATCATAAAGATCCTTTGCCGCTCTGCCAACGTCCATAACGATATTACGCAGATCAGTGTAATTACGAATGATACCTTTCAAGGCTCCACTTGATTTGTCTTCTGTTGTTACTTCAACTCTGACACGTGCAGGCATATTATCCTTTAGCCGCTAGTTCGCGGCTTTTCGTCTCGGCCTCTCGTTTATGTTGTTTCTTTACCATAGCATCCCGCTCCGCTTCAAAACGGATATACCATAGTGTTTTGCTACCACCGAATACCTTCCAGGGGGGGAGAAAGTTTTGATGTGCAAACTCAATCATTGCTACCCAGGCGGGGGCTTTCCGGTGCCCGTAAACATAGGCTTGCTCTAAGCCTTTTCTTTCGTAGGGTTTACGATTGCATTCGCCGCCTCGCTAATCTCATCCATGAGATTTTCTAAACGTTTTGGGGTAACTTTCGCCAATTCAGCTAATGCTTCATTGACGCCTTCCAATTCTTCAATATCTCCATCTTCGTCAAGTTTTACCTTGACGATATACTCATCGTTCTCGTCTACGATGAAGCGGGGAGCAACAGAGATTATCACGCTTTCATTGCGTGCCATTACGCTCATATACTGCAAGATAGAACAGGCAGTAGAAAAGCGCTCAGGAGTTATTTTGAATTTGACCACTCTAGTCAACCTTTCTCGTGCTACGGAAGCACGCTGCTTTCATTCGCAATTATGAACGTAGCTTTTTCGTCTGCATCGGCATCCCAGGCCACGCGCAGGGTACCGCGATAGATGTTGTCACCATCTTGATCTTCTAAGCCTTCAGCACCAAACGTCAACCACTTACCGTATAAATCCATACGATAGGTGTAAGCGTTGTATGTTGCGCCGGCATCTGTAGTAGACATATCATCGCCCGTGAACTGCAAACGCAAAGCGCGCCCGGTTTCATTTCTCCAGGCCGTCTTTTCCGTTACGGCTTCGCCGGTATGCTCAAAAACTACATCCAGCAAGATTTCATCATCAATGTGCTTGACATTGGAGAAGTCTAAGCGCCCATCTCTAGCAGGCAGTTCAACCCATCCGGTACGATGTCTTAGCGTGTGTTCTAAGTATGTTTCGCTTGCTTGTGTGGTACCAATCGTTCCGGTACTATCATCAATGTAAAGCGCAACCAATGAACCCAGAATAGATTGAGCTGGATTCTGGAAGTCGGTATCACCTACTGAAGTGAAGGTACACGTAGACGGGGCGCGGGTTCCGAGAATTGCATTGACTTGTAGGGCTTCGCCCTGGCGCCCACTCTCTGTATATTCCCTTACAAAGCAATATCTGGCGCGTTCAGCTTCGTTATTATCGCCGCTTTCCACTACCAACGTGTCAAGGTCAGACGATGAAAGCGAATCGGTAGAATTGACCTGTACATTCCAGGTCCAGACCTGCGCGCTGCCCGCGTCAGTGGTTGGATCGGTTGCATAAATGCCAGCGTTCTTTATATAGCAAAGCTGTTCAAAGGTGGCATCCCCGTCTAACGTTACTTCTCCGCCTTTGCGGGGAATATAACTACGGGTTGTGCCGCCAACCTTACCGACCCTTTCAGGCGGGTTTACAACTTCGAGCCGGTCTTTCACCTTTCCCATCCCGCGCCAATGCGTTGATGGAGTATCGGTAGACCCGCCCGCAGACGCTTCGACACCTATCAGGGTCTTTTCAAGTGCGGTTACTCCTGTCATTGTTTCTCCTTTGGGCCTATATAGCAGCCCACTTTCTATTAAACTCCGCCTGTATTCGCGGGCGGTATTTCACAAGTAAATCATTCATCTGCTTGCCGCCAAAGTGGTAATGCAGAGTTGTAAAATCAAGATGACGCCCTTCATATTTCTGTTCAAAGATGAGTTGCATTACAAAATCATAATCTGCGATGGTAGTATGTTTCTGCTCTTCTTCGATCCATACTGTACAACCATAACGGCACCCATTATCAAACGCTTCTCGGCGGTACATATACCCAAAGCTGGACGCAAAATAGCGTTTGAAGTCATCGGCCTTATAAGCAGGGGGAACTTTCAACCATTCTCCGCCTGGACGTCTTTGGTCATTGTGAAAATGTGTATTTCCGTATACAAACCCAATATCAGGGTTTTCATCCAGGTAACGCGCCATCCTTGTGATGCTTTCAGGCTCGTAATGGCTGCGGCACGATAACAAGATGAAATATTTACCTTCTGCCATTTCAGCAGCCAGATTACAGGCATCTGCGCCGCCCGTGTTCTTTTCGGTACACGATAAGTTAATTATATTTCCACGCATAGGCGGTAATTGTGTTAGGCCGTTATCTTCGCTGCAATCGTCAACTACACACAGCTCGACATCACAAGATTGATAGATGAGTACAGAGTCAATGGCACGAGAAAACCAGCCTTTCGGGTAGCTTGAAACGTTATACACAGGCATCAAAACAGACACATCAGGCATAGACCATCAACTCCTGACGGATTTTGTCATCCAACTTATTACCCATGTGACGTGCATAGCGTTCAGTAGTGCAAAGTCTCAATCCCGACTCATCCATCGCAACATCGAAAGGCTTCTCATCGCCCATTGCCTTGTAATCATAGAACAAATGTGGCGCAATGCGACCAGCATACCCAACAAACTGGCAATGATGGGATGTTAGATAAACTTCCTTATTTTTGTAAGTTACCTTATAGTCAATATCATTCAAGGTGTATTCTGTGGCATGCCATGTTGGATCTCGCCCGATTGATACACAAAAGTCATCTTCCCACTCACGGGGAATAAAACGGCCTTTCTTGACCTTGCGATTCTTTTCAGCCCAGGCAATCGTATTCTCGCAAGCCCAACGAAATGCAGTTCTAACAGGATAGCCAGAAACAACAGATACATTCGGGAAAGTCTCTAGTATCTCAATCTGTGGCTGTAACCAGCCCGGATAAAAGATCATATCATCATCAGAATAAGCGACGATGGTTTCAGGCGGGAGCATCTTTATCATAGACGCACGCGCTAACGTTTTACCCATATTGCTTGACTTGATGACAATATCCGGCTTGAAATCCCATTCAAGCCAATCGCGGAATGAGTCACAGGATCCGTTATCCCACACCATAAAGGTGTGTGGCAACTCCGCGCCGTCGCGCATGGTACTCAAGCAGACCTGCATTACTTCCATTCTGTCTTTGTGGTATGCCGATTCCCTTTCGGGTAAATGCGTAACTACTGCAAAGACAACTTTCTCGAAGTGATCAGCGCCTTTATTCCTGTTCGGGTTGTGTCCTACTCTCATCCTTTTTCTTACCTTTCTTCCTGGTAGCTCCAGGCATTTGATAGAACTCCATAACACGAAACTTTGAACCGCTTGAATTGTCGTCAAAGGTTTTTACAGTCTTTGCCTTTTCCTTTAGTTTTGCGCGTTCTTTCCAGTATTCCGGGCGATTGGCATTTCCAAGCATCACCCAACCACCGGGAGAGACTATATCGGGCGCATTCACAATCCAGTATCTACGGGTTGCGGGCGGTTCGCCCGCAATCAGCATCAAATCAAAAGGCTCTTTTCCCTTATCTTCGACACCAGCGCCAATAGATAAAACGCTATTAGCTTCCTTTTTCAGTTTGTCCAAAAAACTACGCCACGTTTGCATTAGCCTTCATCTCCAATAAAGCAGCTTCGGACTTAGACCCACCCGCCGCCTTGATATGTTTATCCATCCAACCCATGAATTCCCAATTCTCTTTTACAGCGCCAGTCAGTACAGCGACAACATTATTTTGATGTAGGTATTGTTTAGATTGCTGGGAATATAAATCAACGGCCTTTTTTCGCTTCGGGCTTCCTTTTGCGGCGCGTTTTATACCATCGTGCATGTGCTGTAGGGTAGTGCCTAGCATAATGAAAGCTGTTTCTTCTCGTTTGATCTTATTCCCAAGCATCTTAGCAGCGCTTTCAAACTCTTGACGAGAAAACAGGAATTCACCGCCCGTCTCTTTTTTCATCGTGCCGGCTTTTTCCTTATATCTTTGGTTTTCTTGAATTGCGCCGTCCAATTCTCCTAACTCGCGCCCAATATTGCGTACCGTTTCAGCAGCTTTGAATAGGGCTTCTTCTTCTTTTACGCCTGCATTGACTGCAAAAGCGTCAAGCGCCTTATTGAAAGTCATTACAGCGGCTTGGTAGTTCTTTGCCAACTTTTCAGCCATCGGGCGTAAAAAGGTAATGCGCTCATCAAATCTCTCGTATGGCATAACTACCTCACCCTGATACCCATACAACGGGAAATCAAAGATAGAAGCATGTATCTCTACATTCAACCCTATGCAGCTCAGATAGCCCAGCCAATAGGCAACGCCAGTTCTTTGATACTGGTATTCTGTGTTGGTTTCCATCTCAACGCCATACAGTTCAACCTTGTTGTAGTTGCCATACTTCTTGTGTACATACCCAGCCATTGCTAAAGCATAATCAACAGAATTTGAGAAATATTTGAATTCGCGCTGCTCCCCACCTACAAACATCGTGACATTAGATAGCATAGACATACACAAATCATCAAGCGGGAACTCTTCTGACATAGGAACATCTTTATAATGTTCCTGCATGTATACTTTGACTTGTTCCTGTTCTTTCAACCATTTGGCATGATCTTTGTCGTTACGATTGGCGGGGTTTCTCCATATCGCTTCTTCATGGATTTGGAACACCGCATCAGCGCGCTCGAAAGTTTTATTGCTAATCGCTTCATTGAAAACCCAAATATCACAATCATCCCGGCTCCAATCGAACTCTTTTCGGGTAGTTGGGTGACTTCCTATAATTGCAACGGTCTTATTCATTACTTG
>Ga0180438_10012157_pt1 | contig 10279 bp, 15 predicted proteins | sample SS_ome_12_FD_132455 | JGI IMG/M metagenome (GOLD analysis project Ga0180438, IMG submission 132455) | Hypersaline lake sediment archaeal communities from the Salton Sea, California, USA - SS_3_D_2 metaG | ecosystem: Environmental > Aquatic > Non-marine Saline and Alkaline > Hypersaline >...
ATATAAGGTATCAGGATGGGGTAAAAGTCCCAAGAACTCCACTATTACGCTCTAGAAGTTCAAATGGATGAGCACTCGCCTCCTAAGCGAGAAGTTGTAGGTTCGAGTCCTATCTGGAGCATTCTCCAGAGGTCGTTTTTTTGTATTCTATTACACCGAATGAAACTTTTTATAAAGGATAATGTAATGGCTAAACATGAAGTTGAAGAGAAAACACGGGCTAACGTTCGAGCAGTAATAACTACTATTCGGACAAGGCATAATTTGAATCGCAAAGATGCTGAATATTATTTTCAGCGAGCTATCAATGATTCTTCTGTAGTCGAGAGACTTATGGAAGAGGTCGATAGAGATGTCGAAGAGCAAAAAGAGACGGAAGCAGATTGGAAAAATAGGCCCCAGTAGTCTAAATGGAGAGGCACTCCGCTACGAACGGAGAAATATGCGAGTTCGAGTCTTGCCTGGGGTATTTAAGCCCAGGTGAAGCAATTGGCAGTCTTCTTTCATTCAAAATGAAGGTGTTGGTGGTTCGAGTCCACTTCTGGGTATTCGGATATACTCATATAATTTAAGAGAGATTTTCACGGGTCTCTCTTTTTTTTCGCGAAAATAGTATTCTCCAGAGGTCTAAAAAAGCGATACTATAGTAGGGAAGGAAAACAAATATGAAACTATATATAACAAGAGATGAAGACAGTAACGATATCTGGCTATGGCTTAAACCTAGAAAAGGTAATTGGAAGCCAGAACAGTTGGAAGGATGCGATATGGTAAATTACCAACGCAGACAATCTATGGATGAAATAGATAGATATTGTTGCTATGACGCTAAAGACTTCCGAAAGAAATTCGGACAAAATATCAATAAGAAGACATGTAAGTGTGTCCATCTACCAGATGCTTTGGTTATGGATAATGAACTAGCAAAAATGCCTCTATTTTTTGGATAATAAAATGTCATTAAACAGCCAAGTCGTGATTCTCCCTAGAGAATCCTCAAATCTTATTGCCGTAATTAAATTCGATTCCAGAGGTGAAGAAGCTGAAGGAATGAAGATGCTTATTAAAGGTATAACAGCATGGATGAGAAACACTACTGAAGGGGCAGATGCTTGGTACTACTCTTCTGAAGATTTCAATGTCGGCGACCTAACCTCATATTTAGACCATGATTCTAATATATGGAAGTATTTGAATGAAGCTGGTGTTTATAACCTTGAAATAGAGACATATGGTACTGATAGTTATTCCTTAGATTATAACTATGATACTGTCTTAGCTGATTCGGACGAATTAGGGGATAAAGATTAATTCTCCAGAGGTCTAAAAAATAAAAGCTATTACAACAACGAAAACGAATTAAAACTTTTATTTTGCTGAAAGGAAGTACCCATGTCGGAAGTTGTAGCTGAAACGCGTCAATTAAAAATGCACCGTAAATTATTGCTAGACGTAATTCAACGTCAAGCAGGCACCCTCGATAAAGCTATGCTAGAGGGGGGAATGAATGCAATGGAAGCAATCGTTGCATTAGAAGCCAATGGTGGAGTCTGTAAAGACAAAAAAATCTATATGACCTACACAAAACTAGATGGAAACATTACCATCACAATCCAAGACTTCGGTAAAGGTATCACAACCGAAAAGGAAATCGAAGAATTCTTTGAAACATTCGGTACTCCCCACGATGAAAGCGAGCATAAGGTTTTCGCTCAATTCAGAATGGGTAGAGGTCAGATGTTTAACTTCGGTAAAAATGTATGGCGTACAGGCACCTTTGAATTGACAGTAGATGTACTCAATAAGGGTCTTGAATGGGAGCTTAAAAAGAACCTGCCATTCGTAGATGGCTGTCATATAACTATAGAGCTGTACGACAAATACATTAACCAATGGCCTGCCCACACGGAAGATTGCTTCAAAGATTCCGTCAAAAGACAGATGGAGTTTATCGAATTGCCTCTTATCTTCAATGGCGAACAGATAAATACGCCTGCTCAAGATTGTACTTGGGATTTTGAGGATGAATTCGCTTACTATCTATTTAATGTAGGCGATAAATTGGCAACCTTTAACCTTGGCGTATTTGTTGAAGAAAGTTGGCAAGCAAAAGGTATTGTTGTTTCTAAACAGCAATTGAAACTTAACTTCCCACGTAATAATGTTATGGCAGATTGCGTTATCTTCCATCATATTAAAGAGGTCGTTCGCAAGAATACCATTGAAAAAGCGAAGAAGTCTTACACTGCTTTGACAAAAAATGAGCGTAGAGGTATTTTAAAGGACGTTCGTGACGGTAGTCAGAGCTACGAAGATGCTCGAACGATTCGTATTCTTCAGACGGCTCAAGACAAGTATTTGAGTCTTTCAATGTTCTTGAATTCGCCTTTGCATTGGACTATTGCTACCATCGGCAACAACCAAGCTGATAGGCTTATTCAGCAAGGTAGTCATGTCGTCTTTGCGAGAGAAATGTTGGACGCATTGAATTATTCTGGCGAAGATAAGAATTTCTTTGATTGGCTGATGAATACTCAATACGAGATAAATCGAGTATATGATGATGAATATCGTCAATACAACAGTTGGAGGCTTGATTGCGACGCGGATGAATTAAAGTCCAAGAAGCAGATGTTTGAGCCATTTAATAACGCTGCTCGCAATATCAATAGTAATGTTACTATCATTACCAAGACAACAAAGGTCGAGAAAAGGCTTATCTATGTCTTGGAGGGTTTCGACTGTTGGAATGGTCGTAAGATACGGATTGGGACATCGGCTGGCTCGGCGGCTTGGACAGATGGGGGCTTATTTATCAATCTCGATAGAAATTGGTTAAAGAGGCTTAATCTCCATAATGATTTTGATGTTGCTGAATTGTTTGGGGTTATGGCTCATGAGATTACCCATCATGACGATACAAGTCGTATGGATATTCATGATGAAGATTTCTATGAAAACTTCCATGATACTATCCTCTTTAAAGGTCGAAATAATCCATTTGGTTATATGGTATCTTTTAAAGAGAAAATGCGTAATGCTCTACTAGCAGAACAGAGGGAGCAAACCAAGAAAAGGGAAAAAGCCGAATTGGATAAGAAAACGGCTAAACTATTGGGCAAATAGACTTTCAGCAAGGGTAGATAGTAGGCGATGAAAAAAACCGTCTGCTATCTACTTTTCTCTTGCAAGTGATTTTTTAATCTGTATAATTCTCCAGAGGTCAAAAAAGTGTGACCTATGTAATTGTTAATTAAAAATGAAAAGGAAATAAAAATGTTTGATATGTTGGCAGTCATTACAGTATTCCCTATTTTGGGAGCAATTTGTTTAATCTTGTTTGTTGTTTTGGTAGTTTATCCTAAAATAAAGAACAGTAAATGGGGAGAAAAGAAATTTGAAGAATTGACTTCTCCTGGCAGAGAACAGAATACAACAGCCGATTTCATTGAGAATATCAAAGATGCTAAAGACGGTCTTACAAGCAAGTCTAAAGAAGTTGCTAAGACTATCAAAGACGCTGCTGCTGAGAGTGAAGTTATTGACAAGGCTCTTGGTAGAGATAAAGATAAAAAGTAGTTTCAATTTTATTAACCTATCACCTAATTATGATATTAGAAGGGATTTTGCCTATGAAGTAAAAGTGGAGAGTTTTATTGTAGTAAAAAAGTGAAGTAGTAAAATGTATGTAGTATTAAACTAAAAAAATGATGTATTAAATAAGGAAAAAAATATGAATCCTAAGTTGATTTTCACTGGCGTAGTAACACTAATCGCACTTATAGTCCTTGCTTGTTTCTCGGGCGGTATGATTGGTAAAAATGAAGCAACCGATTGGCAGATTAAGCAGTCACTCGGAGGTAAAGTAAGTATTCAGGACAAGCCTGGGTATTATATTAAGATGTTTGCAACTATTACGACTTATCCTCGTTACGTATCACAGCGTTGGAATGACGACCCTACCGATGGCGATAAGAGTATTGAATCTATCCGTACTACTTTTAATGATGGCGGTACTGCTCAGATTTCGACTGATATTCGTTATGCGACACCAAGTTCAGAAGAAGATAGGATTAAATTCCATCAGCAGTTCGGCGGCAATATTCAGAACGCCACTATCGCTGTTAAGTCTCACTTGACAAACTGTATTAAAGCAAGCGGACCTCTTATGTCGGCAACTGAGAACCAAGCGGCTCGTAAGGCTGAATTTACTCAGCTTGTTGAAGACCAGACTACACAAGGTTTGTATGCGATGGAACGTATTTCTAAAGAAGTACCTATTATTCAAACAGCCGAAGAAATCGAAGCTGGACTTCCTCAGCGTACAGAGCCAGTTCTGTTGACAAAGCTAGTACTTGACGAGACTGGTCTTCCAAAGGTATCTAAGGTATCCCCATTGCAAGTATATGGTATCACTATTCTCCAGTTCTCTATCACCGAAACAGTATATGACAAAGAGACGCTCGACCAGTTCAAAGCTAAGAAAGAGTCTTTCCTTGCTGCGGAACAGTCAAAGGCTGATAAGATTAAGTTTGCCCAAGCTAAGATGTCCACTGAGGCAGAATACGCTCAGCAGATTGCTGTTGAAAAGGGTAAAGCTGAAATGGAAATGATGAAGCAAGTTACCGATGCTGAAAGAGATGCAGAACTAGCAACAATCGAAGCTCAGAAGAATGTTGACGTTGCAAGGCTCGCTAAGCAAGAAGCTGAGACTAAATCAGAAATGAAGAAGTCTGTTGCGACTATCGAAAAAGAAGCGGCTCTTATCGTAGCTAGTCAAGCGTATGAAGTTGCTGAGATTCATGCTCAAGAAGCTGAGCAAGAGAAGCTCGCTATGATTGCTATTGCTGAGGGTAAACAGAAAGCGATTGAGCTATCTGGAGCTATCACAGAGCAAGAAGAAGTATTGGCTAAGATTGCTGCTCAGAGAGACGTAAGTATCTCAGAGAACTTGACTAAGATTGCTTCACCGTCAACAGTATTCCTCGGCGGTTCAGATGGCGATGGCAATGCTAGCGGTAATTACTTCGGTAATCTGTTGAGCTATACTATCTCACAGCAAGCTGGACTTATTCCGACTCCAAGCAAAGTACCAGCACCAAGAGTAACAAGTAAGTAAATCTCCCTTTTATATAGCTTCACGGCACAAACCTCTATCGGTTATCCACTTTTCCGATAGGGGTTTTTTTTCGCGGTAAAATAATAGAGTATGAAAAAAATCATACTATGGAATACAAATCCTCCAGAGGTCTAAAAAAATTGTTCTATGGTATTAACGAAAACAAAAAACTCTTTTATAAGGAACACTACAATGAAAAAACCTTTAGGCATTATACTCTATAAAGGCAAGTCTCTTATTGACGACCAGATGATTATCGTTATCGCTACTGGCTTTCAAAAGTCAAACAATGAAAAAACTGGCAACATGATACAAACATGGATTATGCGACTTAGTATGTCCCCTATTGAAGCCAAAAAATATGGTCACGACTATTCAGTTTGTGGCGATTGCAAACATAAACATTTTGGTTCTTGTTATGTCAATATAGCACACGGTCCTGATAATGTCTATAAGGCATATATGAATGATAAGTATGTTATGTTTGATGATAGCCATTTAGAGTTATTCAAAGGACGTAATATCCGTTTAGGTTCTTATGGGGACCCAGCGGCAGTACCAACCGATGTTTGGGCTAAAGTATGTTCTGTTACAGATGGTCACACTGGCTATACCCACCAATGGAATAAAAGATTTACCGACCCTAGATTAAAAGATTATGCAATGGCAAGTGCTGATAATGAAGCTGAATATCACAAAGCCAAAAAAAGGGGTTGGAGGTCTTTTAGAGTAAGAATGTCTGCTGATAAGCCATTGCTCGAAAATGAGTTTGTTTGCCCTGCAAGTAATGAAGCTGGCAATAAAACCAGCTGCATAAAATGTAAGGCTTGTATGGGGCATGGAGCTAAAACAAAAAAAGACCCTTGTATTATAGTACATGGATTAGAGCATAAGATAGCTAAATTTGCTTGGGGTATGGAGCGTATAGCTTGGAAAGAAAAATATAGGGTATCGTTTGACTATCCACCGCAAAAAAAGAAAAAACGCCCTAAAAAGCGTAAAAAGGCAAAGTCTCCAGAGGTCAAAAAAATGGAACCTATGCTAGTGTAAATAATAACTAAGGAATAATATTATGAGTAAGACTGGCGACAAAGACTATAAACATATCGAGATACTATTTCACGATATATCGTATTACTTAGAGGATGATTCAACACTTGAACCTGGCGTTGGCGAAGCCGAACATATTGAATATATGATAGGGCAAGGCTATTGCTCGGGCGAATTAAATAAAATGGGCGAAGATGGTAACGATGGTATTAGAGGTTGGTGGTCTATTACCAGTAAAATGTAAAGGGTAACTATGAGTTATTGTACTACTATTTCTATTAAAGTTGAAGGTGTCCATGAGGACAAGGTTCATAATATTATGGACGGTCTAGGTTGGGATGGACAAGTCGATGATGTAATCGGCGATACAGTTTATTTTTCCGCGATGGGAAATATCTGTATGGGTACAAGCGTAATGAAACAAGAGGAACTTGTTCGAGAAGCTATGGAAGCTGTCAACGAGGACGCTGAAGTATCAATTTTTTGGGGATAATTCACTTGCAAGTGATTTATGACACCCTATAATGAGGTTATGAAAAGATGGTATTTTACCAGATATTACAATATGGACGACTAATAGGAACACACCACGACGAGGAATATACCGACGAAAAAGGACTAAAAGAGGTCTGTAATCGTATCGTAGCAAAAGCCAATAAGCTCGTAAAAAAGGGCGAACTACTAGAAGGTGATTTTGAAGTAGTAGTCTGCAAAGAAAACGGGCAAGAAATAGATAGTTTTATATCTGGGACTGATTACAAATATTAGTCTCCAGAGGTCTAAAAAATATAACTTATAAAGGAGTAATGCAATGTTGAAGTTATTGGGATTTATCGGCGGTATTATTTTATGTACTTGTGGACACCCTATCTTTGGGGCTATCCTAATCGTAGTTAGTATTTTAGCTTAAATGGAGTAAGTATGTCAACTATTAAAGAACATAAGAAATTTATCTGCGTTGCTTTTGGTTCTACCAATAACAACAAGGTATGGCAATATACCATATATGACGATGGTACGGCTCTTACAGAGTGGGGCAGAGTAGGAAAAAAACTGCAAAGTAAAACAACTACTAAAGCCCTTGCCAAAATGCGAGAAAAGACAAGAAGTGGGAACGCTCCTGATAAGCTCTATACGGAGGTTAAAGTTGCTGAAGGTACAGAATCATCAGATTCATCTAGCGGCAAGGTAGTCAATTCGTCAAGTCTAAAATCTATTGCTCAAAAGCAAATTGATATTAAAGACCCGACTTTGAAAGAATTGGTTGACTTCCTTGTTAAAGAGAATGTTCATCAGATTATGGCAGCTTCGGGTGGTTCGATTACTTACGATACTTCGACTGCTCAATTCAAGACCCCTCTAGGCGTTATCCTGCCTGATATGGTATCGGACGCTAGAGACATACTAGACGATATTGCTGATTTAGTTGTAGCTCAAAGCTATGGCAGCAGAAAATTCGATAGGCTCTTACAAGATTATTTGCGTCTTGTACCTCACGATGTTGGTATGTCAAAGATAACCCCAGAGCTTATATTCCCGAATGATACGGCTTTGCAGACCGAGAATAACTTGTTAGACGGTTTGACAGCTTCTTTCAATGATATACAAGACGCTGCGACTTCTAGCAAGGGCAAGAAAAAGAAAGTTGATACTCCTAAGCTGTTTGACGTTACTCTTGACGTTGTAAGGGATAGAGCAACCGTTTCTAGGATAAAGAAATATTTTAACGATACAAAGTTGAATATGCATACTTCGGCTGGATATTCCGTTAAAAAGGTCTATGAAGTCAAGATAGGGGCAATGAATTCTGCCTTTGAAAAACAGGGTAAGCCTATCGGCAATATTCAAGAATTATGGCATGGTACAAAATGTTCTAACTTATTGTCGATATTGAAAATCGGTTTGATTATACCTCGCTCTAGTTCTGGACATGTGACAGGTAGAATGTTCGGCGATGGTTTGTATTTTTCAGACCAATCAACTAAGGCATTGAACTATGCTACTAACTTTTGGAGTAGAGGTGGTTCAACAAGACGTATATTTATGTTCTTAGCTGATGTTGCTATGGGCAAGTCTTATACTCCTAGCGGTTGGAGTCATAACTTACCAAAGCGTGGCTATGATTCTACTTTTGCGAAAGCAAAGATTAGTTCAGTCTCTAACAATGAAATGATAGTGTACAAAACATCACAGGCTAATCTGAAGTATCTGATAGAGTTTGAATGATTCTCCAGAGGTCAAAAATTTTAATCCTATAAGAATGTTAATAATAATTTAATTTTTTGGAGAAAATAATGAGTACTAAAATAGAATACAAAGAAAAGGTGAAGAAATTTCATCTTTATAAAAAGATGAGTGAATTGCCGTATAAGACTTTTCAATGTCTTTTAGCAGTTATTGACCATTGTAACTATTCTTGTTCTCCTCAATTTGAATTGGGCTATTATCATAGAGATTTGAATGAGAATCCAGCCTGTGTAGGTAAACTTGTAAGGGAGGGTTTTCTGCAAAGAGAGAGAGGTTTCGGAACAGAAGATAGGAACTTATATATTCTCACACCTTTCCTTTACTATCCTGATACTGGGCAATATGGTTTCGATGATACCGAATATCAATGGTTCCTTACTTTTAAGGAACGAATAATAAATTTGTTTGAAGATAAAGATACGTCTTATAACTTATCAAACGAAATAGAAGATTGGAATCAAGAATTTCTTGAACCTACAGCCAAATTCTTTTTTGGAATACGAAGGGATGCCGAAAAGGATATAAGTCAAAATTATTCATTACATGACGTAGTATATTTTAAATTAAAAAATAAAGTTGTACTTGGTTCGATAGTGAAAAAGAATCCTTTGAGAGCGTTAGTAAGGCTGAATTCTGGGGAAAGGTGGCATATTCCTTACGGAGCTTTAGGGGAGACTGCATCAGAAGCAGTTCGCAATGCTTCATAATTAATCAAGCTAATCTGAAATATCTGATAGAATTTGAATAATTCTCCAGAGGTCTAAATTTTTAACCCTATGAGGTTGTTAATAATAATTTAATTAAAAGGAAATAAAAATGCTTAATATGTTAGCAGTAGTCACAATTCCACAAATTGCGATAGTAATTGGTGTTGTAGCCCTTATACTATCTATATGCTGTAGACCAATTAGAAAAGCAACAGGTCTATTATTTATTATTTGCGGTATCGTAAGTTGTTTGTCTTTCTTTGGAATTCCGATAGGGTTGCTCCTTATATTTATCGGAGGAGTGCTTCTATTCATCTAATCAAGCAAATTTGAAGTATTTGATAGAGTTTGAATAATCCTCCAGAGGTCATTATTTTTAACCCTATGTAAGTGTTAATAATAATTTAATTGAAAGAATCGAAAAATGAAGAAGTTAATGATTGTAGTATTAATGTGCCTAATGTCGGTTAGTCTTTTTGCGGCAGAAAATTCTAAAGATGATGAAATAACATCTCTCCAACTAAAGATTTTTGCGTTAGAGATGATTATAGAACGTCAAGCAATAAAAATTGAAACACTACAAAAATTATTGAGTGTAGATATTCCTGAAAAAGACGTTAAGCATGACCAACATATTACAGATTGGCGAGCGGCGAAACATGAGGAAGAGTTAAAAAAGATTAATAAATTAGACTCTCAAAATCAGGACAAAGAATGGAATGATAAATTTGAAGAAGTTAGGTTATATTCTGAAGGTATAGGCGAATTCTTACAAAAAGAAGACGAAAAACAAATTGTCAAAAAGTCTCCACAACTCCCTTACGAAATTATCACAATTCGCAAAGATAGTCGAGGCAAAATGATTACTCATATTTATGTATATACTCCACTGAATAGTAAGAGTGATTTTTTAAAGATAGGAAAAAACATTAGGCAAAAATTAGGTTTGACTAATTATAAAATACTTTTTTACAATAATAGACAATATACTCCTCGCCAACATGGAGTTATGACAGATAAGCAGATGGAATGTTGGATGGGGAATTTCATAACTAACGAAGCTGATGGCTCTTTTAACCCTGTTGTTATAATGACAGACTAATCAAGCTAATTTGAAATATCTGATAGAATTTGAATAATTCTCCAGAGGTCTAAA
>Ga0180438_10012158_pt1 | contig 10279 bp, 8 predicted proteins | sample SS_ome_12_FD_132455 | JGI IMG/M metagenome (GOLD analysis project Ga0180438, IMG submission 132455) | Hypersaline lake sediment archaeal communities from the Salton Sea, California, USA - SS_3_D_2 metaG | ecosystem: Environmental > Aquatic > Non-marine Saline and Alkaline > Hypersaline >...
AATTCTCGCTTCTATGGAATAGCCGACCAGCGTGCTGAGGTCGTCGGTTGCCCTGAAATTGTCAGGGTTGTCCATCGCAATAGTCAGCACACTGCTGCGGTCGTCAAATGCGATCGGCACCACTTTATACGTCTTCGCCATTTGAGCCGGTATCATATCTATCACAGCTTTGGGGATCTCCATGCTGTCCAGCTCTACACAGTTCATGCCCCTCTGCCCCGCAAGGGCGGCCTGCAAGTCCTTCTTCTTAATCAAACCTTTTTCAATGCAGATTTGCCCAAGCTTTATCCCGCCCCCCCGCTGCTCCTGTATGGCAAGACATTCGTTTATCTTGTCACGAGTCAACAGACCCATCTTGATCAGGATTCGCCCGAGTTGGCGACCTTTCAACTGGCTGGCAGGCGGCATCTTTCCCATCAGCAATCCCCCAATTCCTGTAAGCTAACAGACATATCGGTCCTTTCCTTAGTATTATACCATCATACACGTTCTTGAACAAGAAGACTCATGCGTCGACACCTTGCATACAGGACTGCAATAGCATATCTGTTTGGCCTGAGAGCCCTTCTTGTGCTGCTGATACGACACTGCCACCCCTCACCGATTTAACCACCTACTTCTACACTCCCGCCACTATTGCAGCGATGAAACCTCTTTTGGCTAAAGAAAAAGTGAATGGACACACTGTAAGTGGGAACACGGTTACCAAGCTGCATCCGCAGATGTTCTGCTCATGTCTTCAAAATCGGACCAAAATCGTCGTCCACTTTCACTCCCTCCACACTCCGGCCAGCCTTCTTCTCAGCCTTTTCCAGGAGAGCACTGGGTTGGCGGGCCTTGTCGAGCATCTGTTCGAGACTGATGCGCTCCGTATCATAAAGCTCCCACAGATGATCATCCAGCAGCTGCATGCCGAACTTCTTGCCCGTCTGTATGCTTGATTCGATTCGGTAAGTCTTGTTTTCGCGGATCAGGTTGGCGATAGCCGGAGTCACTACCATAAACTCGTAAGCCGCAGCACGCCCTTTGCCAGCCTTCAGGGGGCACAGAGTCTGGCTCAGCACCGCAATCAGGTTTGTGCTTAACTGGACTCGGATCTGCTCTTGCTGGCTGACGGGGAACGCGTCGATGATACGGTTGATGGTACCTTGACACCCCGTGGTGTGCAAAGTGCCGAAAACTAGGTGGCCGGTTTCGGCAGCGGTAATCGCTGCCTCCATTGTCTCCAGATCTCGCAATTCGCCAACGAGAATGACGTCGGGATCCTGCCGCAAAGACCGCCGCAGCGCCTCGGCAAACGTCGGCACGTCAATGCCGACTTCCCGCTGGTTAATAATCGACTTCTTATGACTGTGGTAGTACTCGATCGGCTCCTCTACCGTAATAACATGGTGATCCAGGTTCTCGTTGATATAGTTGATCATGCTGGCTAGCGTTGTCGTTTTGCCGCTGCCTGTCGGGCCCGTAACAAGGAACATACCTCGCGGCCGACGGCAGAGCGCGGCACATATCTTTGGCAAACCGATCTTTTCAAAACTGAGCAACTCGGATGGAATCAGTCGCAGCACCAGCGAGAGGTGGCTCTTCTGGCGAAACACAGACGTACGAAATCGTCCTGCGTCGCCGAATGCAAAACCGAAGTCGGTTCCGCCCACCTCTTGTATCTCCTGCTGGTTCTTCTCCGGAGTGATGCTCTTCATCAGAGCGACGGTGTCGTCTGGTTCCAAAACTTTGGTTTCAAGAGAACGGAGGCGCCCGTGAATGCGCAGCACCGGCGGCCTTCCCACAACCAGATGGACGTCCGAGCCCCCCATCTTTATGCAGGCCTCCAATAATCTGTCAATATGAAGTGCACCCATATTCGGCCCTTACATGGCATCCAAGTGAATGCGGGCTGCCGCCCTGTTAACAAATAATAGTATGACAACAATCTCGCCTGTACATGTGCCGCTAATCGTCAACTAACAGCCCTTCCGCTTGCGATACATGGGCGACCTCCTCGCATGTCGTAAGGCCCCTGAAGACTTTTCTCTTGCCATCCTCCAGGAGCGTTTTCATCCCGCTGTTTCTTGCCGCCTTCCGGAGTTCCGATGCTGTAGCGCGTGCGAAGGCAAGCTCTCGAATCTGGTTATTCATCTCGAGCATTTCAAAAACAGCAAGGCGGCCCCGATACCCCGTATTTTGACATCGAGGGCATCCGGCACCCTTGTAAATCGGGCGGTTCCGCAGATCATCCTGGCTTATCCGAAGAAGCCTGAGATAATGAGCATCGGGGTTTTCGTCCACAACCTTGCAGTTCTCGCAGATCACACGAACAAGCCGCTGCGCCATGATGGCATGAATGGAGCTTGCAACCAAAAATGGCTTCACGCCCATATCGATGAGACGCGTGATGGCACTGGGCGCATCATTGGTATGCAGCGTACTAAAGACAAGGTGGCCGGTAAGGGCCGCCTGAATCGCAATGTCGGCGACCAGCCCATCACGGATTTCACCGATCAGGATAATGTTCGGGGCCTGCCGCAGCATGGACCGCAGAATCTTCTCGAAAGTAAGGTCGATTTCAGTCCGCACCTGGCATTGGTTAATGCCGCTCACATTGTATTCGACGGGATCTTCGGCGGTAATGATCTTGCGATCCGAGCGATTCAGCTCGTTCAAAGCGGCATAAAGCGTGGTTGTTTTTCCGCTGCCTGTCGGCCCGGTAACGAGGAAGATTCCGTTGGGCCGTTTGATGATGCTCGAAAACATCTCGTAATCGTCCTGTTCGAAGCCCAGTGCCTGTATACCGATATTGACCGAATCAGGCCGCAAAACACGAAGGACCGTGCTCTCTCCATGGTACCCCGGAAGACACGAAACACGAAAATCGATATCCTGGCCATCTATTAATCGCTTGATTCTGCCGTCCTGAGGCAAACGTCTCTCGGAAATGTCCATCCCCGAAAGAATCTTGACACGTGCAAGCAGCGGCGCCTGCATTGTTTTGGGTATATCATCCCGCTTCACACACACACCGTCTATGCGGTAACGCACCCGCACGCGATCGGCCATCGGTTCGATATGAATGTCGCTGGATCGCAGGCGAACCGCTTCATCGATAATCAGATTCACCAGCCGGATAATCGGGCCGTCGTCATCGTTGGAATCCTGGGCGCGACGTATCTCGGCTTCGATCGCGTGTCCCGCGGCTGTAAGTTCGGCCGCCGTGGCGTCAATGCTGCTGCGGACCTGGTCCATCGTGTGCAGTATGTGCGTTCTGATCTTGGTCGGACTCGCCAGGCAACAGTCCAGCTCCTTGTTAAGCCGGAATCGCAGAAGATCAAGCAGCTCCAAATCCAGCGGATCGCTGATAATGATCTTGAGCCGCCCATTGTCCATGCTCAGCGGCAGCACGTGGTGTTTTTTTATAAGTTCCTCAGGGATAAGCTTTTGCGCGCTCTGAGAAATAGTCGTTTCGTCTAAATCGACGTACTCCATCCCGAACTGTTTGGCCAGCGCACGGCTGATGACGTCCTCCGATACTACCCCCATTGTAACCAGCGTTTCGCCAAGCCGCCGGTTGTCCGCCCTTGCCTTTTTGATGGCTTTAATGAGGGTAGGCTTGTCGACAAGCTTGTTTTTGTATAGTATTTCGCCCAGATGTTTACGATTTTGTGCCATTGAGTCGTGCTATTTAAAAAATGGGAAACCCCAACTGACTTATTATAGCATATTTTAAACAATTCGTCAATTCACAAGTTGCAGTCGCAGCATATCCAGCGCCGCCAGGGCGCTCCTGCGCCGCACGCTTTGTCGATCTCCGTGGAATATAAATTGTTGGCATCGGCAATACTGAGCCGCAGCCAGTGCGACGTACACCAGGCCCGCCGGCTTAGCCTCACTGCCTCCGCCCGGCCCCGCTATGCCGGTGATGGCCAGCGCGTATTCCGTGCCGGCCCGTTTTCGTGCTCCCTCGGCCATAGCACATGCGACAGCCTCGCTGACCGCTCCATCTCTTTGAAGAATTTCAGGGTCTACATCAAGGTCCCGAACCTTTGCTTCATTGCTGTAGGTAACCCATCCACTTCTAAAGTAATCACTGGAGCCGGGCACATCCGTAATCAGTTTGCCGAGAAGCCCCCCCGTACAGGACTCGGCCACGGCCAGGGTCCGGCCCCGGGCGAGGAGCAGGGAGCCTGCAACCTCGGCCAGCGTCTGACCGTCAAAACCATATACAATATCTCCAAGAAGCTTGCACAACTCGCCTCGTTCTTCTTCGACCAATCTCTCCGCGTCAGGCCAGTTCTCCCCCGCCGCCACAATGTGGACTGTAACCACGCCCACATCCGCTGTGGTGTTGACCAGCGGATTGCGCCCCCGCTCCATACGGTCACCGAGCATGGTGGCGATGGCCGATTCCCCGGTGCCGTAACACATCAGCTTGCTGGCAGCCACACCTTGTCCGCCAGCCAGTTGCCGAAGGTGATCCTTGAGTTGTTCGTGAAACATGCGCTTCATCTCGGCGGGGACACCGGGCATACAGACGATGAATCTGCCGGCGTGCTCCACGGCCATTCCAGGGGCGGTGCCCATACTGTTCGGCAAGGCCCTTGCCCCTGCCGGCAGCATGGCCTGTACTCTATTGATGTAAGGCATCTCGCGGCCCATACGGGTGAACAATTGATTGATTCCTTCGAACAGGTCCTGCCTGAACTGAAGGTCAACGTCCAAAAACGCCGCCAAAGCCACTCTCGTGAGATCGTCGCCGGTGGGTCCGAGGCCGCCGGTTGCAAGTACAACCTCCGCTCGCTCGGCAGCCTGCCGAAAGGCGTCGACGATCGGCCCGACTTCGTCGCCCACCGTAATTACCGCGACGGTGGGAATGCCGCAGGACAGCAGTTCACTGCACAGCCATGACGTGTTTGTATCGACGGTTTCCCCGGTCAGGAGTTCATTACCGATGCTGATGATGCAGGCCGATCTCATGACGCTCAAACCTTGATCAATGCCTTGACAACACCATCCTGGTACCCTGCCACCAGGTCGAACGCACTGTTCGAACTTTCCAACTCGAAGCGATGAGTCACCATGAAGTCCACGCGCGCCCGGCCGGAAGCGATAAGGTCGATCGCCTCCTGTGTGCATCTGTTCTGGCGACGCACATTGATTATGGTGATCTCTTTGCGTCGTATCCTGTCAATATTGAAAGATATATAATCGCTGCGAGGTATGCCGACGATCATAAGCACACCGCCCGGCCGGAGCAGTTCGACACCCTGGTTTATGGTCTCCTGCTGGCCCGCGCATTCGTAAACAATGTCAATCCCGCAACGCTCCAGGCAATCAATGGCCTCAACCACATTCTGCTTGTCCGGATTGCCAGTCCAGACCGCGCCTGCCTCGGCAGCGATCTCGAGCCTCCGGTCGATTCGGTCCGTCATGTAGACGGTATCGATGCCTTGAGCCTTAGCGGCGACCAGACAACTGAGCCCGATCGGCCCGCTGCCCAGGATCGCGATTCTTGCCCCCGGCCTGGCCGGCGAACACTTTACGGTATAGACTCCCACAGTGAAGGGTTCGCAAAGGGCCGCCTGCTCGAGGTTAATCCTGTTCAGCGTCGGAAAACAGCTTTTTTCCGGCATAACAATATACTCGCTGAGACAGCCTGGCCCCTGTCCGGGAGTGCCGAGGAAACTGAGATGGCGGCAGGTATTCTCCCTGCCCAAAAGGCATTGATCACACTCATCGCACCATGCGGCCGGATCGACAACCACAGCATCACCCGGCTTGACCCGAGTAACGGCCCCACCAATCTCCGTGACGGTAGCCGAGCACTCATGTCCGAGAATGTACGGATACTGGACCACCTGCGAGCCAATCCTGCCGGTTTCGTAGTAATGCACGTCGCTGCCGCAGACCCCCACCAGTTCGACCCTCAGCAGCACATCGGTTGCGTTTGTGATCCGCGGATTGTCCACTTCCCGTGCTTCCATCCGCCGGAGGCCCGTTAGGAATTGTGCCTTCACATCCAGACTCCCTGAGAAAATGGGTGATTGCCGTGGAACTAAACGTTGAACCGAAAATTGATTATATCACCGTCCTGCACAACATACGACTTGCCTTCCAGCCGCACCTTGCCGGCCGCCTTGCAGCTCTTCTCGTCGCCAAGGCTCCTCAGATCCTCGTACGCAATGGTTTCAGCCCGTATGAAACCCCTCTTAATGTCACTGTGGACCTTGCCGGCGGCATCATGCGCAGTTGTGCCCCGCCGAATCGGCCAGGCCCTGACTTCGTCCTTTCCTACCGTCAGAAAACTAATCAGCCCAAGGCTCTTGTAACAACTCTGCACGAATTTCTTCGCGGCCGGCTCGCTGATCCCCATGTCCGACATGAACTCTCCGCGACTGGCCTCGTCGAGTTGTGCAAGCTCGCTCTCCAGCGTCGCACAAAGCGTAATCACCTCGGTCTCCGGACCCGCGACGCCGCCGAGATCTACCTCCTCGCCGGCGCGGTCCTCCCCCACGTTGACAACCACCATAACCGGCTTGAGCGTCAGAAAGCCAAGCGACTTGATCAAGTCCAGTTCCGTCTCATCCTTGATGACGGCACTAACCGGCTTTTCCGCCTCGAGCGCCTCCTGCAGCTTCAATTGCACCGCCAGTTCGGCCTTGTCATGGGCCTGGGTCTTCGTTGGCTTGTGCATCTGTTTCTGCAGCCGATCAACACGTGTCGCGACCAGCTCCAGGTCCGACAACAGGAATTCCGTTCTTATATCCGCAACCGACCTTGCTACATCGGTTTCCTGGTCGAAGGCCCGCACCACAATCACAAACATGTCAGCCGTCCGAACCTGATTGAACAATCGCCTCGCGGCGGCCCGAGTATTCTCGTCCGAAAAGGAAAGACCCGGCAAATCCAGACAGTCAATCGTCGCATGCACGGTCTTCCGGGGCTCGTATAACTCAGTAAGCCAGTCAAGCCGCTCATCCGGCACAGGTGCAATGACCTCTTCTATCGCTACCGCACCGGGGGGCGGCACCGGACGGCCGCTTATAGCGGACACAAGCGTGCTTTTACCCGACTGCATTAAACCAGCAATCGCAACTTTCATATATCAGACTCCTTGTATACGCTCTGGCCATGTGAGTCATAGGCAACTATTGCCGGAAAGTCCCGCAGCACCAGCCGGCGAATGGCCTCGGTGCCGAGGTCCTCGTAAGCCACGATCTCCGAGGCAATTATGTGCCGGCTCAGCAGGGCCCCCGCCCCACCTGTCGCCGAGAAGTGCACCGCACCGTGCCGCTTCAGCGCCTGGCGAACCGCCTGACCCCTGTAACCCTTGCCGATCATTCCTTTGAGCCCTGCCTCGATAAGTTTGGGACTGAATGCATCCATTCTGGTTGAGGTAGTCGGTCCGGCCGATCCTATCGGGCGACCCGTTCGGGATGGCGTGGGCCCGACAAAGTAAATCACCGATCCGCGAAGGTCGATCGGAAGTTCCTCATGGCTCTCAAGAAGCGCACAGAGGCGCTGATGGGCCATATCGCGGGCTGAATAGACCGGCCCGCTAATCGAGACCTCGTCTCCGGCCCGCAACGACCGCACCGCACCTTCCGCCAGGGGTGTATGGAGCTTAACAATTTCAGACATTGACAACCTTCAAATCTTCCGACAAAGCCGTATTTTAACGCCCAGCCTGAGCCTTTGCGAGCCAAAAACGATCTTAACGATGGAATGTTCGCATCCACCCTCTGCGATCAACCTTAATTGCCTTCTGCAAATGGTCGACATCAGTCTTGTGAGGATTTTACTTCTTGCACGCAGCGACACGAACGGTATAAGAGGAGTATGCCAAATTACCCTGTATACCTTGATCTGAGCGGGCGGCGAACTGTCGTCATCGGGGCTGGTGCAGTCGCGGCCCGAAAGGTGCTCTCGCTTAGTGCGGCGGGCGCGCGAGTCGTCGTCGTCGCCGAGCACGCGACAACGACCTTCGAGGAGGCTTGCAGCGGAGAAAACATCGAGTTGATTCTCAGCAGTTACTCACGCGAGTACCTTGTGGAAGCTGTTCTCGCAATCGCGGCGACAAACGACCCATTGCTCAATCAGCAGATATACAAGGACTGCCAGCAGCTCGAGGTTCTCTGCAACGTGGTGGACGAACCAGACCTTTGTGATTTCTACGTGCCCGCACTAGTGGAGCGAGGCTCTCTCCAGATTGCTATCGGCACCAGCGGCAAGTGCCCTGCTTATGCGGGGCACCTCAGACAAAAACTCGAGGAAGTTTTTACGGAGCAGCATGGCCTGTTCGTTGATGCCCTGGAGACGGCCCGCAAGCGGATTATAGCCGTGGTGGAGGATCCCGCGGAGCGCAAGGCGATTCTGGGGGAGTTGGTAAAAGACGAGTCCTTCGACTACTTCGCACAAAACGGCTTGGCAGCCTGGCAGAAGCGGGCTGCGGCAATGATCGCCTCGCGTAAAGCATGACCTCCAAGGCCAGCTAATTGGCATTGGCTGCCGTTGCCTTCCACCTCCTCCGCGATATAATGGCCCCAAATGAACCGGAGCAAAGGAATGTGGGAACATTTTCACCATCAGGCCGACATCGGCGTTCGCGGCATCGGCGCCACACTTGAAGAGGCGTTCGGCGGGGCCGCACTCGCACTCACCGCCGTCATCTGTTCACCGGATAAAGTCAACCCACGCACCCCTGTAGCCATAAACTGCCAATGCGACGACCCCGAACTCCTCTTCGTCGACTGGCTAAACGCCCTCGTATACGAAATGGCCGTCCGCAGAATGCTCTTTAGCCGCTTCGAGGTCCACGTGCAGGGCAATACCCTGACCGCTACCGCATGGGGCGACAAGGCTGATCCCGAAGTCCACGAAACGGCCGTCGAAGTCAAAGGAGCAACCTACACCCAACTGAAAGTATCACACGATGAAAACCGGTGGATGGCCCAATGTGTAGTCGACGTTTAACCCCCACGTGCGTTCAATCGTACCAATTGGTGGCCGGGAGCCACAGGAGCTTGATATGGACAGGAAACTCGTAAAGCGGCGCAGCGACACCACATGGCTCGTCGAGCGCACCGGCAACATGCATGTGGACGGCGTGATCTACGCCACCGCCGACCTGATCGCAGGCATGGACGACAAGGTCGCCGAGCAGGTCCGCAACGTAGCAACCCTCCCGGGCATCGTCAAGGCCTCATTCGCCATGCCCGACGCACACTGGGGTTACGGCTTCGCAATCGGCGGCGTCGGCGCATTCGACCCCGAGGAAGGCGTCATCTCCGCCGGCGGCGTCGGCTTCGACATCTCCTGCGGCGTCCGCACCCTCCGCACCGGCCTCAGCGCCGACGAAGTCAAGGGCATCAGGTCCGAAATCGCCGAGGCCCTCTTCCAGCAGATCCCCGCCGGCGTCGGCAGCACCGGAGGCATCCGCCTCAGCAAATCCGGCATCGACGATGTCCTCGCCGGCGGCGCCAAATGGGCCGTCGACCAGGGCTACGGCACGCCGGAAGATCTCCACTTTATCGAGGAACACGGCTGCGTCCTCGGAGCAGACCCCTCGCAGGTCTCCGACCACGCAAAGGAACGCCAGAAGAACGAGATGGGCACCCTCGGCTCGGGCAACCACTACCTCGAAGTCCAGGAAGTGGTCGAGATCTACGATGCCGACACCGCTGAAGCCTTCGGCATACACCAAGGCGACATTGTGATCTCCATCCACTGCGGCTCTCGCGGCCTCGGGCACCAGATCGGCACCGACTTCCTCAAGCGAATGGTCCAGACCGCCCCACAGTACGGCATAACACTTCCCGACCGTGAACTCGCCTGCTCCCCGATCAACTCCCCCGTCGGCCAAAGCTACCTCGGCGCGATGCGAAGCGGCATCAACTGCGCCCTCGCCAACCGCCAGATCCTCACGCACCTCGTCCGTCAGGCGTTTCAGGACTTGCACGCCAAGACCGACATCCGCATGCTCTATGATGTCTCGCACAACACCTGCAAGGTCGAGGAGCACGCCGTCGACGGCCATCGCAAACGCCTCTTCGTCCATCGCAAAGGCGCAACCCGCGCCTGGGGCCCCGGCCACCCCGACGTACCCGCCGAATATCGCCATGTCGGCCAGCCGGTCCTCATCGGCGGCACTATGGGCACCGCTTCCTTCATACTCGCCGGCGACTCCGCGGGCGAAGAACTCGCCTTCAGCTCCGCATGCCACGGCGCGGGGCGGAACATGTCGCGACGCGAAGCCACAAAGCACTTCAGCGGGCGGGACGTCGTCAAG
>Ga0180438_10012159_pt1 | contig 10279 bp, 13 predicted proteins | sample SS_ome_12_FD_132455 | JGI IMG/M metagenome (GOLD analysis project Ga0180438, IMG submission 132455) | Hypersaline lake sediment archaeal communities from the Salton Sea, California, USA - SS_3_D_2 metaG | ecosystem: Environmental > Aquatic > Non-marine Saline and Alkaline > Hypersaline >...
ATCAAGACATTACTTTCTGCAGTTTGTACAAAGATACATGTCCTCCCAACTTCTCTAAAGCCTCCCAAAGCAGTAAAACGCAACCAACCGTTGCGCATTAGGACTGATCTATGGATTCGTTGACCAATTGTTTTTAAAATCCCTCTTCGTTTATCGCTGTCTTTTTGCAGAGCGTGTCTTAGTTGTAAAACAATTCGGGATTGGATAGGAGGGGTTCGTATAACAGAAGGACGCCAAAATATTTTACGTGTGATTTCCTTGAGTGTAGTTCCATTACGGCCAATAACTAATCCAGGCTTTTTTGCTTCAATAATAACTTCTCCGACATTGTCATCAAAGTTAATGGAACTTATTTCTGCTTCTTCTGGAACTATCTTTTTGATTTCTGCTTCAGCCTGTTGCGGAGGCATTCGTAATGCAGGGTCAGATCGAATAACCAACCGTTTTCGTAAACGTTTAGCAAGTCCCTTTATGATATCGCCATTATTTAACAAAACTTTTGGATTCCTGGAATAAATAGCAATCTCAGGACCCTCAAATTCAATATCAGAAACACTTGCGTCTTTAGGAATACTTTCTAGAATTGTTTGTTTTATCTTGTTAAATTCGTCGTTTAAAAACATTAAATCACCAATAATGATAAACTATGTTATCTACTGTTTACTATAACTTAAGGAAGACTAGGTACTCTTGAACAATGAAAAGAGCGAAATGTAGAAAGAAAACATCCATATACAGGGTTTATCGCTTCGATCCATTCAAAATCTGCTTAATTTCATCTTCAGATACTGGTGTAAAGCCTTTTTCCTCAGAAATGACTGCAACTGCAATGCCATCACCAGATGCAGCATCGCGTTCCATCGCGGAATGTACAGCTCTGACTGCCAAATCCTTTCCCTCTTCAACAGTCATTCCTTCATCATATTGATCCTCTAATAGTCCAAAAACGAACGGGGATCCGCTACCCGTCGAAATACTTTTCTCCTCTACAAGATTTCCAAGAAGATCCAGTATGAATAAGTGAGGACCTGTAGAATCAACTCCAGCGATCAAGCTTTGGAGATAATAAGGCATGTATCTAGATTGAAAAAGAATATTAGCAATCAAACGAGCTGCAGACCTAACTGGCATTGGAACTCCTCGCTGCAGTTTATAGAGTGATGCTTCAACTTGAGCCCAATCCATGATGGTCTGCGCATCAGCCACCCTGCCTGCAATCGTGGCACCTATGTGATCGTCAATTTTAAACAGTTTTTGTGCATGTTTATGTGAAATGAAATAGCCTGCTGTGGCCCGCATATCAGTTGCTAAAATCACTCCATCGCGTAGGACTAAACCAAGAGTCGTGGTCATCCAAACACCTTATCATAATGAATTAAATTAAAAATATAAATCGAAATTAACTTTATGAGGAAAAAGAGTAAGCCTCGTCTCTACTCTATTCCCAGTCTTTAAATAAATTTCGATTTTTACCTCGGAGGATAAAGACGTAGCTCTACTTTTTAAAGCCTTTTCTTCGTGCATTTCTTGTATAGATTCTTTTATACCGCAAAACTATAAATGATTTCCTAACGTACCGATTGCTACAAAAAAAAGCCTTAAATATTCGAAGAAATTATCTTTATTTACCTTTTGAAGAGAAGAAGAATAAGCAGAGGAGATTTCTATGTCAGAAGAAAAGGCGGATAATGTATTGGACTGCAGTGGGCTCTACTGCCCAGAACCTATATTTCGTACTCGCGAAGAAATTAATAAATTATCATCAGGTCAGGTTTTGAAGATTATTGCGGATGATCCAGCATTTTCAGAAGATATTAAAAGATGGACAAAAAACACTGGAAATGAATTGCTAGAAGTTCACAAAGAAGGATATGAGATTGTTGCCCTGATCAAGAAAAAATAACCTAATTTCTTCTTTTTTCTACAATTATACTTATTTTTGGCATTCCGAGCAAAAAAAGGTACTTCTTCCGTTTTGGACAATACGAGTTATTTCTGTTTTACAGTTTTGGCATATTTCACCATGTTTACCATAGACTTTATGCCAGTTTTGCGCAGATCCTTCTTGACCTGTCGGAATTTGAAAGGTGCTAAAGGTACTTCCATTGCAATCAACTGCCTTCCAGAGCGTTTTTGATATTGCTAAACCAAGTTCTTTTCTTTCTTTTTTGGTGAGGGTCTTTACAAGTCGGGTTGGATTTATTTTTGCCAAAGCTAATGATTCTGACTTATAGATGTTGCCTACCCCAGCTACTAATTTCTGATCCACTAATACAGCGCCAATTTCCCTGTTTGCGTAGTTTGGCTTGTTGATTTTGGCGAGAAATTCTTTCATCGGGAATGGGTTGGCTAATCCATCTACACCCATTTTTCTTATTGGGTCATGCTGCATCACTTTTTCATAACTTTCAAAGACTTTAAACTGTCCAAAATTTCTAATATCATCAAAAACAGCATATTGAGGGTTTTTTTCGAAGTGCATTAGAGCCTTAGAATGTGAAGGCAACTTTTGACTACCTTTTTTTAAGAGAATCCACTTGCCTGACATGCCGAGGTGATTCAAAATAACCTTTTCATTAAAACACCAAATTAAGAATTTACCTATCCGCTCAATATCAATTACTCGTTGTCCCTTGAACCAATCAAAGTCTGATTGCCTATTTTGGTATTTGGGATATTTTTGTGAAAGCTCTGTTAATTGAATTTTCTTCACTGTTTTCCCAATTAATGACTTTAGATATTGTCTAGTGCATTCAACTTCAGGTCCTTCGGGCATTAGTTTGAATCTCCTTAAATTGATTTTGAAGTCATTTTGATTTTTTGATAAGCAAGAAAGCAGATGTTTGCTTATGTTCTATTTTTGAAATGTAGCACTTTTAAAAACATTAATGTTATACGCAAATTGAACTTGACTACTTACTGCGAAATACAAGATTAATACACAAATAAGATGAACTTAGTTAAATTCAACTAAGGATAGATGAAATTATTATCATCACTATTATTATTGTAAATGCGAGGAGAGTGCATTAAATGGAAGCATCTGAAACAAAACATCGATTTCAACTTCCACGAGAAGTACTAATTGGCGGAGGCGTGATTACTGATGTTGGAAAAGTATGCGCAGAATGTGATTTTGGAAAAGCGCCGTTAGTCCTTGCCGACGAAATTACAATTGATATTGCAGGAAATACAGTTCTTGCTTCACTGAAAGATGAGGGATTTCAACCGCTTAAGCTGATCATCAAAGATTCTAATTTAGAGCAAGTTGAAATAGTTGAGGAAAGAATCCGTGAATCGAACATCAATATCGTTTTAGGAGTTGGTGGAGGAAAGGTCATAGATGTGGCAAAAGTCTCTGCCATGAATTTGAGCATCCCTTTTATTAGTGTACCTACAGCAGGATCACATGACGGAATCGTCTCGCCAAGAGCGTCTATTAAAAAACCCATGATACCACACTCAATTCCTGCTAAACCTCCAATAGCTATTATCGCTGATACCGAAATTATCTCAAAAGCTCCTTATCGGTTACTAGCTGCTGGCTGTGGGGATATAATAAGCAACTCTACTGCAGTTTTGGACTGGGAACTTGCACATAAACTCCGAAACGAATATTATGGAGAGTATGCCGCGTCTCTTGCATCTATGAGTGCAAAAATTATTATTGAAAGAGCAAATCAAATAAGATTAGGCATGCCAGGAAGCGTGCGGATTGTAATGGAAGCATTAATCAGTAGTGGGGTTTCCATGTGTATTGCAGGAAGCAGTCGCCCAGCAAGCGGTGCCGAACATATGTTTTCACATGCTCTGGATCAAATTCATATTAAGGAAGGAAGAATGCCTCCAGCATTACATGGAGAACAAGCAGGCGTAGGATCTATTATGACGATGTATCTCCATGGCGGTGATTGGGAGCGCATAAAAGATGCTTTGCGCAAGATAGGTGCGCCAACAACTGCTGGTGAGTTAGGAATTGAAACAAAATATGTTATTGAAGCACTAACCACATGTCATAAAATCCGACCTGACAGATATACGATTCTAGGTGAAAAAGGCTTAACAAAAGAGGCTGCAACTCGGTTAGCGAACGTTACAGGCGTAATAAACGGATAAGAGTGGAATTATATGACAGATACAGATACAGTGATAACATTCATCGCAAAAAACCTAGCAAAACCTGGTTATAAGTTTCAACACATGGGGGACTCGGAACAATGTAAGACCTGTAAAATGTATCAAGTTTGTATTCAACCATTAGAAACAGAACGCATTTATGAAGTAATAGAGGTCTTAGAGAACGAGTTTGAGTGCCCTCTGCACGAAGAACAGATTAAAGTGGTTCGCGTAAAAGAAACGGATATAGAAGTTGGTATTCCAACTAATATAACCTTCTCAGGAGCAACTATTTCTTTTCAGTCGCAGGATTGTACTGAAATCTGTGAGTTCAGAAAGTTTTGTGTTCCTGTGGGACTTAAAGAGGGAGATAAGGTTCGTATCCTAGATATCATACAAAAAGTAGAATGCAGCGAAGGAAACGATATATCAATTGTTTTGGTTGCTAGAATTTCTCAAGAACGTTCGTAGACTTCTAAAAACTCTACTGAAGTGATATCTTCGAAAAATTTGTGAATATCGCCTGCCATACCGCTTTTAGCAAATTGAAGACCCTCAAGAAGAAAGAATTCTTTTGGTATTTTGATTGATACTTTTTCTTCTTGTACATCAATTTCAATAGTCTCAGAGAGAGTTGATATTCGACGTTTCATCAGTTCCCTTATTTTTTCGGTCATATCCTCTATCTTTTTAAGAACTGTTACTTCATAACTGAGAACTTTACCAGCTAATGGATGATTTAAATCTAGGCGAACTCGTCCGCCTGAAGCACTTTGAACAGTTGCCACTGAACCTTTATATCGAAATGTCATCCCTGGTTGAGGCTTGAGGTCTCTTTTTCTAAACTCTCGTATAGGAACGGTCTTTACACGCGAAGGATCTCTTCCTCCAAACGCTTTTTCTGGAGGAATTTCTACGATAGCATCCTGCTCCCCTACTTTAAGGGTCAATAAAGCGTCATCGAGACCCTCTATAACCCAACGTTCCCCAACAACAACTAGTTCTGGGCCGTAGATCCCGTCATCACGATGCATTTTCTCCTTTTTTGCAATTTCTTCATTAGTCAAGGCAAATATTTGGCCCGAATCTTTTATCCTGCCGATGTAGTCGATCAATACAAAATCGCCTTTATCTATTCTGATTTCTTCTGCTTCGCTCATTTTTAACACCCATATTGTTTATTCTCCTTTTCTGAGATACCATCCAAGATCTATGATGTTCTTTATACATATTTTAAATCGATTTAGTTGCATTTTCGCCAAATCGTGGAGAATTTTGCCAAGGCCTATTGGAAAGCCATTTTCATCAAGAAGAATGGTATAATCGCCTTCTTTTGCGTCATAACATATTTTATCAACTTGCGAAAAGGAAATATTTCTTCCATAGAGAATTGTTTGTGCTCCTTTTGCAGTTAATTTGATCAGATGCGTAGTATATTTAACTATCTCAAAAACGGCTTCGAGACTCAATTTAAATTTTTTGTTTTTGTCTAACTCTCCTATCTGCATCCCTAAAGAGTAAGGCTGTTTTTTATTTGCAATCGCTTCTAAAATCTTAATCATTTTGTCAGATACTAAAAAGATTTCTTTCCATTTCCCTTCTCCGATGATGAGATGTTTATTCTGAATAAACTTATCCGCAATTTTTTCGCCAAATAGGTTATCAATAGCATTTTGAATAAACTTGAGCTCTTCGTGAGTTGAAAGTCTAAACTTAATCATTTTTTCAACTATCCTTTTGGAGTTTGCAAATAAAAAACCCTTCAGTTCCATCTTTATGAGGATAAAATCTTCGCGCTTCTTTGATTGAAGGATGAAGCGTTTCATCGAATATTACATCAGTAAAAGCAGGGGATCCTCTATTAAAATCCATCTTTTTAACATGAATATGTTCATTCTTGAGTGCGTGATCTATCACAAACTCATTTTCTTCGGGTGCTATTGCGCAGGTTGAATATACAAGTTGTCCTCCTGGTTTTAAGCATCGAATAGCAGCAGTCATTAGTTCTTTTTGTAATTCGGAGAGATACAATATATCTTTTAATTCACGACTTGTCTTTCGTTTAGGATCACGAGGAATAAGTCCTTCACCAGTACATGGTGCGTCCAATAATACTTTATCAACTTTTAACCCAAGATCAGATATCTGACAACCATCCATGCGAATAGTCAATGCATTGTATACACCACATCGAGATAAGTTTGATCGAAGGCTTTTGATACGTCTCCGATTAATGTCTATTGCGACAATGATTCCTGTATTTTCCATAAATTGGGCTATTTGTGTCGTTTTTCCCCCTGGTGCAGCAGCTAAATCGAGTATTATTTCGCCTGGTTTTGGATCAAGAACCTGAACTGGTATCATAGAGGCTTCGGATTGTAGAAAATAGAATCCTAGAAGATATTCATTAGTCGCTCCTAAAGGAAACGGGGTTTTAAAAACTCTGTAACCGTATGAGATACCAGAAAGTTTCTCAATTTTCTCAAGAACAAATCCTTTTTTGGTAAACAAATTAACAAAATCTTCTTCACTAATGCGGAGTGTATTACACCGCAAAGACGGTATTAACATTTTCTCATTTGCTTCAAGAAATTCAACAGTTTCTTCTTTTCCAAACAATATAAGATATCGTTTAATCATATATGGTCGATATCCATATTTTTCAGCAAGTTCTTCAGCTAGATTATCGTCATTGGACAAATGAATATACATCCTCAAAGAAAATTAACTCAGAATTAAATTAACTTAGATTACTTCTGAATTATAGAAAAAGAGAGACAAAAATAAAAAAGTAACGCAGTATCCAAAAAGGCATAAAACTGCGCATAGCTTAGGGCATTGCTTCCAGAGTTACTGAGAGAGTTCGCTTTTGAGCTTGTCGAAGAATCACTACTTCCACTTTGTCTCCAGGCTGTCTCTTATGAATCTCTGCAACTAACGCTTCAGCTGTAATCACTTCTGTACCCTCAAATTCGAGAATTATGTCCCCAGGAATCATTCCTGCTTTGTTTGCAGGGCTTCCTTGACCTACTTGCACAACAAACACTCCTTTTTCTGTGGGCCTCCCTTAAGGATTTTTCAGGTCAAAGATAATTATTGTAAAACCATATCTTGACCACAACAGACGAGCGTTCCAACTCCTGACTCTAGTACTTGTACTTTATTTCCGCAAATCTCACAAAGATATTCCTCATTTACATTCGTCATATGTTTACCTCCTTTAATATCATTCAAATTGACATACAAATGATTTTGGCTGAAACATTCTGAATAAACCTTTTTTTGTACTCTTTTCTTATATCTTTTAAGAAAGAGGAAAGGTTTTAAAAAAAATAAAGAGACAACAGAGATATACAGGGAAGAATTAAAATGTTTGACCGCTATCGGGCCATTAAGAAGACACTCATTATTATTTTAATTGCAAATCTTTCTGTAGCGCTTTCCAAGGGTATATATGGTCTCACAACGAACTCTCTTAGCCTGATCGCTGACGCCTTACATTCTCTCTTTGATGCAAGTTCCAACATAATAGGGCTGATTGGGATTAGACTGGCTACAAAACCGGCTGATACCGAACATCCCTATGGACACTGGAAATATGAAACGGTTGCTGCTATAGTAATTGCTGCCATGATCTTTTTGACAGGCATTGAAATTATCGAGTCAGCTATAGAACGATTTATGACTCCCCAAACACCAAGCGTTGACGTTTTCAGTTTTATCATTGTCATAGGCACTATAATCATAAATTTCATTTCTACCCTGTATGAGGAAAGAAAAGGGAAGGCCCTTGACAGTTCAATCCTCATGGCGGATGCGCTTCATACAAGAAGTGATATTTTCGTTTCTGCATCTGTCCTTGTTAGTTTCACTGGAATCTTATTAGGATTTCCAATTGTAGATCCTATTGTGGCACTCTTTGTAGCCGCGATGATTTTTCATACAGGTATCGAGATTGCAAAAGAGAGCATTGAAGTCCTAGTAGATACTTCTGTTATGGATCCTTCAGAAATACAATCAATTGTAAACCAAATCGAAGGAGTTGTCGACAGCCATAAAATCAGGTCACGAGGACAACATAATGAAATCGCAATCGACCTTCATATAACGGTTGATCCAGAAATCTCTGTGCATGATGGGCATGACATAGCAGATAACGTAGAAAAAACCTTAATAGAAAAAGTTCCAGGTGTTCGTGATGTTACAGTTCATATAGGTCCTGCTGGCCATCCAGAATGCGAAGAATACTAATCGTTTGCGATTGGAATTGTTTTCCTCAAGATTTTTTATAAATAGCAAAAGGAGTTCGAAGAGCCAGATGATAGAAGTTGAGGTTAAAGCGAAAATCTCGCATCCATATGAAATCATAAAGCGGCTCAATACTCAAGCCACATTTCTTAAGGAAATCTACCAAGAAGACATTTATTTTAACGCGCCAGATAGAGATTTTAAAATAACTGATGAAGCATTGCGAATTAGAATTTCATCAGAAGGACCCGAGTTAACTTATAAAGGTCCAAAAATAGGTAATCTCATCGATAAAACAAGAGAAGAAATTTCAATAAACATAAATGATTTAAAAAAAACTCGAATTATTTTAGAAAAACTAGGGTTTCGTGAAGTTGATAAAGTATCGAAAAAACGTATACTTTTTCAATTTAACGACCTATCAATTTCTGTTGATTTTGTAGAAGACTTAGGGGAATTTATTGAGATCGAAGGTCTAGTTAATACACAAAATGAGATAGAAATAAAGCGAAAAGAGATATTTGACTGTCTAAATGGGTTGGATATACCTTTTGAAGATTGTGAAAGACGTTCATATCTTGAACTTTTAATAAACAAAAAAGGTTCCATCAATAATACATCTGAAATTGAGAACATTTAGCTCACGAATATTTAAAAATGAGATATTATCTCTCACAGTATAGTCATTCGTTACTTATGAGAATTGGTGAGATTTTTTGGCAGGTAGCATCTCTTCTAAGCGCAATCTTATATTGCAGGCTTTGTTAGGTATCGCGATACTTGTACTCCTCTTCTGGCAAGTAGGATGGCAAGATTTTCTTGACGCCATCGTGAGCATCGAGTTATCACTCTTCATCTTAGCTTTAGTGTTTTATGCGATAGACAATTTAGTTTTGGCATTTCGCTATCATTTCGTTCTAAAATATATGGATATTCAGGTTCCTTTCATTCAAGTCTTTCTATGTCATCTTGGGGGCATGCTCTATAGTGATGTCACTCCTGGACGCGTGGGCTATTTTACAGTCCCTTATTTCCTCAAAAAAAGAGCAAATGTTGCCTATTCTTCAAGTCTATCTGCAATCATTGGTCTTCAGTCTTTGGAGTTCTTCATTAAGGTATTTGGTTGTGGAATCGGATTAATCTTCATTGGTTTCAATATTGAGAATCAGATTTTGTTTATTGTATTACTTATTGGAACCATATTCCTCTTTATTGTGGCGGTAATACTTGGTATTATTGTCTGGTCTGAAAAAGCCGAAGGTATTGTTCAATGGTTATGCAAGATTCCTTTAATCGGAAAGATACTAGCAAAACTGCTGCCTAAATTTTCTGATTTTCAACAACAAGGACAGAAAATAAAACCAGTGATCCCACATGCAATAGGCTTTACTTCGGTATCTTGGCTTCTTAAAGGACTCCAATGGTATTTAATCGCACTCTCACTTAACATAACTGGTATTTCATATTTTGGCTTTGTAATGATTCATCCCCTTCTCACTGCACTTTCCTTCGTTCCTATTACACCTGCAGGTCTTGGATTGCAAGAATCAGGAATCGTAATTATCTTTACTTTGGTCTTTGGACAAGAAGCCGCTAGTTCATCTGCCTTCTCAATTCTCGCACGATTTTACGCTATCCTTATCGATTTAGCCGGTATATTAGTTTTCTTGTGAAATAAGTCTCCCAGAGATAATTTCTTGAACGATCTATAACTTTGGAGGGTAAATTATTTGGCTCAGGGAATATCAAAAAAATTTGAGTCCGAAATCAGAATTTTTGTAAAGGATATCACTGCATTTCGTAAAAAACTAAAAAATCTCAACGCAGAATTAGTTCTAACTTACCGTTTCAATGATTATTGTTACAAACCTAGAAAAGGATCGACAGAGGAATGGGATCCAAATCATAAAACCAT
>Ga0180438_10012160_pt1 | contig 10279 bp, 16 predicted proteins | sample SS_ome_12_FD_132455 | JGI IMG/M metagenome (GOLD analysis project Ga0180438, IMG submission 132455) | Hypersaline lake sediment archaeal communities from the Salton Sea, California, USA - SS_3_D_2 metaG | ecosystem: Environmental > Aquatic > Non-marine Saline and Alkaline > Hypersaline >...
GGGCCTGGCTTCGGCCGGGTCTGACGGGTCGCGGTGAGGCTCGAAGGGGCTCATGAGGGTGGGCGTCAGGTGCGCGGACGCTCAGCGCGTCCAGACGTCGCCGTGAGGCGCCCACAGCTTCGAGAATCCCTCGACCCTGCGCTGGTCGGTGGACCACAACACGAGGGCGCTGGGGAAGTTTGAGGCGCCTGCCGGGGCGCCGTCTGGGCGGTCAAATCGGACGCGCCGATTCAGCAGGCACATCGCCGCGGCCGACCGGGTGTGCCTCCACCACTTGGTCGACGGGTCGAGCTTCGGCAACGCGATGACCTCCCCGCCGCTGCGAAGGCACTCGGCCGACCTGGCCATCCACCAGTCCGGGTTCGAGTAGGGCCCGTTCACGTAGACCTTGCGAGGCCCCCATGGCCGGTCTCCGTTGTGCTCGAGGGTCCAGTTGATTCGGGCGTAGACGATGGACCCCGCGTTGCTGCACGGGTCGAGGTCGATGACGCCATCGAAGCAAGCTCGGACGAGCTCGACGATCCATTCAGGGGTGCACCACGAGTCGCTGTCGCCGGCAGCGATCTCAGGGCGCACCCCGCCTAGGGTGAGTTGGGTAGAGCGCACCCCACCAGAATGGGGCAACCTCCGGGCAAAAAACAACCCCCGACAGGGGGTTGCCTGCCGGGGGTGGTCAAGTTGTGCGCTTGAAGACGGGTCTAGCTAGACCCCTCTAGCTCTCCCCCGAGCACAGACTGCCGGATCTGGCGGTACTCGTCAAGCGACGGCACGAGGTCTTTCGGGTCGACCTCCAGCCGCTGGGCCGCTCTGCACAGGACGTAGAGCGACACCCCGCTCGCCCTGGCCCTGGCGTGCGACCAGTAGGCCGGGCTCACGTTGCAGGCGCTGGCTAGTTCGCGCTGGCTGATCCCGGCCGCCGCGGCTTTGTCCAGCACGTTGCCCACGATCCAGCGCATGAGCGCCGTGTCGACGGGGTTACCCCTGGGCACCGGCATCCTCGTCAAGCTCGTCAAGCTCGAGCGTTTGGTCGAACTCGGCGTCCGACATTTCGCGCGCCAGCACCTGGGCCGGGGTCTCGTCGCCCTCGGCTCGCTCGCGCAGCGCATCGAATCCCACGGCTAGGGCCGATCGGATCTCGTCGTTGAAGCGAGCGTTGAGGCAGGCGTCCCGGAGCTCCGGGTCGGCGCACTTGAAGGCGACGATCGCCATCTCCTCGAGCTCCTCGTCGGTGGGGTTAGCCAAGGGCCACCTCCTCCACCTCCTCGAGCAACGCGCGCAGATTCATCGCGTGCTGGTAGAGCACCGCATCTTGCGCTGCCCTGCTCTCGCGCAGCTTGACCAGCACCTCTTCGGGCGCCCCTCGGTAGAAGCGGTCCACGGATTCACGTGCTTCCGATGAGCGCCTGAGACGGCTCTCCAGCGTCTCCAGGGCCATGCGGATCGAGTCTCGACGGCTGGGAAGTTTCATCCTTGCACCTCGTCAGACACGCGCTGCATCTGCTGACGGACGCGCTCGCTGAACGTCATCGTTCCGTCGTCGATGTCGGAAACCTCGCCTCCGCGGGCGGTGGCCAGGTTGGCGACGGCGATGGCGATGTGCTGCCGGGCGACGGCGACGTGATTGTAGTCGCGGTGCGCAAGGCCATCTCGCTCGCAGCGCTCCTTGACCCCGCGTTCGATGCGGGCGCACGTCTCGCGGTTTTTGCGCAGCACGTGCTCGAGCGCCGCGAGGAGGTCGGCCTCCTCGTGGGTGATCATTTGCAGGTGGGGTGGACGGTAGCCGTTGTCTTCAGGCATAAGCTGTGTCTACGACAGCGCTTTGCCACAGTCAACCCTCAAACGCCGCGTTCGTGATCCGCCACAGCGTGAAGGCGCAACGGCCCGGGTCCCAGAGCACGACGAGCCACCACTTGGTCGACTGGTCCGGGTTGAAGTCGAGGAACGACGTGAAAACGTCGCGCTGGGACCGGTACAGGATGAAGCCGGCGTAGCGCACCTCGGCGTCGAGGAACGCCACCGACGTTGGGGTTCCGGTGCCGGTGTAGCGGCCCGGCATGATCGGCCGGGCGTCGAGCTCCGGGTCGAGCTCGTAGGCGCCGTCCCTCATGCGGCCAGCGCCCTCGCGCTGAAACGGCACCATGGCGGCGATCGGTCGGCTTGAACCGCCGTATTCCTCGATTGACAGCGGCTGGCCGTCGCGGCTGATACGGACGAGACACCCGGGCTTGTCCCCTACGGGCAGGCCCCATGGGTTGTCCCCGGGCATGTAGTAGTCCTCGGAGGCGGGCGGCTCGTCGCAGATCACTTCGGCCTGTTTTGGCTCGTCCGGCTCCGAGCTCGGCGTCGTGCCGGCGCCCATGATTGGCGGCGCCATGGTCGTCGGGCCGGGCTCGCCTCTCGGTGGACGCAGCGTCAGGCCGCTGACCTTCTTCACTGCGATCAGGCGGCCCAGCGACAGCAGGAACGCGCCAGCGACCGCCCCGGTGATGGCCAGGGCGACGCGGCGGTCCGTGGCGTTGCGTCCGAACTTGATGGCCATGGGGTGCTCCTACGCCGACACCACAGTGAACGGCAGCGAGACGGGCGGGCAGTTCGGGTCGTCGGGCACGAAGGTCAGCGTTCCGCTTCCGGCCGGTGCGCCGCTTGGGTCGAGGCTCAAATCCTGTGAGCCCGGCAACGGCGGTCCGGCAAGGGAGGTTGGGATCGGGACCGCGGGCGGCCCCGTGATCGGCACAACCGTGGCCGTCCAGGTGCCTGGCTGGTCGAGGCCCGTCCCCGTCACCGTCACCAGCGCAGGTGGGCCGCCCGACGTGATGGTCGTCGGGAACAGGCTGGCTAGGGTCGGGCAGTCGCCGTCGCCGTCGCCGTCGCCGTCCCCGTCGCCGTCGCCGCAGGGCCACTCTTTGTTTCCGTTGATCGTCAGGCTGCTGATCCGCTTGCCGCTGCGCGTCGTGTTGCCGCTGTCGCCGGACACGAGCAGCAGCGGCGGGCAGATCGCTCCCGCCGGCAGGCCGCCGTCACCCGGGAACGCTGCCACGAACACCGCTTGCGGGTTGGCTGCGACGAGGTCCGCCCAGCGGTAGGTGTTTTCCAGCCAGCTCGGGCCGACCGACACGTTGGGAGGCACGCCGCCCGGCACGGGGTTGGGCGGGGCTCCCACGATCAGCACGTCCAGCGAGGGGTCCCAGCTGTAGGTGAAGTTGTTGGCGCCGTCGTTGACGTAGTTGCCGACCGCGGCGTTGATCGCCGGGTTGAGCTGGTCGGTGCACAACACCAGCACGCGGATGTCGCCGCCCCCCAGCGGGTCGAAGTCGACGATGAGGTTGATGTAGGGCGTGACGACCGTTGCCGGCTCGGGCGGGATCGCGTTCGGTCCCTGGGGGCCCTCTACGTTGCGCCACTGGTACGAGATTCCGGTCAGGCTTGCGAGCGGCTGACCTTCGCCGCCTCGCACGCCGACGATCGCCTTGTTGCCAGTGCCGCCACCGACGAAGCCGCCCGCGGCGTTTGTCCGCGCGCCGGTTCGCAGGATCACGCCGAGGCTGTTGATCCACGAGTCGGCGCTCGCAGCGTTGACCGACAGATCAATGATGTCGGCGCAGCAGCAGTCGCTGTCACCGTCGCCATCGCCGTCGCCATCGCCACCGCAGCACGCCAGCACCTTCAAGCATCCATTCACGTCGGTCATCAGATCGCCCAATACCTTTCCTGGCGCGGGAAGACGTTTACGTAGCACACGCCGTTGGTGTCCGCGGGCAGGCCTCGCAGGTCCACGATGAGGTCCGCGCCGAGCTCGTCGTAGTTCGGGCACACGATCGGCCGCTGATCGAGCGCGGCGACGGTCACCGATGCGAAGCCGTCCGGCCCGAGGGCGGCGGACAGGTCGGCGATGAAGATGTCGTAGTCCGACAGCCGGACGCCCTCTTGGTAGTTGGTCCGCCAACCGGCATAGCAGTTAGCGATCGGCACCGACGCGCGAGCATGGATGCGGATCACGTCATTGGCCCGAATCCGGGGACGCTGGATCGCGCTGACCGAGCCGAAGCTCAGGGGGATCAGGAAGTTGTCCTCGCAGTTACTCATCTGGGGGGCTCTTTCTCGCCGCGAGGCGGTCTCGGGTGAGCGCTGCGCCGGCGAAGGTCACCAGCATTGTCGCCGCGCCAAAGAAGGCGCCTTCCACCTCGGCCGGGACGTCGGCCAGGGCCGCGACCACGGCCAGGATCGCCGCGACGAGCAGCGCGGCAAGTGCAGCCCACAGATCCACGCTCACTGCCCCACCCGTGACGCAGCCTCGAGCAGCCGGCCGGCGTCGGCCTCGGGCACGTTCCAGACCTTCGCGGCGCACGCGGCCGTGATCGGGTCACCACACTGCGCTGCGGCCTGGTCCATCATCGTGGCGCAGCCGTGGGCAGCGGCGCGGGTCAGGCCCTGGGGGAGGTGCGCGCAACCGGCCGTGAGGGTCAGGACGACAATCATCCCGACGAGGGCGACGATGGACAGGCGGAAGAGGTTGGCTGCTCGTTCGGTCATGGCTCAGGCTCCCAGGCGGTATTTCGCGCCGATTTCGGCGGCGGCGGCGGTTCGAGCTGACGAGATTGCCAGCCAGTAGAAGTCCCAGTAGGAGAAGATCGGCCCTCCGGCCACCGGCAAGAAGCGGTCGGCCTCGTCCCGCATCATCTGCGGCGTGTTGCTGTTCACGGCGCTGAGGATTGGGCAGAGGGTCGGGAAGAGGGTTTTCCAGGACTCGGCGAACGACGCCACCTTGGTCGGGCTCCAGTCGCTGTCCTTGTCGTACCACTGAGGGCGGCCGTAGCGGGCTCCCTTCGACCACGGCTCCCACACGAAGGAGGGATGGGACTTTGGGCCGCTGCCGTAGCTCGTGACGTCCGTCGGAGCTATGGCCGTCGACCACTCCATGATCGACGCGGCCGACTCGACGCGCTGGGCCTTCGAGTAGGGCCCGGCGCCGTGGTAGGGCCGCTCGGGGTCGTGCTTGATCCACTCGGCGCCGACGAGCTCGAACGCGTCGGTCATGCGCTCGCGGTAGAGCGCGTCGCCGCGCGGGTCGGGCCAACCCCAGATCCCCACTTTGACCCCCGCGGCGCGGAGCTCGTTGGCGACCTGGGCGGCCTCGGGGGGCAAGTAGCGTTTGCTCAGCCCGCTGTCTTTGTCGATCCAGCACGCGAGGAGCTCAACGAAGCGGACCTCGTTGTCATCGCACCACTTGGCGAGGGCCACGCCGTCGAACTTGTCCGAGGTGCCGGGGAGCAGCGCGGTGTGATTGAGCGTGCGGACCGAAACGCCCATGCCGGTCATGCCCGAGGCCTGTCGTTGCTCGCGGGTGGCCAGCGCCAAGGCGGCCAGCACGGCCGTCAGGCCTCCGGCGATCACCTCCGGCGTCAGGTATTTCTCGAGCTTCATCGTCGCCCCCTCCATTGCCGGAAGGCCAGGGCCAGGCCGGCCAGGCCGCCGACGATTCCGAGGCCGGTGGCGACGCCCTCGAAGGTCTCCTTGCGCCGCTCCTGCCTCGTCAGGCCGGTGACGTCTTTCAGGATCACCTGCGCGTCTGCGTCCACGCCCGCGCCGATCAGCGACTCGGCCACTGGGCCTGCCGTGATCGCGAGCAGCCAGCTGTCCCAGACCGACTGTCGCCATCCGGCCTGCGCCTCGGTGGCGACCCACATCATCCCTACGGCGGCGCTCATGTCGCCCCGCTCGCGCGCTAGCTTCAAGCTGCGCAGAGTGTCCACAGCGCCCTCGGGGGCCTTGTCGGCGTACTCAGACGCGACGTTCAGGCCGTAGGTCAGCGCCCCGAACACGAACGGGAACACGGACGGGTCCCCGTCCATGATCTCCCGGTAGTAGCCGAGTCGTGCCTGGAGCGCTCCGAAGTCCTTGTAGAGCTGCGCGTTGGCGAACTTGAACGACGGCCGCGCCGCGTCGAGGACCTGCTGGAGATCCACGACTGCGGCTTCCGCTGCCTCGAGCTCGGCCTTGACCGTGAAGAAGTCGGGCTTCGCCTGGTAGGCGCGGATCCAGCTGGACTGGATCGCGGCGTAGTCGGGTTCGCGTGCGGGCATGGCTTAGGCGTTGCCGGGGCTGCTGGCGCCGGGCGGCTGCCCGGTCGAGGACTGGACGGCGTTGAAGAAGAGGGCGTAGTTGTCTCGCGCCCACGCGATCCAGTTGGCGACCTCGGGCCCCCACATGCCGTCGGGGCTGATGAAGCCGTAGGTCTGGCTCAGGATCTGCGCCGACCCGCTCTGGCCCTGGGCGATGTTGCGCGCAGCCTCCATGTCCTGCTGGAAGGCCGTGATCGCGCCGACCGTTGCGCCCGAGGCGGGGACCGCCGTCGGGCCCGACCAGTAGCCGAGCTCGGCGAGCGCAGCGTGGCGGCTGGCCCACTTGCCCGCGGTGTTGTCCGAGGGCGGGGGCGTCGGCTCCGGCGTTGGAGGCACCAGGTCGGGCGCTTCCTCCTCGTCAGGGATGTCGCCGGGCTCGTCCGGGGTCTCGTCGCTGGGCGCCGTGCCCTCGTCTTCCGGCGGGATGAACCCGGGCTCCGGCGCCGGGTCGGCCGGCGTCAGGATCCGGTCCGGCCGAGGCGGAACCGTTGGCTCGTCGGGCTCGGCCGCGTCCGCGTCGCCAGCGAACGCGAACACGCCGATTCCGAGGAGGCCGAGGCCGGAGATTAGGAGGGCGATGCGGGTCGTGCGGTTCATGGTCTGGCTTTCGGTGCTGGGGGGTCTGAAACGAAAGCGGGGGCCGGGGCATGGCCCGGGCCCCCGCTGGCCTTGCTCGAGCTCGACGAGGAGCTGGACGGCTAGCCGTAGATCCGATCGTAGGCGGACTTCGAGAACTGCACCGCGAGGATGCTGCCGGCGATCTGGACGTCGGCCAGGGCGCCGGTCACCAGCGGGCTCAGTCCGATGCGGAAGCTGAAGCTCTGCTGGGGGGCGATGATCGGCAGCTTGATCTTCGAGAAGATCGAGCCGTAGTTCGGCGAGCCACCGAACGCCGCGGCACGCTCGGCGTTGAGCTGCGACAGCGGCACGCCGGCGGCGAGGCGGCCGATCTGTCCGACGTCGTTGTTGGTCAGGTCGCGCACGTTGGACCCGCGACCGGCAAAGGTGCCGTAGGACTCGTCGCCGGTCTGGGCGCCGAGGATCTCGTTGACGACCAGCAGGTCGCTGACGTCGTTCAGCACCGCGGGCGGGCCCGGGTCGAAGGTCGCGGCCTGGTCGATGACCACGTCGAGCAGCGCGATCATCTCGTTGGTCCCGTTGCGGTACTCGACGTTCACCTGCGTGTCGGGGTTGAGAGCGTCGAAGGTGTGCTGGTCGATGCTGAACTCGACGTTGCGGGGGACGCAGGGCTCCCAGGTGCCGGGGCTGTCCTTGCAGCCGCCGCTCGAGCGACCGAGCAAGCGGCCCTTCACGAGCTTCTGGACCTGTAGTTCGCAGCTGTTCATGGTCTTGGTGTTCATGGGTCGGTCTCCGATCTTGCAGGCGCAGTCTTCCATGGTCGCCCTCGGTGTTTCTCTGTCAGGGGTTGCGCCGTTTCCGGCAAGGTCGAGGCCTAGGCCCCGGTGTCTCGAAGTAGAGCCTTCAGCGCGACCTGGGCGCCCTGGCCCACGGGTCGCTGACGGTCGGCGCTGGCCTGGTAGGCGGCCAGGTCGGCGCCCACGGCAGCAGCCCGAGCGACGCCCATGCCGAGTCCGGTCTTCGGTCCGGCGATGCATGCGACCTTGCCGGCGATGCCGACGGCCGCCGAGAGGCGGAACCGGCCGCCGATCTTGACGTCGTTGGCCTTGATCTGGCCCATCGCCGCAGCGCCGACGGTCGATCCGACCTCGCCGGCGAAGCGAAGGCCCGCCATCTGGCGCTCCTCCTTCTCCCGACGGCGACGGTTCCGCTCGCGCTGGACGGTGGCCTTCGCCTGTTGGGCGGGCATCTGACGGACGGCGGTCGAGAGCTGGGTAGCCATGTCGGCTTCAAGTGTGGCCCATGGCCCCCCGTAGAAGTCAACCTGGGCCCGTAAACTTTTCAAAGTTTTTGGCCAAACTTTGAAAGTTGCGACCTACCATTCGGCCGTGACCGACATCGAAACCGACATCCCCAATCCCGACCAGGACCAGATCGCCGTCGAGATCCCGGACGACGTCTGGGCAAAGCTGGCCGACGTCTGGCCCGCCATGCACAAAGCGACCCTGCACTGGCGCCGCGGGAACAAGCGGTTCTCCGCGGCGGCGTCGACCTGGGCGCGAGAGGGCAAGGCCACCCCCATGGACATGATGAGCTTCTTCTTCCGGGAGCGGGTCGTCCCCCAGGAGAAGATCATGGGCGAGGACCTCGAGTGGATGGTCCGGGTCTTCGACGCCGAGGGGGACGAGCTCGAGCGCGTCAAGTGGGCCTTCCTCATGAACCCGGTGGACGAAGCCCAGATCGAGCTTCTCGGCGTCGTGCATGGCCTCGTCCGCGTGGCGAAGGTGCAGCAGGGAATGCTCATCGAGTCCTACAAGGGCCGGGCGGAAGATCAGCGCGCAATGGCCGACATCTTCGACAAGGTCCAGGGCGCCGTCGACAAGTCCCTCGAAATGCAAACGGCGGTGGTCGACGCCTTCGCCGACATCGAAGGGGAGAAGGCTCAGTTCGAGTTTCGACAGGAGGCCGTCAAAGATCTGTTTGGCTTCCTCAACTCGAACGCCGACCTCCTTCACGACATCCTGGGCATTCGCAAGACGGCGGACCCCTCGACCCTCGCCGAGATCCCACCGGACCTGCGTCCCTTCGCTGCATCCGTCCTCTCGAGCGATCGAGACACCGTCGAGGCCTATCTCGACACGCTGTCCGAGACAGACGCTGACTTCATGCGGTCGCGCCTCAGTGAGACCGAAGCCGGGCGCGAAGTGCTGAAGTCGCTGGCCGAGCTCATGGGAGGGGCGTAGGTGGTAGGTCCGGCCGACGGGGGCGCTCAGCAACTCGTGTCCGATCCGGTGGGCCTGCGCCACCGGTGCAGCGAAGCTGGGTTCCTCGGCGTCGTAGACGAGCGATTTTCCTCGTTTTTTGACCCCATCATCGACGTACTCGACCACACGGCGCCACCCGTCCGTCGCCCGATCCGGGGCTCGAGCGCGCATCGCCTGACGGTGTTCGTCCTCCAGCCACCCCGTGAGCTCCTCGTTTTTGGCCCGCGGTGGGATGAACCCGCGGCTGTAGCCGTAGCTTCGGCAGTGCCTCGGCAGCAGCTCGGGGGACTGGCGCCCCTTCGTCACCTCCCCGGCTAGCTTGGTCTGGCTCTCGCTCTCGAGCTCGCGGTCATCGAGCTCGGTGACCACCTTCGCCGCGTAGCTCGAGAGAGCTTCGCGGCTTTGTGCGATCTGGGCGTCAAAGCGCTCTCCCCAGCCGCACCGCTTGGCCAGGTCGATCCAGCTGTCGGGCGCGAGCTCGGCGTCGTGCTCCCGCACTTCCTCGGCCAGGCCGGCGTGCACGGCCAGCATGTGCACGTGGGGCACGCCGCTCCGGTGGTCCTCGCGGATCCAGAAGTAGCGCATCGACGGCTCACCGCGCCGGCGTAGCCTAGCGTTCATGGCCCGCGTCCACTTCCGCAGCTGCTCGCCGAGCAGTTTGTTTGCGGCAAGCCTCGAGCTGTCGCTGACCCTACGGTGCCAGGAGGCGGGTAGGGTGAAGGTCAGGAACAACGCGTCCTCGGGCCGGCATCCCATGAACACCGACTCGGGGGCCGAGATCCGGGCGAACAGCTGCGCACGCCAGCTGTCTCGACACTCGCCCTTGCAGTGCCTCGAGCGGCACCGGTAGGTCACCCGGCGCCCGGGCTTGCTCCCGTCTCGATAGCGGAGCTGGACGCTCCACCGGTTTTCGACGCAGGCGTGGACGTACTCAGGCGCCCAATCGGGGGCACGGCGCGTGGGGTGCTCACCAGGCGTATCCGCTGCGCCCCGACCCGCACCATTGCGGGCGCCACCGTGCCCCGGGTGCTGTGTAGCAGACTGCGCCCCCTGCTGTCTACCAGTGAGCGCGTGACACTTATTCTTATACTGACAAGAGCGGCACTCGGTGCGTGTGCAGCGCCCGTTGCAGCTGGGTTCGCCGGGGTCGGGGCCGGGGGGACTGGCAACCCCCCGCCCCGATCTGCCGCGGCCGGGCCTGGCTTCGGCCGGGTCTGACGGGTCGCGGTGAGGCTCGAAGGGGCTCATGAGGGTGGGCGTCAGGTGCGCGGACGCTCAGCGCGTCCAGACGTCGCCGTGAGGCGCCCACAGCTTCGA
>Ga0180438_10012161_pt1 | contig 10279 bp, 9 predicted proteins | sample SS_ome_12_FD_132455 | JGI IMG/M metagenome (GOLD analysis project Ga0180438, IMG submission 132455) | Hypersaline lake sediment archaeal communities from the Salton Sea, California, USA - SS_3_D_2 metaG | ecosystem: Environmental > Aquatic > Non-marine Saline and Alkaline > Hypersaline >...
AATCCACGAACCGGTAGGCAGCGTCGCCCAGGTCTCCGATGCCAAACCGGCCGGGGAGCGACGTGGGATGCAGCAGGATACCACTGCGACGTGGGAATCTCATGGGCCGAACCTCCGTGGTGTGCGAGCGTACCGTTGTAGGAACGCGCCTCATTATAGCGGATTTTCCCGTCTTTTGCACGTCTCATCCATCCTGGAGATGGGCCAGGTAGACCGGTTGTGCGGGGGCGGGCATTCGATTATAATGTGGTCCAACCTGCGACAGCGAGTGAGGGCGCGCGCCGGACACGGTCGCGCGTTCTCGCCCCACAGACGCGAGCGAGATATCGATGACGAGGATTCGCCTCCTACATTTTGCCGACCTGCACATCGGCATGGAGAACTATGGCCGGCTGGACCCCGCCACGGGGGTAAACGGGCGGGTGCTGGACTTTATGCGGCGGTTCGACGAGGTGATCGACTATGGGCTCGATCACGAGGTCGACCTGATGATTTTCTGCGGGGATGCGTTCAAGACGCGCAACCCCACCCCCACCTACCAGCGGGCGTTTGCCCGGCGCGTCAAGCGGCTGTCCGACGCCGGGGTGCCGGTCGTCCTCCTGGTGGGCAATCACGACCTGCCGACGATGGTCCAGCGCGCCTCCAGCGTGGACATCTTTCGCACGCTGGACGTGTCCAACGTCGTCGTCGGGTGGGAAGAGCAGGTGCACCGCGTCGAGACCCGCCACGGCCCGGTGCAGGTCGCCACGGTCCCCTACCCGGTGCGCCAGCGGCTCCTGGCGCGCGACGAGTACCGGGGGCTCTCGATCGAGCAGTTGGACGAGCAGGTGCAGAGCATCGTCACCGCCAACATCGAGGCGATGGCGAAACAGGTGGACCCGGAGGTCCCGGCGGTGTTGGCCGCCCACCTGAGCGTGTCCGGGGCGACCTTTGGCTCCGAGCGCAGTGTCATGATCGGACGGGACGCGGTCGTACAAAAGTCGGCGCTGGCGGACCCGGCCTGGGACTATGTAGCGCTGGGGCACGTCCACAAGCACCAGAGCCTCAACGACGGAGGACATCCCCCCATCGTCTACGCCGGCAGCCTGGAGCGGATCGACTTTGGCGAGGAGGGACAGCCCAAGGGATTCTGCTGGGTGAAACTGGCGCGGGGGGAGACGACGTGGGAGTTCGTCGGGGTGGACGCCCGCCGGTTCGTCACCATCCGTGCCGACGTGCGCGATTCGCTCAACCCGCTGATGGCGCTGCAGCAGGAGGTCGCCGCCCACGACCTGCAGGACGCGGTCGTGCGGCTGATCGTGCACCTGCGGGCCGACCAGGAGCCCCTGGTGCGCGACCGGGACGTGCGCGCGTTGCTCGCGGACGCGTACTTTGTCGGCGGGATCAACCGCGAGGTCGAGCGCGACGCGCGGGTGCGGCTCGGCGACCTGGCCCCGGAGGAGATGAGCGACCGCGAACTCTTGATAAAGTACCTGGAGACGAGATCGGTGGATGCGGAACGGATGGAAGAGCTGCTGGAACACGCCGAGGCGATCTTTGCGAACGAAGACGATTGACCAGGTCTGCGACGAGTCCCGGGAGACCTCGAGTTGACAGAGATGGTGGATAATTGACGGACGACCTCAATTCTGACAGAAAACCGCGGATGACGCCGGTTCAGCGCGTCCTCAGCAGCCGCCCGGTCACCGGCCTGGGGATGTTCCTCGCCAGGCACGCACCCCCGCCCGTCGGGCGCACCATAGCACGCGCCATCGCCGGATTGATCAACTGGCTCAAGCCAGACGTGTACTGGATGGTATACGCCAACCTGCGCCCGGTGCTGGGGTCAGAGGTGGGCGAGAAAGCCATGCACCGCACGGTGCGCCAGATATTCCGAAACACGGCCCGCAACAACTATGAGCTGTGGCACATGGTCGGCCAGGGGCCGCAGGCACTCGACGCGGCCGTCCACATCCGCGACGAGGTGTGGGAGCGGCTGGACGAGGTGAAACAGCGCGGCCACGGGGCAATCATCGGCGGGTTGCACACCGGCAACTTTGACGCCGGCCTCCTGGCCCTGGCAACCAAAGGACAGGACACGCAGGTATTGGGACTCGCGGCCCCTCCGGCCGGCGGCTTTGACCTGATGGATCACATGCGCACGAGCATGGGCGTGCACGTGACAAACATCGGCATCCCCGCGCTGCGGGAGGCCATCAGGCGGCTGCGCGCCGGCGGGATCGTGCTGACCGGCGTGGACCGGCCTGTGGGCGACGAGGAGCACTGGACCGAGTTCTTTGGCCGGCCTGCCCCGCTGCCGACCGGCCACGTCCGGCTGGCACTCAGGACCGACGCGGTCGTCTTTGTCGCGGGCGCTCAGCGCAACGCACAGGGAGTCAACGTCGTCGGCATCTCTCCACCGCTGGAGATGATCCGCACCGGCGACGCGGATGAGGACCTGCGGGTCAATATGCGGCGCGTGGCCGGTTGGTTGGAAAAGTTTATCCGCATCCGTCCGAACCAGTGGGGGATGTTCGTCCCTGTATGGCCGGAGCGGCGCGGGTGACGGTTTCTACGGGACGCGCAGCGTCTGGCCGACGGCGATCGGGTCGGATGGGCCAAATCCGTTGAGCGATGCCAGAGCCTCAGCCGTCGTGCCGTAGCGGCGGGCGATGGCGTAGAGGGTGTCACCCGCCTGGACGACGTAGGTGCTCGCGTCGCCGGTTCCCCCAACTGGAATGAGTAGCTCCTGCCCGGATTGCACGGAATCCCCGTCGGACAGGCGGTTGGCAGCGACGATGGCGTCGACGGTCGTGCCATACTGCAGCGCGATGCGAAATAGGTTCTCGCCGGGCTGTACGGTGTGATAAACGTCTGCCCCTGGCGTGGTGGCAGGAGAAGCAACAGGGCGCGGCACGGCCGTCTGCCCGGCCACGGGTTCACCTGCCTCGACGAGTACGATCCCGTCGATCCGCTGCGGCGCAGTCAACGCCCCCCCACTGGGATCACAGAGCCCGATGGCGGTGAATTTGAGCGGGCTGCCTCCCTCGGCCAGCCCCCGGGCCGTGAACGCGGCCACCACGCCATTGCCACTCACCGCGTCCCCAGGTAGCGCCGTCACCTGATAGACGACGTGGCCCGCACCGTTGTCCACCTCGTTCCGGATCACCTGAGCTGACGCCAGGAAAGCGCCGGTGTTGATCTGGACTCCCTCCGTGCCCGGATCAGCGTCCTCGATACGCACGGTCCGGGGGTCAAAATCGATGTGCAGTTCCACGCTGTGTACCTGCTCCACGTTGTCGAGACACACCTGGACCAGGCGTGTCTCGCTGACGGCGAGGTCCACGACCGCGGGTTCCGTGCGCAGCACCGCGGGCCCCGAGGCCGTTGGCACCGGGGTTTCGTGCGGAGCGGCATCCTGGGGGGTGGGGCTCGGGGCGACGGGGGCTGACGTCGACGATGGGACCACAGCGGGCACCGCCGTCGCCGTCTCGTCGTACTTGAAGCGCACACAGCCCGCCGCCAGGAGGGCGAGCCCCAGCGCGAGGAGGAGGGGCAGGCTCCACCTGCCCAGGCGGGGACTTGTCAGCCAGCCAACCGAAAAGTGCCGTGCCTGGATTTTGTCACGAGCAAACGACGGGGGGTCTTGATGTGCCATCGGGATGGCCTCCTTCATCGATCACCGAGAGCGCCCAGCACGCGGGTGACACGGGCCCACTCCTCCAGACTGAGCGTCTGCGCGCGCCGGCGCGGGTCGACGCCGGCTTCCGTCAAACTGGCCGCCACCTCCTCGGGCGGGTGCCCGAGGCCGGCAGCCAGGCAATTGCGGAGCTGCTTGCGGCGCTGGGAAAAGCCGGCCCGCACGACGCGGAAGAAACCGGCCGGGTCCTCGACACGTATCGGGGATGTGGTGTACAGGTCGACCTGCACGACCGCCGATTCGACGCTCGGCGATGGATAGAAACTGCCCGGCTTGATGCGGAAAAGCCGCCGTGGCAGGCCGTAAAACTGGACGCTCACGGCCAGCAGGCTCATCTGTCCTGGCGCGGCGACGATTCGCTCCGCCACCTCCCGCTGCACGGTGAGCACCATGCGGCGTGGCTTGAGGCTGGCCTCCAGCAGATGGCGCAGCACCGCCGAGGTGATGTAATAGGGCAGGTTGGCGACGACTTTGTAGTGGGGAGTGGGGGGTGGGAGGTGGTTGCTGGCGGTTTGGATCAAGGAGGCAGGGTCTAGGTCCAGGATATCCCCCTGGACCAGGGTGACGTTATCGAGATCGGACAACACGCTCCGCAGCACGGGCATCAGCCGCCGGTCCAGTTCGACGGCGACCACGTGAGCGGCGCTGCGGGCCAGTTCCCGGGTCAACGTTCCCAGGCCCGCGCCTATCTCCAGGACAATGTCCTGGGGGGTCAGCTCTGCCGCAGCGACGATCTTGTCGAGCGCGGCCTGATCGACGAGGAAATTCTGGCCCAGCCCCTTGCTGGGCCGGAGGTCCCACTGCTCCAGGAGCCTGCGCACGTCCATCGGCCAGCTCTATTCGAGGGTATAGTCGATCTGGCTGGGCACGGGGGTCAGGAGATAGACGTTCACCCAGCGATACCAGAGCACCAGGTTGTCGTCGTCGTACCCGAGGTCGATGCGCCGCCCCTTGATCGCGCCGCCGGTATCACCGGCGATGCCGACGCCGTAATCGGGCACATAGACCTGGCTACGCAGGTTGATCACCCGTGGGTCCACGGCGACGATCCCGTGCCTCATCGTCATTCCCGTGGCTGTGCGCCCATACCAGGGGCTCGACCTGGGCGTACCGGCCGTGCCGGCGGAATAGGATGTCGCCAACATGCGGATCACCCGCCAATACTCGATCGGGCCGGACGGCGTATCGAGTGTACGGATGACAATCTTGGTCCCATACCCGATGACTTTTGTCGTCGGCGGTACAGCCACGTGCTCGCTATCGGCCTGCCGCGAGACCTCCTGGCCATCCTCGTAGCGCAGGCGGACGCGCCGTTGAAAGACGCCCGGCACCCCTTCCTGCAGCACCCGGTTGGGTTGGTCGAGCTCCAGGTCCGGGTCGGGATGCCAGGCCACCTCGAATGGGATGGGCTCCTGTTCGATCAAAAAGCGCTCGCTGACGCGCACGACCCGGATCGTCGCCTCCTCCCCCAGGAGGTCATCGAGCGTGGGGATGGCGTAATCCTCGCCGGTGAGGACGATGCCCAGGTCGGCCAGCACCTCATCCACGCGCTCCCGATGCGTGCGGGTGCGAAGCGTCCGCCCGTCCACCTGGACCACCACAGGCACGGAGCGGTCGACGTACAGATGCATCCCGGCCGACACGCGCTCGCCCAACCCTGGCTGAACGCCGTCGGCCAGGTAAAGCGTCAACCCGGCCCGGCGCAGCGCCTCGCCGACGGTGGGGGCGGTGGTATACAGCGTCGCCGCCTGTCCATCCTCGTGCAACGTGAAGGGAATGGCCCGCTGGACGATGACGTGATCGGCTGGCAAAAGATCGCCCTCGACGTCTACTTTGTCGTGCGGCCCCAGCGACACCCGCGCCTCCTCCAGCACCTGCTCGACAGACGTGGCGTGCGTACGCAGCAGAAGCGTATGGCCGTCAGCGCTGACGTACACAGGGCGGGCACGCCGGACCTCGACGGTCAACCCTGGTTCGAGCGTCGTCTCTCGCTCGGGCCTGACGGCGTCCTCGGGGTACAGCGCCAGGCCGGCATCCATCAGCAGCGCGGCGACGGTGTCCTGATGGGTACGCAGTTGCTGCACCTGGCCATCCACGACGAGCGTGACCGGCGTCATGGCTACCCGGTAGCCGGCGACCAACGCGCCGACGACGAACACCAGCGCTATAAATGGTCTCAGCCCCTGGGATGCACGCGGGGGATGGAATGAACGAGTCGCTGAAATCTCCATACGGTATCGGTGCAAGGGAGGCGGCGGGAATCCGCCGCCTCCTTTGGCGAGCGGTCGTGCACCCCCCGTCGAACCAGGTCACCCGGCTTGCCAGGATTAACCGGCTCCGACCAGGCACCCCTGCGGCGCCCAGGAGAGACTCCTTACCGCTGCTTCCTCCCGGACCTGACGGGGTTCAGAGGCTCCTGCCGCGCAGGACCCAGTCTTCATCACCGCTCGACCCCAACAGTATCGAGCAACTCGGCCCTCGGAGGGGAATTCGACCCCGCTATGGCGGATTGCGGGTGCAGGGCACCGCCAGTTCCCCGTCTAGCACGACCGGCGTCATGCTACCCCAGGCGCATCGAAATGTCAAATTCTGGCAGGCTGTCGCCTCTTGCTCGAAAGGGGTTGTGTGATAAAATGAAAGCAGGAGGTCGCCCATGCCCATCCGGGTGTTGCCCGAGCAGGTTGCTTCACAGATCGCCGCCGGCGAGGTGGTGGAGCGCCCCTCTTCCGTCGTCAAGGAGTTGGTCGAGAACAGCATAGACTCGGGCGCACGCGACATCCACGTGGAGACGCGCGCGGGGGGCAAGAGGCTGATCCGGGTGACCGACAATGGATGTGGTGTGCCAGCCGCCGAGGTGGAGCTGGCGTTCCACCGCCACTCGACCAGCAAACTGACCACGGCGAGTGACCTGGCCCACATCACCACGCTCGGATTCCGAGGCGAGGCGCTGGCCTCCATCGCCGCCGTCAGCCACCTCACCTTTGTGACGCGAACGGCCGACGCGCCGGTAGGGGCGCTGGTACGGCTCGAAGGTGGGCGGATGGTGACGCGGCAGGAAAGCGGCCGGCCACCGGGAACGGCGGTGACGGTCGAGGACCTGTTTTTCAACGTCCCGGCCCGCCTCAAGTTCCTGCGCTCCGACCGGACCGAACGAGGGCACGTTGACGCCTGGCTCACCCGCTACGCGATGGCATATCCAACGTCGCGCTTCACACTGGTCCACGATGGGCGGACCGTCTTCCAGTCTCCAGGCAACGATCGCCTGCGGGACGTGCTGGTCGCCGTCTATGGCCTGGAGATCGGCGCCGCGTTCCTCGAGATCGCGGCCCCCGACCCGTCGCCGCCTTCCGGCATCCGGGTCACGGGCTTTGCCAGCCCCCCCTCGCTGCACCGGGCCAACAGGGGGTATATCACGATCTTTGTCAACGGGCGCTGGGTGCAGGACGGGCGCCTGACCTACGCCACCATCCAGGCCTACCACACGCTGCTCCCGACAAAGCGTTACCCACTGGCAGTGGTGATGGTGCAACTCCCGCCGGAGGACGTGGACGTGAACGTGCACCCCGCCAAGGCCGAGGTGCGCTTCCGCGACGGAGACGTGATATTTCGCGCGGTACAGAAGGCAGTGCGACGCACGCTGCTCGAACGCTCGCCGGTACCCATCGCCGCCCGTCCACCGACCGCCTGGCCCGGCGTGCCGCCTGCGGGGGGGAAGGAGCGCCAGGAGCGCTTGTCCCAGTTGAGGCTGCAGCCGGCTGGCGCGCCGTTCCGGGTCGAGCCCGGGCCTGCGGACGCGCAAGCCGCAGGGGCCGCGACGATGCTGCCAGTGGCAGGGATCCCGCCATTGCGAGTGGTGGGGCAACTGGGCACGACCTACATCGTCGCCGAAGGACCAGGGGGCATGTACCTGCTCGACCAGCACGCCGCCCACGAACGGGTGATGTACGAGCAGTTGCTGGCGGAACGACAGCGGGCGGCGGTTGCCTCCCAGGCGCTGCTGGAACCGCAGCCGGTGGAGCTGACCCCGGAGGCGGCAAGCCTGCTCGAGGGACACCTGGAGGCACTGGGCTCTCTGGGATTTCAGGTGGAGCCCTTTGGTGGGACGACGATGCTGGTGCGCGCGCTTCCGGCCATCGTGGGACAGACGGACCCGCGCCAGGTATTGGAGGACGTGGCAGCGGCGCTGGAGATGGGCGACGCACCGCTGGCCGGGCCGGTCGAGGAGGCCGTCGCGCGCGAGGTCTGCAAGCAGGCAGCGGTCAAGGCCGGACAGGTGCTGACGCAGGCAGAGATGGAGGAGCTGGTGCGGGCGCTGGAGCGATGTGCCAGCCCGCGCACCTGCCCGCACGGACGGCCGACGATGATCCACATCAGCGTCGAGCAACTGGCCCGTGAGTTCAGGCGGAGCGGATGAGGGAGCGCAGCCGCCGTATGTGGGCCAGGGCCTGAGCCACCCGCTCCTGGTTCTCGGGCCGGTTCAGCCACAGGCTGGCACCGCTGGGGTGTGGCAAGGGCACGATCCACTGACCATGCGCCTGTATGGCCTCGCCTACGACGTCGGCCAGTCGCACCGATCCCAGGAAGCGGCGCACGGCCAACCCCCCGACGGGCACGACGATCTGCGGGCGTACGAGCGCCAATTCCCGCTCCAGATAGGGTGCGCACAGCTTTTGCTCGGCCCGCGTGGGCACCCGGTCCCCCTTGCCTCCGGAACCCTTGCCGGGATAACACTTGGTCACGGCGGTCATGTACTGGGTGGCACGGAACCCGTCCTCGTCCCAGCCGGCATCGGCCAGCCAGCGGAAGAGCCGGCGTCCGGAAGAGCCGTTGAAGGGACGCCCGACCTGAACTTCTGTCACACCCGGCGCCTGCCCCACGATCATCACGGCGGCGGTGGGGACGCCGGAGAACACTGCGCCTGGGACGATGGAATACCCTGCCTCCAGGCAGCGGCGGCAGGCCCGCATCTGGGCATGTAGCCCGGCCAACTCCCGGCCCGTGTCAACTGCGTTGGGTTCCGGCAATTCACTCAATGGTGGCGCTCCACAGGGCTTTAGCCGCTCGTTGGGCAGCTGCCCGGCCCTTATTGTAACATGGAGCAGGCGCGATGGGAACTGGACTTGACGAGAGAGTTTATAAGGTTTATAATCATACCACACCATCGAATTCTTCCGCGCGAGGGACGATTTATGGAAAAGAGTATCGGCGCGACCAATCTGCGACAGCGGCTCACCGACGTCCTGCAGGCCGTGCGAGAGCAACGCGCGGCCTACGTGGTGGAGACCTTTGGACGCCCCCAGGCGGTGATCGTCAACCTGGACGAGTACCGGCAGTTTCAACGTTTTCGGGAGGAGCGAGAGGCGTTCTTCGAATGGCTGGAGGGGGCCGCGGCCCGCAATGCCGAGCGCAACGTGGGCCTGAGCGATGCAGAGGTACTGGCCATCATCGAGCGCGCCCGCGAAGAGGTCGCCAACGCTGCGGAGTAGGCCATGCTGCGCGTCGTCGTCGACACCAGTTCGCTGGTCAGCTATGTGCTGACCCAGGGGGACCTGATGCGCCGGGTCGTGGCACACTGGCAGGCCGGCACGTTCACGTTGCTTTCATCCGCGGCCACGCGCGCCGAACTGGCCGGCGTTCTCGCCCGGCCAGCCATCCGGGAACTGGCTGTGGCTCCGCTGGACGAACTGGTGCGTGGGCTGGAGCGATTCTCGGTACACGTGCCCGGGGTGCTCGTACTCTCCGGCGACTGTCGAGACCCCAAGGACGACAAATTCCTGGCCTGTGCAGTTGAGGGAGGGGCGCACTACCTGGTCAGCAGCGACCGGGACCTGCTGGATATGCGCCGCTATCGCAGCGTGGCCATCGTCAACCCGGGACAATTCCTGGTGGCGCTGGAGCTGTATCCAATGGAGGCCGCGGTGATGGCAGCCCGCTTCGGCCAGGATGTGCTGGAGGACATCCTGGCCAGCGTGCCGCTGGCGCCGGAAACGGCAGCGCGTATGGCAGAGGCGGTGGTGCTGGTGAACGAGAACTAGCCTCCGCTGAACGCGGCGCCCAATGCTCCCAGCCCCAGCGCGCCGATCCCAAACACCACGCCGACGATCATACTGATAGCCAGGGCGATCACCCAGCCGATGACGCTCGTGAGCACGGCCTTGGTCGTATCAAAGTCCAGGGCTTGACGCACGGCGATCACGCTCGTGACCAACGCCCAGATGGCGCCGACGAGGCCCGCCAACCCGCCTACACAGGGAATAAAGCCCAAAAGGGCCAACGCGCGGGGGCCGCTGGCGTATCCCAGTGTACGCAGCAGCTCGCCGGGGTCCGCCGTGCCGTTAAAGAGCCTGGTGCCGACAAAGTAGGTGATGTAGGACCAGATATAGTAGCTGACCACCCCCAGGGCGATGGTGACGAGGAGCGATACCAGCGCCGCCCCAATGTCCTGGTTGAGCAGGCTGGCTACAAAGCTCCCGATAGCACCGGCGATGGACACGAGGACGACGACGATCAATGCCTCCTGGTTCAGGCTGGTGTCCGCCTCCACCTCCTCGTAGAGGTTGACGTCGAGCATCGCTGCCCGCGTCACACGATTGAACATCT
>Ga0180438_10012162_pt1 | contig 10278 bp, 9 predicted proteins | sample SS_ome_12_FD_132455 | JGI IMG/M metagenome (GOLD analysis project Ga0180438, IMG submission 132455) | Hypersaline lake sediment archaeal communities from the Salton Sea, California, USA - SS_3_D_2 metaG | ecosystem: Environmental > Aquatic > Non-marine Saline and Alkaline > Hypersaline >...
GTTCTCGCAGGCCAGGGCATCAGCCAGCGGCATGTCAGCCGTGTAGCCATCATCCGCTACAAGGACCACCGTCGTGGCATCGGCCTTGGGGCCAGCCAGTTCCAGCAGCATGGCCAGGGACACGCCGGTGTAGGTCTCCATTGTGCCCTCCTTGTTGGCGCGCTCGGCCTCCATGGTGGGCATAGCTTTCACTTCGTCCTCTGTCCAGGCCATCTCCTGGTCGACCTGGCCGGTGATCTTGAGCGCGGCGGCCGAGGTCGCAGCATGAGCGGCACGGTACGGCTCCGAATCAGGGAAGAACAGCGGCTGACCCCACCTGTCTGCGCCGAAGGTCCCAATCTTCTCCTGCTCGTCCACGGAGATCAGCCAGTCGATGAACTGCTGCGCCAAGTCGCCCTTGATCTGGGGGTTCTTGGCCGGGTTGACGGCGATGACGCCATAGGGGTTGAACAAGACATCGTCACCCTCGACCAGGATGTCCAACTGCAGGCCCTCCGCCTTGCGCGCCAGGTAGGTAGCGCGGTCACTGAGGGTGTAGGCCAGCGTCTCGTTGGCCATCGTCAGCACAGCACCCATGCCCTGGCCGGCCGAGATGTACCAGGCGCCGGATGGCGCGATGTCTGCGGCGTTCCAGATAGACTTTTCCTTCGCGTGCGTGCCGGATTCGTCTCCCCGGGACACGAAACTGGCCTCGTTCTCAGCCATCGTGCTAAAGGCCTTGGCGGCATTCTTCATCCCCTTGATGCCGGCCGGGTCCGCCGCAGGTCCGACGATGACAAAGTCGTTGTACATCACGTCCTCGCGGCGCACGCCATGACCATCGGCCATAAATTGCTGCTCAGCCGCGGGCGAATGCACCAGCAATACCTCGGCATTGCCATCCTGGCCAATCTTCATGGCCTGCCCGCTGCCGACGGCAACGACATCCACCTTGACGTTGTACTGCCCCTCAAAGTCAGGCAGGATAAAGTCCAGCAGGCCAGAGTCGCGCGTGCTGGTAGTCGTGGCCAGGAGCAGCCTACCGGCTTCCATAGGGATTGCTGTTGGTTCCGCTGCGGCTGGAGGCGTGGTGGGCACGGCGGTAGGTGGCACGGCCGTCGGTGGTACAGACGTCGGCTTGGGTGGAACTGGAGTCGGGGTGGGCGTCGGGGCCGGTGCACCACACCCGACCAGCATCGCAAGAACAGCGAACAGGATCAGCAGTCCTCTCATCCTTTCCATGAGCAGTCCTCCTCCAAATGTGAATGTGTGCCAAAAGCGACAAACGAATCAGAACAGGCTGTGATAGGCCGCTCTTCCCTCCTTTCACACACGCGCTTGTGGCCAGCGCACCGGCCCATCTAGTACACCATCTCTCCGCGCACAAAAGCTGCCGTGCGCGGATCGCTCGGCTGGTTGAAGAAACGGTCTGCATCTGCCACCTCGACCAGGTCGCAGTTGAGCAGAAAGCCGACACGGTGCGCCAGCCGGCGCGCCTGGAAGATGTTGTGCGTCACCATGACCAGAGTGGTGCCGAATTCCTGGTTGATCATGCGCGCAATGTCCTCGATCAGCGCCACGTTATAGGGATCCAGGTTGGCGGTTGGCTCATCCAGAAGCAGCACGTCTGGCCGCAGGACCATGGCACGCGCCAGCGCGACGCGCTGCAGCTCCCCGCCCGACAGCGTTCTGGCCTGGCGGTGCGCTAGACCTTCCAGACCGACCTGAGACAGTGCGTCTTTGATCACAGTGCCGGAATCACGCTTCCCTCGGAGCCGCAGACCAAAAGCGACATTCGCCGCCACCGTCTGGTTCAGGAGAATCGGGCGTTGAAACACTGTTGTGACACGGCGCCGCAGATCCAGTGGGACAGGCTGTCGTGCGTCTAACGCGGCTCCCAGAAAGCGGATGGACCCTGTCGTTGGCGGCTCCAGGAAATTGAGCAGGCGCAGCAGGGTGCTCTTGCCCACGCCACTGGGGCCAACCAGGCCAAAGATTTCGGCACGGTGGATGTCGAGCTCCTTGACATTCAGGACGCAACGGCCGCCGTACTCCTTGGTCACATCCTGCAGATGGTAGACGATATCCATCATTCGTCCAGCGCCCTGCCTTGTAAGCGCAGCACAGTCACATTGGCCAGGAAGGACAGGATCAACAGAATCACCCCCAGAGCAAGGGCCAGGCTGAACTTGCCCTTGTTGGTTTCGAGGACAATGGCTGTGGTGAGCACGCGGGTGCTGTGTTCGATGTTCCCACCCACCATCATCACTGCCCCCACCTCAGAAATGATGCTGCCAAAGCCAGCGATCACCGATACCAGGACGCCGAGCCTGGCCTCAATCAGAAGCGTCAGCGCGGTCTGCCAGCGCGTTGCGCCCAGCGACAGGACCTGTTGGCGCAGCTGCGGGTCCACGCCCATCACCGCCGCCATGGTGAATCCAGCCACCAAGGGAAAGGAGATGATCGTCTGCGCCACGACCATGGCCCCAGGCGTGAAGAGGGAGGGGATAGCAGACACGCCCAGCTGACCGAGAGGTCCGCTGCGGGAGAGCATCATATAGACAAAGAGGCCCACCACGACCGGTGGAAAGCCCATGCCCGTGTACAGCAGCGCAACCACCAGACGCCGCCCCACAAAGCGCGACAGTCCAAGGACGATGCCCAAGGGAATGCCTATCAGCGCGCTGAAGAACAGCGCGATGCCGGAGACGCGCAGCGAGAGCAGCACGATTTCAACGACGGCGGGATCGCGGTCGAGAATCAGGCGAAGCGCCTCGATAAAGCCTCGGATGATGTCGCTAATGGTCTTCCTCCTGGATCCAGTGCCAACAGGCACAGCGCAGAGAGGCTGTCGAGATGCGGTCCTCTCCGGCCACGCCCTCACCAGCCCGTCTCACACAGTTGAACGTCTCAAGGAATGAAGGTCGGAGCTGCGTGGTTCTCAAAGGCGGCTAAATATACCACTCACATCGATACAAGTCAAACAACATGGATGGGACCGCGGAAAGGTAGATCGCTCGCAGTAGAATGGTGTCTATATAGTAGCCCATAGGGACAGGACTACTATATATTGTGGCCACCATGGTGATGTGAGTTGCCACTGATGTGATCTGGCATCACCCCTAGATTTGATACGGTTATGTGCGTACAAAAGGGACCATTGCCCAACTGGTGTAAGTGCTGACACCGGCAGTCTTACCTGGCCTGAGTGAAACAGCGCCGCGAAATCGAGACTAATGCCGGCGTTCGCGTTCTTACGCTCGACGGCCGCGTCATGTATAATAGGCATACCATGGCCAGCGGGCGGGTCACCAATCGGCGGGGCCTTTCCGCTCCGCTATAACTACGTAGGCTGGCTGGTGCGGCCAAGAGCCCGCCAGATGACAGCGGCCATAGCAGGGGAGAACCATGCGAGAGCCAGACAAGTTGATCTATCTCGAAATCGCCGAGTCCGTGCGGCGGCTGATCATCTCCGGGGAACTGAAACCAGGCGACCAGCTGCCCCCCATACGAGAACAGGCCAAGCGTTGGGGCTGCACGCCGGGGACGGTGAGCAGGGCTTATGCGGCGTTGGCGGAAGAGGGACTGGTGGTGGGCCGCGGCGGAGCCGGCACGCGGGTCACGGAGAACGCGCTGGACGCTGCGCCCGCCACTTGGCGTTGGGCCTCTCTGGTCAACCTTGCGGAAAAGTTCTTGCTGGGCGCGGTCAGAAGCGGCTATACCGTGTCACAGGTCGAGGCAGCTCTGTCAGCAGCGGTGACCCGCTGGCAGGAGATCCAGGCTCCAAGCCCAGCGAGTGCCTCAGCCGTTGCTCCGGAGGGTGAGCTGCGCTTTGTCGGCAGCCACGACCTGGTGATCGAGTCGTTGCCGCGCCTGCTGGCTCACCGCAAAGCGGACTTTGCGCTCAGCCTGAGATACGCGGGCAGCCTGGGGGGTCTGATGGCCATGGCGCGTGGCGAAGCAGACCTGGCAGGAACTCACCTGTGGGACGCCAGCAGCGACACCTACAACGTACCGTTCGTGCAGCGCGTGCTACCAGGGCGGAGGCTCGTCCTGCTGACGCTCTTCCACCGCTCCCTGGGCTTGATCGTTCCCACGGGCAATCCGCAACAGGTGCGCGGCCTTGCCGACCTCACCAAGCCAGGTGTGAGGTTCATCAATCGTCAGGCCGGGTCCGGCACCCGCGTTTGGTTTGACGCCCAACTAAAAGCCCTGGGGACTGCCCGCGAAGCCATTGCTGGATATCAGCAAACGGTGGTGACGCACGAGGCGGTGGCCCGCGCCGTGGCCGAGGACAAGGCAACGGCTGGGTTAGGCATCCAGGCGGCCGCCCAGGCCCACGGACTGGGCTTTGTGCCACTGACCCAGGAGAGGTATGACCTGGTCTTCCCTGAGGGGGTGTGGAACTCAGACGCAGGCCAGTTCCTGGTAGGCCTGATCCGTTCGTCCGAATTCCGCGACACGGTGCTGCAGCTACAGGGATATGACCTGACAGCAACGGGCCAGGAGACCTGGCTGCAGTAGAAGACACTACGAGAAGGCTCACGACGAAGAGCCTCGCTCACCCTCGCGCCGCAGTGATCGTGAATCACAGCATGGGGCCAAGGCAGCAGCCAGTAAGCGACAACCACTCAGGCTGGACGCGGTCTACAAGCCCTCCGCCGTGACACGTGGAGAGTTCCTGGTGGCACTCCTGGCTGCATGCTGATGCTAGAACTTGTTCAGATGGCGCTTCAGCACCTCCAGCGTGGAGGGCTGCGTCGCACCCAGCCCAGTACCCACCCCGGGACGGCGGTCCAACTGCTGTTGCACGCCCTTCAGCCACTGCCGGGTCCGTTGCTGCTCGCGTGCCTGCCGCTCGAGGCGCCCCAGCGCAGTGATGGTGTCGAAGCTGGGCGGCTGGTATGAACTGGAACCGGCGTAAGTGCGCCGCAGGTGGTCATCCAAGAGGCGCAGCGTGGACTTGGGCTGCTGGCCCAGGGTCGCGATGCCGGATGTGGCGCGGTGTGTGGAGAGTCCGAGCGCGGGACGCCGGTTCCAGTGCTCTTGCGTTCGCTGCATGCGACGCCGCATCTGCTCCTGCTCTCGGCCTTGCTTCTCCAGGCGTTTGAGCGTGTCCATCATGCTGAAGGTCGGAACAGGAGCAGCCGTGTAGCGCCGCCTGCTGGCCGGCGGCGCGGGCGTGGCTTCCAGTTGGCGCGCGAGCCTATCGAACGTAGAAACACCCTTGGACAGCGTCTGCTCGCTGGTGCTGCGCATGGCCTGGCGCTGGCGCAGTGCATAAGGGGTGCTGAGCTTGGATGGAACGCCGACTCTGGAGGGCACAAAGACGGACTGCCCGGGCTTAAGCTTGCGGAAGTCAAGGCCCGGGTTTAGGGCATTGACCTCCTCCGTGAATGTCTTCTTGTTCCCGTAGCCATAGTCTGGTGCCAAGTACCAGATACGGTCGCCGTAGCGCACCTTGTGCTGGGTGATCTCCACTGTCTCCTGCGGCTTTTTCTTCAGCAGTTCGAGTGAGTGGAAACCTTTGGGGTAGGCGCCGCCTACCGCCATGTGGTCAAAGCCGACCGGCTCTGTCAGCCGCACTCCGCCACCGGTTGAGAATTCAACGTCCGACTTGGAGCCGGAGACCCGCCCGCCGCCAGGCAACAAGCGCAGCGCGATCTTGCGGTACAGCGAGCGCCTGTCCTCTTCAGTCGAGGAGATTGACCTGCCGAGGTGCGTGCAGCGGATGACATCGACCTTGGCACGCTCAGCAAAGGCCGCAAAGGGCTGCCGGACAGCATCCCATTCTTGGTGGCCCACGATGTCCTGGCCCACATGAAACGCACCGGCATAGCTGCCATGGGCAATAATGGTCATGTCACCGATGCGGCCCAGTGTGCGGATCTTCTCGGGCGTGGAGATAGTCTTCAGCGTATCGGTCAGGTTCTTGAAACTGGTGGCCAGCAAGTACTTCGACCCGGCTGGCGCAGACCTGTGAATGGCCTGCATCACCGCACTGCGCAGTTCGCCCTTGATCGAGCTGTCCACGACATAGAAACGGTACTTGGGATCTGCCATCTCTCACTCCCTTCAGGGAGTCGGGCGCCGATGCCCGACTACAGCCCGACCGTCACCGGGCTCACATCTCACGCCCGCGTCAGGCCGGGTTCAAGCCCCAGCACCGTACAGTGGCCCGCAGCCGGGCGCCTGAGTCCCTGCCCAGCCTCCGAAAGACCTAGCGCCCAGTCTGACTGTTTCACCACCGGGCACAAGCTGCCGCCAGCTACTCGAGCGCCACGGTCGAGCTAGCAGCCATGTCATCGAGCAGCGCCAGGTTGAGGTCGAGCTCGTCCGCCAGCGCGATCCACTCCTCGGGTGTCAGCTCCAGGGCCTCACAGAGCTGTTCGACGGCCGGCTCCATCAACGCCAGCGGCATGTTGAGCACGTTCTGCAGCCAGTGGGTGAAGGCGTGGCGTGCGTCTGCGTCGTCCAGCTGCGTGAAGCGAAAGCGCTGCTGCATATCGTCCACCATTTGCTGCCCGTACTCGCGCAGGTAGCGCTGCACCTTCCCGCCAAAACCCTGCTGCAGGGCGTAGGCCGCCTGGCACCACGTAGTGAGCGCCACCGTGGCCTGCTCCAGGGGCAGGCCGTAATACCCCAGCAGCCCTAACACCCACTGTGCGTCGGGTTGGTCCTGGTCCAGCTCACCACCCGTGCCCATCCAGCTCGCCAACGTCTGTACCTGCAGCAGGTCGAGCTCTGCCAGGGTCTCCACAATACGCCGCGCGTCCTGGGCCGGTAGAAGCGGCTGACCGATGCGATATAGCAGGCAGAAAGCCAGTTCATGCCAGCGCTCGGTCTCCAGCGGCCACTGGTACTGCTCCGGCGCGAGCGAAAAGGCCTCCCAGCGCTCCAGGACAAAGGCGCGCACGCGCTGCCACTTTTCATCCTCTGGGCCCAATGCAGGGCTTTCTTGCGACTCGGCCATACACCTGCCTCCTTGCTTTCACAGTTACGTCAGCACCCGGACAGCCTGGGCCGCGGTCAGTCGCTCACGGCTCCGAGCAGACAATCGATTGGCTGCCGTGTGCTGCAGCGCGCCCCGCGGTGCCTCCAATCCCCTGGGGGCAGAGCAAACACCGGGCGAACCTGCTTCGCGCCGATAGTGCATCGCCTGTACAATGCCCTGTACTTCGTCGTAAGGATGAGCCTCCCGCGCAACTGCCCGAAGCCTCGCAGTCCTGTCTTCGCATCAGTGCTTGGCAGCCTATTCCGTCGCCGCTGGGCTCCAATCCTCCCGCAGCAGCTCTCCCAAGCGGCGATGTCTTTGGACAGGCTTGCCCAGCCACTGGTCGACAACGTCGGCTAGCTGCCTGTAGGCATCAGCCTGCCTGTGCCTGGGTGCGTACTGCACGATGCTCTGATTCTCCGCCGAGGCCTCTGCGATGCGAACGGTCCGGCCGATGACCACGTCCAGTACAGGCAGTCCCAGGCTATGCATCGCCTCGAGGATTCGCCTGTGGTGATTCAGCCGCCTGTCGAAGAAGGTCACCACTATGCCCAGCGTTTCCAGACGTGGATTGTATTGGCTCTTTGTCTCCTCCAACGAGACGAGAAACAGCTTGAGAGCTCGTAGGTCCAGGACATTAGGTGTGGTCGGGATCAGCACCGCGTCAGCCGCCGCGAGAGCGTTGGTCGTCAGTAGGCCCAGGTTCGCCGGGCAATCCAGGACGGCCACGTCGTACTTGGCACCTAGCATACGCAGAGCGTCACGCAGCACCAGCGTTCTCTTGGGCGTAGCCAGCAGGAGCTGCTCAGTGCGCGCAAGTGCAATGTCGGCTGGCAGCAAGTCCATGCCAGGCTCGATCCTGAGGATGATGCGGTACAGAAGGAGTTCCAGGGCGTCCGGTCCAGCCCCATTCAGCGCCTCGGCCAACGAGACGCCCTCCGTGTCACGGACCCCGCAGGCGCCCGTCAGGCTGGCCTGGGGGTCGCAGTCCACGAGAAGCACCTGCCTGCCGCGCTCACCCGCCAAGACGGTGCCCAATGCGTGACAGGTCGCTGTCTTTCCGGTTCCGCCTTTGAGGTGGGCGACTGCTATTGTGCGCACGGCGCCTCATTTCGGTCGAGACCGACACGCTGCCCTGAGACACGGCAGCGCGGTGCGGTCGAAGGCTCGGGTGCCGACTACCGCCGGATTGTCCGCTGGCGTATTGTACCACATCCTAGGGTCATTTGTGGTACCCCGTCCGGAGTGCCGCGCAGGTCTGCCAGCAGCGCCAAGGGTTCTGGAATTGACCGGGGGTTTTCTTGGCGATCTGCGGGCCTTGTGAACTCTGCGAACCTATCTCCAAACGAGTCGTTGTCGCATACAATCGGCACCGACGCCATCGCGCGACGGCACACTCCATGGGAGGGAAGCTCTGCGTTCGTCCAACCCGCCCTCAGTGCAATCGGCGATCACGGTCTGGAGGATTCTACGGGTTCACAATCCACAAACACCACTTCCCCGCCTTGGTCGTCTGCCCCGTTACCTTCCTGAGTGTTCGCGGAAACGGCCAGTGCTGCATCACGCTGATGGACTTGAGCAGGTCTTCATCCTCCATCCCCTCACGGCTGGCGGGCATATAGTGTAGATCTTGCCCCACCGATAGACCTCCTGCCTGGTTAACGATACCCTGTACTTCCGACCGTTCGATTTCCTGCTCTGTCATCAGAACTAGATAGGCCACTCTTTGTGCTCCTTTCTCAGGTCGTCAAGTTCTCTGGAACTCACCGAACCGCTTTCAGCGTAACGTCTCGCGTGTGGTGGATTCGACCGCATGCTGGACAAAGCACAGACAGATTCCCCTTGTCAAGGAATACGTTCCGTCCGCACTTTTTGCAGACCACGTAGGCTTTCGGCCAATCTGAGGAGTATGGTGTGCCGCACACAGGACACTCTGGGCTTTCTGGCACAGCGAACTGGTCATAGTCGCCGCCCGTCTGCGCCGGGACGACCATCATTCGGCCGCCCCCCAGATCAACAGCATATTCACCGTCCGTCCAAAGCTTGCCGTATGCTTTCCATTTTCTGCGGCTTTCTTCCGGACTCCCAGTTCTTCCGATCCGATCAGCTATCTCTCTGGGCAGCCAGAAGTAGCGAAAGCTCTCAGTCCAAAAACCACATCGGGGGCATTGCTGTGCAATCACCGGGGGCAAGCGGTCCACCTTTCCTGCGCCTGGAAAGAGCCTTTTCAGAATTCCCATGCTTTACACTCCTCTGATTGTGACAATCCAGCCGCCACATTTCGCACAACCTGGCTGTGCCAGCATGTGCGATGAATGGGCTGCCGCGGCATGACCGCAGACTCCCGCTTGGCGCGCGTTGCGGCATTACGGGCGTCAGATGGGTGGAACCCGGCTGTGACACCGTAGTACACGCTTTGAGCCGGACAGTCGTGCGGGTTCGCTGCAGTGGCGGCTGCTAAGCCGTTTGCTGAAGCGCTCAACGCAACTCCAGATCGTATCGCTGTTCCGTTATCAGAGCGCCCCAGGCTCGGTGGGTCTTTTCCTCAGTCAACCCGAATCCCACTGATTCGTACAGGTTTGTCGCTGGTGTGAGCGAGCTGACCGTCCAGAGGAAGATCGACGAGTACCCACTGGCCTTGCAGAAGCCGATTGCCTCCTGAACGAGGAGCCGTCCAATCCCCTGTCCACGGAGATCTGGGTGAAGCAGCAACCAACGCAGTTGAGCCTGCTCCTGAGAAACCTCGACCACGGCAATTGAGCCTGCAACCTCTCCATCCCTTTCGACGATCCACATCCGACCGCGATCAGTGGGTGATGTGACAAACTCGGCCAGGGGACCGGCCACATAGGCCTCAAAAGTGCAGTCCCACCCGTGCTCCATCGCGTATAGGATGCCGTGCAGATAGATCACGTAGCCGGTATCGCCTGGCTTCAGATCGCTTCTGATTGTAACGTTCGCCGGAAGATCGGCACGACTGACTGCAGTAGCCATGAAATGGAATCCGTCCTTTGCGTGTTTTCGCTGGGCCGCATGAGCACAGTTGGGCTGGACGGCAGGCTCCGCAGACGAAACTTGCCCTCATCTTGACCGAAAATGCTCGATGCTGCCCTGTGTCGAGGGTCAGAAAGGTCATGGTGCGGGACAGCGCCAGCCAACCGCTGGACTAGACCTGGGAGGCGACGCGACTCTGTCGCCTCCCGGTTGCCATCTATTGGCAGGGCACGTCCACCAACTCCCACCGGTAGGTCACAGAATCCGGGGCTTCTCCAGGTTGTCTGGGGTTGACAACATCCGCGTGCGAA
>Ga0180438_10012163_pt1 | contig 10278 bp, 11 predicted proteins | sample SS_ome_12_FD_132455 | JGI IMG/M metagenome (GOLD analysis project Ga0180438, IMG submission 132455) | Hypersaline lake sediment archaeal communities from the Salton Sea, California, USA - SS_3_D_2 metaG | ecosystem: Environmental > Aquatic > Non-marine Saline and Alkaline > Hypersaline >...
GAAATGCATCACCCACCATTCTTGCTCAAGGAGGTCGTTCTTTCTCCCCCCATCCCACCGTCTTGCGAAGTCAGAACGCTATCTACTGCTAGCACTTAGGGCGTGCGTGGCCGGTTGCGCCCGTCGCGATTGCGACTACGAAGGCCCCGCCCGTGGGCGACGCCGAGGGGGATTCAGGACCAGCGAAAACCCCGCAGCCCGCGGGCGAAGTCGGGCGGGGCGTGTCCTGGCGAGACGCGGCGGAACTGATTGCGGCTGGAGACCCCGACCGGCAAAACAAGCTTATCGACCAATGGCGGAAATCCAGCGACCCTAAGCCGCCCCGGCCCATCGGAAAATGCCCCCGCCATCCCCAGCGGAACCTTTACGAACCCGCGGAAATTCTGCGGTTTTTAAAGTCGCTGGAAGGCGAACGAGTGGTGGCCGATTTCCGGCTGAAAGCCGGGTTTTCTCGCGTTTCTCGCCTTCCCCGCCCGGCGTAATAGAACCCGCCAAACCCGCCGGGAAAAACCCGCCGAACCCGGAAGCGTTTTTTTTGCTGGGTATCTTTGCTCTAGTCGTTTGTGATTTCTCACGGACATTGGAGCAAAGTACAAATGAATGCCTGGATTCTTGAACTGAGGGCGGGTTCTACTCTTCGGCGCCACCCGAAGGTGTTTTGGACCCGCGACGGCGCCCAGCGGGAGGCGGACTATCTGCTCGCCCGCGGGAAGTGCCAAGAGGTGGAAATCCTCCCCGCGACCGTCGATCCGACGGGAGAAACGATTGTGCGGCGCCGCGCCGGGGAGGCCCAGCAATGAGCGCTCCCAATCTGCCCCCCCTACCCGTGGAACCGATCCCCCGCCTGGCTTTGCGGCCGGCGGAGGCGGCGGAGTCCCTTGGGGTTTCCGCCCGGACGATGGCCGATTGGATTAAGGCCGGCGACATTCCTTACGTCCGCCGTGGCGGTTGCGTTTTGTTACCCGTGGCGGACGTTCGACGCTGGTTGGGCGAGCAGACCCAGGCCCACAACAACAAGGAAGGTGCAAAGCATGATGAGCAACCGCAATCGCGTTGACGTGGCAGAACTCAAACGGCTGGCCAGTGGTCGCATGATGGAGATTCTCGCGGCCGCCGGCGTCCCCGCTGAAGTGTTGGCCAATCCTGCCCGCGAGCATCCATGCCCGCACTGTGGTGGCGAGACTCGTTTCCGTCTTATCGATCCCGACGCCGGGGCGGTCCGTTGCTCGCATTGTCACGCCGATAAATGCGGGGACGTGATTGCGAGCGTGCAATTCGCGAAGCAAACCGACTTCAGGGGCGCGATGATTTGGCTAACGGAATATCTCGGCCTGTCCGCCCCGGCCGCGAGCAACGACCACAAGAGCAACGGAGCGGCGCCCGCGGCAAAGTTTAGCTCCGATCCGATAGGCGAACTGGCGGCGGCGAAGAACTGCCCACGCGAACACCTGGTTGCGTTTGGGGCAACGTCGCTGAAGACCGACCAGGGGAAAGACGTGGTGGTCTTCCCGGTTTTTGATGCTGAGGGGAAACACTCATCGCAGTTTCTTTTTTACTCGCCATCCCACAAGGGGCTGTGCAAAAAGGGTGGAACGCACGGCCTGTTCTGCCGCTTCCGCAACGATCCGGACGGCTGTATCGCGGCCGATTTTCCGGCGGCCGGTGAATCCGTCTGCGTTGTCGAGGGCGTGAAGGACGCCGCGGCGATCGAGGGGCTTGGCTATCGGGCCATCGGTCTGCCGATGCACACGATGGCCAAAAGATTCGCTCCAGCGTTCCGAGACCTAGATACCATCATCATCCCGGACCGCGATCAAGTCGGCGTAGGGGGCGCCCAGAAAACGGCCCAGCGATTGCAGGGCGTGGCCGCAGCGGTCCGCATTGCCGAATTGCCATGCCCCCTCGTTGAATCGCATGGTGCTGACGTTCGCGACGTGCTGAAACTGGAGGGCGGGGAGCGGCTGGTTCGCCAAGCGATTGAGCAGGCGAGGGACGCGAGCAGCACGGCGCCGAAGGACGCCGGGCTGAACGAACCCACCGACGAGCCGCCCGCTTATGTTCCCTTTCCGGTGGGCCTGTTGCCCAGCCCCGTCGGCGATTATGTGGCCGAAGCGGCGGCGGCCCTCGGATGCGACCCCGCCTACGTCGCCCTGCCCATGTTGGCCGCGGTGGCGGGGGCCGTGGGCAATAGTTGCCGCGTTGCTCTGAAGGAAAGTTGGGAAGAACCGGCCGTGGTGTGGGCGGCTATCATTGGTCCGTCGGGAACGATGAAAAGCCCCGCGTTTGAAAAGGCGACGCAAACTCTTCAGCGGATTCAAACAAAAGCCTTCCGAGATTTCAAAGAGAAAGAGAAGAGCTACAAAGCATTGAAGACCGCCTATGATGCGGACCTGGCGGCCTGGAAGAGGGCGAAACGCGACCAACGCGGCGAACTGCCGGAAGAACCGGCCGAACCCACCGCGGCCCGGTTCGTGGTTTCCGATGCGACGATAGAAGCGGTCTGTTCGGTTCTTGAGGAAAACCCGCGGGGCGTGCTGCTGGCCCGTGATGAGCTTTCTGGCTGGCTGTCCTCCTTCGATGCGTACAAGCAGCAGCGCGGCGGCGACGTGGCGCATTGGTTGTCCGCCCATCGGGCCGGTCCAATCACGGTGGACAGGAAAACAGGGAGGCGAATCGTTCATGTACCGCGTGGGGCGATTTCCATTACCGGTAGCATTCAGCCCGAGACTTTGGCCCGTGCCCTTGGCGGACGATACGCGGGCGAAGAGGGCAGCGGTGAGCACTTTGAAAACGGACTGGCGGCCCGTCTGTTGTTTGCGTTTCCGCCTGTGCGGCCCAAGCGATGGACCGATGCGGTTATCCCGGATGCGACCGCGACCGCGACCGATGCGATTATCGGCCGGCTGTTGGCGTTGCCCCTGGAAACCGACTGCGATGGCGGAGTCCGGCCGGAGATTATCCCGCTATCCCCGGCGGCCCGTGGTCGGTTCATCGACTTCTACAACGCCCATGCGAAGGAAACTGCGGCCCTGGCTGGCCCGCTGGCGTCGGCCTGGGCCAAGTTGGAGGGGGGCGCGGCGCGGTTCGCGTTGCTTGTCGAATTGATTCAGAACGCGGCGGCTGGCTACACGGTGGCGCCTGACACGATTTCCGTCGAATCCATGAACGCGGGTATCGAGTTATCAAACTGGTTTGCCGAAGAGGCGGCCCGCGTGTACGGCATCATCGGGGCGGCTGGCGACACTAACCGCAAGGCCCGCGAGCAAAGTAGGCTGATTGCCTGGATCGGGGACCAGGGCGGCGAAGCGACCGCCCGCGACTTAAGCCGTGGCCCCCGACAGTTTCGGGGAGACGCCGAAGCGGCCGAAACAGCCCTGGTAGATCTGGCGGAAAGTGGCCACGGGGATTGGGTGATTTCCCACGCGACCGACAGCGGCGGACGGCCCACGCGGGTTTTTCGGCTGACCGGTGGCGACGAAACCCCCGAAAACGTCGGGGTTCAAGAGGTTTCGTCGCCAGTCGCCAGTAGTGAATATCTGAAAATGCCCCCGGCGGAGGATCGGAACGAGGCGGAAGTCGCTGGCGTTTTGGACGCGGTTCCCGCCGGCGGTGGATGGGGGGAGGTTTGAATGGCCATGCTCGCCCACGAAATCATCGACCACCTACGCGGCCGCGGGGTGGTCCTGGCGGCCCGCGGGGACAAGCTGAGGTTTCATCCCGCCCACGCGGTCGGGGAGCAATTACGCGCCACGTTGGAAACGCACAAACGGGAAATCCTGGCGGAACTTCGGCGGCGAACTTTGGCCAAACTGGAGAGCGATATTCAGGCGGAACTTCAGCGGGAGGCCCTGGCGGTTGAGTCTTCCCCAGTGGCTCCCGTAAATGGTGGAGACTTGACCCGGACCGCCCAGCCCGTTTGTCGCTGCGGTTCATCCACTTGGCGGGATACGCTCATTCACGCGGGACAATCCAGCCGCCGCGACTGCGCCGAGTGCTGGCGGTTTGTCGGCTTCCCCGTCTGGTACGGCGAGCCACTTCACTTGCCACGGGCCGGCGGGAAGCGTAAAACCAATGGAACCTTTGCCGGGTGCTGCGGGCCGTGGGGAACTCAAAGGCCCCCGCCCGTGGCCCCGGCGCCTTTGAGAAAGGAAGATCATGGCGACGATTGAAAAACGGCCGAACGGCCGCAAGGTGATTCGGTATCTGGACGGGCTGAAGCGGCCCAAGATTTCCATCGGCAAGGCGAGCATGGCCGATGCGATTTCCGCCAAAACGCATATCGAGAAGCTGATTGCGTCCCGAGTCTCGGGCGGAGGGATCCCCCCGGCAACCGCCCAATGGCTGGCCGACATTCCCGCAGCCTTGGCGGCCCGGTTGGCCGGGCTTGGCTTGTGTGAGCCGCGGCGGGCGCCAGAGTCTCTTTCTGTGGCCGGGTTCCTGGCTGATTACTTCAGCCGGCGGACCGACGTCAAGCGGGGCACGAAAACCCGCTGGAAGCAAACGCGGCGGAATCTGTGCGATTACTTCGGGGAAAATACCGCGCTAACGGCAATCACTGAGGGTAAGGCCCATGACTTCCGCCGTTGGTTGCTGACCCATGAGGGGCTGGCCAACGCTACGACGGTCAAGCGGGTGAAGGACGCCAAGCAGTTCTTCGAAGACGCGCTGCGGCATGAACTGATTACCAAGAACCCGTTTCGCAGTCTAAAGGCGGCGGACCAGAGCAATTCCGAGCGATCCCACTTCGTCCCGACCGACGTGGCCCATGCGGTCCTGGACGCCTGCCCGGATGCCCAATGGCGGCTTATCTTCGCCTTGAGCCGCTGGGGCGGGCTACGCTGTCCCTCGGAACATTTAGCCCTCACGTGGGGCGACGTGAATTGGGAGCGGGGCCGGCTACGGGTTCCCTGCGTCAAGACGGCGGGCCATGAGGGAAAGGCGGAGCGAATCATCCCGCTGTTCGATGAAATCCGCCGGCCGCTGGAAGAGGCTTTCGACGCGGCTGAAGCCGGGGCGACGTTTGTCGTTACCCGCTACCGCGACACAAACGCCAACCTGCGAACCCAGTTTTTGCGAATCATCCGCCGGGCGGGCGTGCGGCCGTGGCCCCGGCTGTTTAATTCGCTGCGGGCCAGTCGGTCAACGGAACTGATTTCCCAGTTCCCGGCCCACGTCGCCACGGCCTGGTTGGGGCACTCTGAGAAGGTGGCCCGGAAGCATTACTGGCAAGTGACCGACGCCGACTACGAAGCGGCATTGAACGAGGGCAAAACTTGGGGGGCAGAATTGGGGGCAGTCGAGGGCAATTTGGGGCCAGAATCGGGGGTGGCAACCAACGGCGAAAAACTGCAATCGAACGCAAGCGAAGCCGGAGAACCCTCAAAAACCCCTGGAAATACGCCTATTTTCAAAGATACGCAACTTATTTCAAGTGGTTGCAAACCCCCCAGAGTGACCCCGACGGGACTCGAACCCGTGTTGCCGGCGTGAAAGGCCGGAGTCCTAGACCGCTAGACGACGGGGCCCTGGGCGCCTCACCTCGACAAAGGACGCTTTCTATCGTTTACCATCGGCCACCGCGGCAAAAAGCTTTGGTGAGGCGAGCGTCGTGGTCGAGATTCCTTGGCGCGAATCAACCGTAGCAAACATTCCCTACCCGCACAAGGCGCGGCGGCGTAGGACGCAATGCGCTCCGTCCCACGAAATGCACACAGAACGCGACGGCGCCTTGCCGAAAGACGAGACCCCCATGTCGGCCATCGGGTTCGATAAGCGCCGGCGCACAGGCGTTTACTTTTGCGGCGGGGCGCCGATTCGTTCGAGGGAAGCGACGGGCGGATTCTCCGTCCCTTCCAGGTTCGCCCGATTTCCCGTGTTTCCGTGAATCGCCTGAAAGACTTCCTGGCGGTGAACCGGCACCTCTTTCGGCGCGTCCACGCCCAGCCGCACCTTGTCCCCGCGGATTTCGACAACGACGATCGTAATGTCATCGTTGATGACAATACTCTCGTTCCGCTTGCGGGACAGGACTAACATGGTATCATCCTCGTCTTGACCCCCGCCAAGTTCTTGCGGCGGGTCCGTCCTGAGGGACGAACGGTGCGCGAAAACCGTATGCTCGCCACGTGAAAATCCGTGCGCGCACTTCCCCCTCCATCATTAGTGTATCCATATTTCGGATTCGGTCAAGCAAGCTTGCATCGCTAGCAGTGAATTATTGCCAGTTTCTCTCGGTCGCAGCCGATAAAACTTTGCGCATACTACCCATACTTCCATCCCGGTAGTCATGGCGGCGAGACTGTGGATCGCTCCCCGATGTGCGAAGCACGAGCGCCCCGATGCCCGAATCCCGATCCCCGAGCATTTGCGCACGCTTTGAAAACCTGAGTTGCTGGCGCCGCGGAATCCGCGGCCAAGACACCAGAAATCCGGGATCAGGCCGCCAGCGGCATCCGGGTTCCGGTTTCGTCAAGCGAGATTCGCTGGACGCGGTGGCCGGGGGCGTAAACCTTAATCTCGGCCTCTTCCGCAAACCACACCGCCACCAGGTCTTCGTGCGTGAAACGACGCCCGCAGTAAACGCCGTTGCGGATCAGGATCGTTTCCGCGAGGTCGTGGGGGCCTAACGTGCGTCCGCCGTCGAGATGGGCGGAAAGCAGCGCGGCGACGCGGCGACGGACGTCGTCAAGCGGGACTTCGTAATCCATGAGTCGGACAGGCAGGAACAACGAGGAGTGGTCGCGTCCCGGGGGGGGAACGCACGTTATTGGTGATATCGGCGGCCGGAAAAGCGAAATTCCGCTTTCTGGGCGTGGCCCCGATTTCCGGGTCCAATCGGCACAATTTAACATCACGGGGAATGCCCGTCCCGAACGCGGGTCTCGATCAGCCGCTTTTCGATAAGCTTTATCAGTTCGGCGGCGACCTCGCGCTTGCTTCCCTGGAGTTTGCCGACGTGCCCGGCGCCGCGGGCGAACAGGTCGAGAAAAGTGGTTTCCTTGCCGATCGCGGCTGGGCCGTTGAGGGCCATCAGGTCACATTCCTTGTGCTCCATTTTCGAAAGGGCGCGGAAGTGCGCGTCTTCGGTTTCCAGGGCAAAACCGACGACCCATTGGCCGGGACGCTTCGCTTCCGCCAGCGTGGCGACGATGTCCGGCGTTTCGACCAACTCCATTACGAGCGGTTCGCCGGTTTTTGTGATCTTGCTCGTTGCGGCCTCGCGGGGGCGATAGTCGCAGGGGGCCGCCACGCCGATCAGCCCGTCGTGCCGCGGAAATTCCAAGCTCGCCGCCTCCAGCATTTCTTCCGTGGTCGTTACGTCGATGACCCGCGCCGCCTCGTGATACGTGAGCGCGACCGGCCCGCTGATGACGGTCACTTTGTGCCCCGCGGCGCACGCCGCCGCCGTTACCGCCTGCCCCATGCGGCCGCTCGAGGCGTTGCTCAAGAACCGCACCGGGTCGAGGTACTCCCGCGTGGGGCCAGAGGTAATGAGGATGCGGGCCACGATGTTTGCTGGGTTGGCGTCTTCAGTCAGCGACTGCGGAAGTGATGGGCGAACGGGTTCAAGTCTCGCCCAAACGCGGTTGGATGACAACGGGCGGCGGGCATGACCTGCCGCGTCTGAAGCGGCCGGGTGGGCGGTGGTCGCAGAGAAATGGATAATGGCCAACCATCCGGCGGCGATGTGAATGCACGCAATGGCCTTGGCCTCGAGATGTCCGTGGAAAGGATTAGTTCGACACGTCCGCCCAGGGCCCACGGGTTGGGCCGCTGGGCCCGGCGCCTGTTCCAACGCGGATGGGTCGATTTCGCGGCGTTGATCGTGGCCCTGTTCGTGCTCGACGCTTGGCCGACACCCGGGATCAACGAGGCCCATTACCTGCTCAAGGCGAAACATTTCTGGCGGCCCGATTTTCTGCCGCACGATTTCTTCCTGGCCTCGCGGGACGCCCACGTGGGGTTCTTCTGGCTGGTCGGCTGGCTGACGCTTGTTCTGCCGCTGTGGGCGGCGGCGTGGGTGGGTCGACTGGCGGGCTGGTCGCTCTTGGCGTGGGGCTGGATGCGGCTGTGTCGGGCATATCTGACGGGCGACGCTTCGCCCCGGCGGCGCCGCCGTATCGTTGGGATCCCGCTCGTCGCGGGCATCGGCTTCTTCTCGCTCACCCTGCAATGCCACATGGCCGGGGAATGGGTGTTGGGCGGCGTGGAGGGAAAGGTGTTTGCGTTCGGCCTTGTGTTTCTGGCGCTGGCCGCCGTCGCTGAGAACCGCTGGAACCGCGCGTGGATAGGGATCGGCGCCGCCTCCTTGATGCACGTCTTGGTCGGGGGGTGGTCGGCGGTGGCGCTTGGGTTTGCGTGGCTGGCGGCGAATGCCTTTGCGCGCGTCCGTCTGAAGGAAAGACCGAAGCCAAGCATGGCCCCGCCTTTACCGCTGAGGATGCTGCCGGGGTTGGTCATCGGCGCCGCGTTGGCCGCCCTCGCGGTCATTCCCGCGTTATGGCTCAACCACGGCGTGGAAGAAGCGGTGGCCCGCGATGCGGCGGAGACCTACGTCTACTTCCGCCTGCCGCATCATTTGACGCTCAGCGGTTTTCCCCTCCATCGCATCGTGCGTTTTGCCGGCCTCTTTGTGGGGCTGCTGGTGGCGTACGCGCTCGTGCCTGCTGCGGCGCGGCAATGGCGGGTCCGGGCGTTCATCTTCGGTTCGCTGCTGATCGCCGGGGCGGGGGCGATCATCGAAGCCGCCACATGGGGCCGGCCCGAGGTCGCGGCGCCCCTGCTGCGTTTCTATTGGTATCGTTTGTCGGACATCATCGTGCCGCTGGGCGTGGCGCTCGAGACCGCGGCGCTGTTGCGGACGGCGCCGGTTCTTCGGCCGAAGTGGGCGCCGGTCGTCGCGACGGTCGTCATGCTCGCCACCGCCGGCTTGTTCGCGGCGTCGCTGTGGAATCGCAACCAGGCCTGGTACGCCGATTCCTACTTTCCCCGCGCCCGCACGCGGCACGAGCGGTGGGTCCTGGCCAACCGTTGGATCGCGGAGAACACGCCGCCCGGCGCCACGTTCCTCACGCCCTGGCGGCAGCAGACGTTCAAGTGGTATTCCGGCCGGGCGGAAGTCTTCAATTTCAAGGATGTCCCGCAAGACGCGGCAGGCGTGGTCGCCTGGCGTCGGCGCTTCGATGATATCTTCCTCCGCGATGCGGACGATCTGCGGCGGGCTCGGCTGCGGCGGCGGCAAGACCTGGAAGCGGAGGCGGAAGAAGCGGGCGCCGGGGCCACGTTGATCCATCCCGAGGACCTGGTCGTTTCTCGCTGGCGGCGTTCGCTGGCCGAGATCGACACGCAGGACATGCGGCGGCTGGCGCGAAAGTACGGCTTCGAGTATGTGGTCTTCGACCGGCGGTTCATTCGCCATCAACGGCCCCGGTCCGTAAAGAGTTTGAAGAAAGTCTATCCGGTTTTCCCTGCGGTGAACGAGTATTACGCGGTGTACCAGGTGCGGCCAGAGGTTTTTGAAAAGGGGGACGATGGCAAGTGAGCGCATTCGACGCTGCGGCCGACTTCGGTGCCCGGTTGCGGGCCCACATTCTCGCCCAGCCCCGAGGAGTATCAAGCGGCGGCCGCCGCTGGAGCTTTTGGAAGGAATCGTGAGTTCGAAGATGACGCAAGGGCCCCGGCGCCAGTCGGCGATTACGCGGATGCATCGAATCCTGTTGGCCTCGTGGGCGAGGGCCGCCTGATCCGCATTCAATCCACGATCGTCACGGGCGACAGCGGACCCGAACCGGACCTCGCGATCGTTCGCTGGCGCGACGACGAATACGCGTCAGGCCATCCAACCGGCGAAGACGCGCAGCTTATCATTGAAATCGCCGACCCCTCGCTGGCCCGCGACCGCGCGAGGCGGCGATCTACGCGGCCGCGGGCGTGCCGCTGTATTGGGTCCTCAACCTGGTCGATAACCGGTTGGATGTCTTTTCCAAGCCGCATCCCCAGCAGCGGCGATATGAGGAAGAAGCGATTCTCACGGCGAAAGACCACGCCGCGGTGATGATTGAAGACCGCAAGCTTGGCGAGGTCGCCGTGGCCGATTTGCTGCCGCAAACGCGTTAGCGCCGGCGCCGCAGGCAACAAGTCAACCCCGACAAACACACTAGTGCCGCAAATCACAGTTGTTAGCCCACCAAAGCGAAAGTCGGCCTATTTTCGTGACGGCTTACCCAGCTTTCCTTCCAGGTTGTGGGGCGTTTGGTCGTCTCTGCGGTAACTGGGCGA
>Ga0180438_10012166_pt1 | contig 10276 bp, 20 predicted proteins | sample SS_ome_12_FD_132455 | JGI IMG/M metagenome (GOLD analysis project Ga0180438, IMG submission 132455) | Hypersaline lake sediment archaeal communities from the Salton Sea, California, USA - SS_3_D_2 metaG | ecosystem: Environmental > Aquatic > Non-marine Saline and Alkaline > Hypersaline >...
AAATATCATGAATGACATTGTCTGGAGACGGTTGCCCTCATCGAGCAGACGGAGAGAACGGGACACGATCCAAACAAAGACCATTCTGCATGCGAGACTTGCAAATGGCTGCGCCTGATGGACGAGATCCGACACTTACAGGCCGTCCGTACGTACGACAGGAGATGGGGATCTAAGACCAAGGAGGGTGGCCGATGGGCAAGAAGGAAGAGCGTCCCGCCGTAAGGACGACGATCGTCGGGGGACGCCCTCCAGGAAGCGGAAAGGAGATAGGAGACGTGCCACACGGGATAGACGCCCTGATCGAGAGGGCTGCCAAAGACTTGTCCTTCAGGACAAACTTCCTGGCGGCAGACAGTGGTGATCGCGCCAACGTCGCGAAGCGGGCTGGGATAAAGCTTGAGCCATCCGAGGCCGCAATGCTTGAGGTGGTCACCGTCTCTCACTTGGCTGGAATCATCAGCCTTAAAAAGGCTCAGCTTATGGCCGAGAAAACCATAAAGCGAGAGAAAAGGCTAGATCCAAACGTCGAGGAGGTCGGGACGCGTGGTATACGGCCAGATCGTCCCAAAACAAAGGGCATCCAGCCAGACAAGCCAGCAAGATTCACGGGGATCCAACCAGACAGGCCCTAGAAAATGCAACTAGTAGCAGAACCACCCTCCGCACTTGGAACACTCAATCCCGCTGGGCTTCTCGACGATGTCATGCTCGCAATCGGGATCTGAGTCCCAGAGGGATTGATTTTCCTTCCTTAAGTCTTTCGTCACGAACACCATGCCCTTTATAAGGCCTTCCTCTTCGCATTTTGAGTACTTGTCCTGGCCCGTCAAGACGCGCCTCGCCAAGGCCAGTTTCTGGGGCAGCGGAAGCAGGTCGTACGGGCTACAGGCCTCGCAGAACTTGGCGCTGTAGTAGTCGGCCGGTATCCTGGGGTCATGGATCACGGCGTGTCGTTCGCTCAGCGGGTGTATCTCGATGGGCCACTTCAGCCTGGTCGTCTTCAGCAAATGCTTAAGGTTCTCGTTGTTGAAGTTGAGTATGTTGTAGACCTTGCCGTCCTCTGCCTTGACGTCGAAGCAGTTCCCGCTAGGGAAAGGATACTTGTCATAGTGGACGCCGACGAGGGTTACAGTACGGACGGAAAGGGCCTTGATCGTGTCGAACCTCGGGGTGTGGTCGTCGCTCACTTGAAGAACTCCTCCGCGTCGTGGTAGGTGAAGCCTAGGCGACTCGCGAACGTCTTGTCCGTCGTTTGGTCTCCCACATAGATGGTCTTCGTCGGGTCCAACTTGTACTGCCTGATCAACTGGACGCCGAGGCCGGACTGCGGCTTGCGGCAGTAGCAACTCGGGGGGACGGAATGAGGACACCAGACGACTTGGATCTGCAACCCGAGCAACTTGTTGGTGTGTCTGAAGCACTCGTCGACCGCCTCTTTGGAGACCTGTCCTCGACTCACGCCGGACTGGTTTGAGGCCCCGAGGAGCAAGTAGCCGTCGTTCTTGAATCTCTTGAGGATCCAAGCGCGGTTGGGAAGAACCTTGATCTCGGAGGTCTTGGTCGGGAACTTGTATGGAGCCCCTTGCTGGACGTCCCTTACCGTCTGGTCGTAGTCGACGATGACGGCCTTGTTGGTCAACTCTTTGGGCCACTTCCTTGAGAAGTCTACTCGCTCCACCTTCGAGAACCCCTCAGCGGTGGACGGCTTCTCAAAGTCCTTCTTCATCTTGAACAAGACCGTGATGGGGAACATGTTCGGGTCGTCCGGAACCTCCTTGAAGTCGCTTGGCTGCAAGAAAAGTTTTCCGTAGCGATCCCACATCCGCATCAAGGCGTTGATGGAGCAGTCCTCGACGGGGGTTGAGACCCACATGCACCGTATGGGTACGCCGACCCTTTTGGCAACCTTGATGAAGTGAGCCCTCTTCTCGGCTTGCATGTTGGTGTTGTCGAGGACGGCGTCCTTGCCGTTGCGCAGAGCGTCCTCTAACGGCCCCAGCAAGTCGAGCGTCCTCCCGCCGACCTTGTCCCTGTTGAGGTGGAGGTATCCCTTGTTGATCAGCTCCTGGGCAACGGTTCCCTTCCCGGAGGCTGGGAATCCGACCAACATGACCGCTTCATTGGCCATCGTATTTCTCCTCGTAACACTTGCAGCCCTTGCCGTAATCAGGCCAGATGCCCTTGTAGAGAAGCACGATCGGGTTGACACAACACGGCAACTCTGGGAGCGTCACCCTAAACAAGCACCGACCCGCCTCGTTTCTCTTGATGTTGCCCTTCTCCGTACGCTCAAACCTAGAGAAGCGACACGTCTTGCACCCTTGCTTAGTCTTTTTGGACATCCTTGCTCCCCACGATCCAGTCGCTGGTGTCGCCCATCTCACCGAGACACTCGTTGATCTGCTCCATCAGCGTCCCGAAGATCCCTGATCCTCCGCAAAGGTCGTCGCGCATCCTGGAACACGGGAGGCAAGTTTTGAAGACGCCCCAGCCGCCGTCCTCCCACAGCCCGGAGAAGCGCTCGTACTCCTCGCCCTTCTTGATGGTTTGGCGGCATTCGCAGCAGCGGTGGTCTTTGCGGGCCTTCGGGTACGTGACGTCGGACGTCACGGGGCCGTTATCCCCAGTGTCCACACAGCAGCAGTTCATTCCCATCCCATCTCCCTCCGTGTGTTCTCGAAAATGGCGACCAACTCGTCACTCATGCCAAAGCGCTTCTTGTTGATCTGGATGCTCTTCTTGAGACTGCCGTCATTGTGTCGCTCGCTGGCCGCCTTCCAGTCGCAGAACATCTCAAAGATGTCGAATAGCGTCATTCCCTTGATACCCTTTTTGTGGTGTTCGGGATGATGTCTGTTGTTCTCGTAATGATGGTCGATGGCAGACCTCATCTCCCCCATGATCTTCTTGTACTTGGCGCTGCCGTAGGTCACCTCCCCGAGCATCGGGGTGTACTTATCAAACGCCGCCTTCTCCGGGAAGATAAGTTTTGAGGCGTCGTGACGAATGGCTGCATGCTGCATCTCCTCCATCAAAACCACCATAAGGTGCTGGACTCTCCTTATGTGAGAGAGCGTGTCTGGGACTGAGTCGTATCTCTCGTCGTTCCATGCCTCATGACATTTCAAACTACAGAAAAAGAGGTAGGGCGTCTGCTCCCAACTACCGACGTCCTCGTCCTCCTTTTTACCGCAACGATGGCAAACCTCCGTCTTCATGTGAGCCTCCTAGACCAAAGACCTGAGCAGTTCTTCAAAATGCCTTTGCCATGCGTGGGCGAGGACGCAGAACATGCACGTACAGTGGCATTGGCAGTCTTTGCGCTTGGAACAGAGCCTCTTCCACTCTGCCGCAGCCAACGCCGCGAACTCAGCGTCATGACAAATTCCCCTCGGGGACGCGTCTCGGTCAAATCCTTTGGCTTCCGAGAACGCCGCCTTGTACCCGTCTGAGTAATGGATGACGGGGGAGAACGTTGGGACGAAGAGGCTTTTGGGAGGCGTCCCGACCAAGACCTCCCTTGCCTCGTCGATGGCCCTCTTCTTGTCTTCTGGCGTCATTGAAAACTCACCAGAGTCTCACCCTTTGCCCTTTGGTTGCAAACCCCAGGAAGCCGCCCTTCGAGGCGTCCTTCTTCGTGGGCTGGTAATGACAGAGGAGCATCTTGCCCTTGACCTCATCCGACAAGGAGCAGAGATCCTCATAAGAGGGATGAACGCCGCTCCTGTACGGGGCCGTCTCGCAATCGTGGATGATCAAGTCGCACATTCCGTACAGACCACGGAACAACTCAGGGTCATGGCGCGTGTCACACGTTATCAGTACTCTCGGGGACGACCCGTCTTTGGAGAAGCGAGTCTCCGAGAACCTGTCGTCGGGGAAAACCCGCTCCCGCTCCTTCCTCCAGGTCTGTATGCCTGGATACTCTCCAGGGCTGACGACGAAAACGTCGTCCTGGAATATCATGGAGTTCCTTTTCAAGAACGCCGTCCCCTTGCGATTCACGCAGAGGGCCGGTTCGAAGACGAGCCCGTACGAGTACTTGATCGTCATCCCGGAGCAGACGTGGACGGTCTGCGCCAGCGAGAACAGCATGTTGGCCCAGAAGAACTGTCCGTCACGTGGGACGGCATGACATTCAAAGTACTCAGAGAGCGTGGCCGTCTTCCCTGGGATCGTGGTCATGGAGCCCTTCAGCCCGTTCTCCCAGAGTTCCGTCATGAGTTGCTCGTCGCAGATGAGTTTCGGTCTAGGCGACTCCCCGAAGTAGGTTGCAAAGCCAAGCCACTCCAGCCCACCCGTGTGATCACCGTGCTGGTGAGAGATGTAGACGGCGTCGATGTCCGGCGGGGCGAGTCCAATCTCTTTGAGCGAGAACTTGGCGTCCGTTCCGCAGTCGATCAAAAGGCGCTTGATTACTCCAGACTCGTACTTAGCCTCCAGAACCATGTTGGTCTGGTACTGGTCGGGGCCAGCGAAAGCCGACCCGCAACCGGCGAAGATGAGGTTCACTTCTGGCGTCTCAAATGACATGTCTGTCTCCTTTCGGGCATGATAGCCCAGCCTGGGGCCTTGATAGGCCCATTCAGAGACATCATACGACATCCTTTTCCTCAGTCAAGGGGCTTTCGCACGTTCCATGGATGTGGTACAATGCCCAGAACGGAGGATCGAAAATGGCTGAGCAAGTGATTTGGGAGTTCGTACCTAAATGTTGGGATCATTGCGGGGAGAGCCAGATCGAAAACCCAGACTACAAAATGGAGACCCGCGAGGAGGTTCATGACGGAGAGACGGTTCTCATCACGGATCATATAGGAGATTTCTACCTCCCGTACAAGCTTTTCGCGACTCGCGAGGCGGCCGAGGCTTGGATGGAGCCGATCGCCAAAGAGCAATATAAATGGGACAAGGAAGAGCGCTACCAGATGGAGGACGACGAGAAGGAACGCAAAAAACTAGAGAAAAAGTTCATCGCCCGTGGGTTTGAACTCGTCAAGGAGGAGGATCGCAGTTACTGGCGCGTCCCCTGGAAAGACAATTATGACGACGAGGGCGTGAAGTATTGCGAGGTCAGGAAACGCGTCCTCCAAGGCGTCGAGCCCAAGCGCCCGAAGGTAGCCGTGGCGGTGATGATCATAAGGGATAACCACGTGCTCATGAGCGAGCGGCTCAAAGGCGCTGGCAAGGGCAAGTACGGGCTCCCGGGCGGCCATCTTGAGATGGGCGAGACCTTCGAGGAGGCGTGCAAACGCGAGGCCTTGGAGGAGGCCGACCTTGAGATATACGACGTCGAGCAAGTCATGACCGTGAACGTCGGGATCATGGAGAACAAAGAACACTACGTGACCACGTTCTTCAAGGCAAAATGCCTGGCCGGATCACAACCGAAGGACTGCGAGAGACATAAGCACGGGCCGTGGATATGGTTCCCGATGGATAATCTCCCCCGGGGGAAGAAATGCCTTGAGGACTTCGATTTGCTGCTTAAGCACATGAAGGCTTGAGCCCCACCAGCGTAGAATAAGCCTCACATGTCGTATTCGACTGGTTTGAGGGAAGCGCTGGATGGGTAACGAACAGATCATCCTCTACCCTGAGTTCGAGACACACGAGAACTGGGCGTCGAGGGTACGTCCGCATGTCATCGAACTCTTGAACAGCAACGGTTGGGATAAGAAAAAAGCCTTGCGTCAACTCATGATCGCCGCAAAGGGGCAAGCCAGCACGAAAGCGGCCTCACCACTGATCGATGAGTTGATCGAGATCAGACGCCTTGGTCAGAAGGTTGCTTGCCCGTAACCTTCTCGCGGAGAATCTGGGTTGATATTGTTCCCTTGTCGTGTAACTGGATGAACAAGCGCTCCGCCTCTCCCTCAATCCAGACTTTTGGCAGCAACTCTCTTTCGCAGAGGGCAACTCCCAATTTCTCAAGGCCATTTTCTGTTTTGCTGAAGATGTAGGCGTGCGTCTTCTTCCCGAAATGAGAGCAATACTCTTGGCATTTAGCCTCGGCATCTGCCATTGAGATGGCGATGAAAGGGACGAGAACCTCGTCACCCTCGCATATCTCATCAAAAAGGCCCTCTCCACGCCTGCTCATGCAATAAACGATAGAGTAATCGTCCCGCAAAAGCCTGGCGACCTCGTTCTCCTTTATGGCGTACTTATGGAATATGATCCTCGGCCTCTCCTCTGCCCACTTCAGGTCTTCTGGAGGGAACTTGTGCTCTTCAAAACGTATCGGGGACAGGTAGAACCTTATCTTGTCTTTGAGTCTGTTGTCCAAGTGGACGCCCACATCCAGGGGGGCATAACTCCCCAAGCTCCCGCTATGATAGAGCCCGGTTCCTGGTTGCCATACACCGATTTGCCTGAAAGCCTTTATGGTTTTTGATGAGCAGTCTATCCTCACGATTTCAAGTTCCTCTGACTCGAATTTCTCAGCCGTTTCAATGAACCATGATTGAATGGACACCACGCGTGTTGGAAGCCTGTCTGGCACCATAACGTTGTTGGTTGGATCAAGTTTGAAGTCCAACACACGACACAGGGTCTCTTGGGCGTTTTCTTGCTCAAAGAACTCCTTGGTTTTGAGCTGGAGAGCCGCGTACTTTTCCTCGGCCTCCTTCGCCTTCAAGACCGCCTCGCGGGCCTCTCGCTTGGCCTTGTCGCGAGCCTCGATGGCCTTCTTGGCCTCTTTCTTCCATCCATCTGTGTGGGGGCTTGATTCTGACATGGGTAGGTCTCCTCGCCCATCCGGGCACTGGAGGGGAGGCGTCCGCCTCCCCAGATGTTTTATCCTACTAGGGGATGAACATCACCATTAGCGATCTCGTACCTTCATGTCTTCTTTCGGTCCTCCACCCACTTCCGCAATGGCGCCAGGCCGTCCAACTGATCAATCTCCGCATTCAGACTGTCAATCTCAGCCAAAGCAGAATCGCAATAACCACAGAACGTCCCAGCCTCACGCCGGTGACACATCTGCACCTGAAGCAACTTCACATCCTTCTTCCGCATCAGCTCACCCAACTTCGCCAGCGGCCCAGAGGGATCCCGCTCAATCTCCACCTTCGACACAGACTCCAGGTCAACCACCTGAGTCATCCGGTAGAGTTCGGAGATGTCCGGCGGATCTTCCATCTTCGTGTAATCCTTCAGACCCTGATAGACCCACGCGTACGCCGCCCAACGAGCCTCCTCTTCACTCGCCGCACCCGAGATTTCGACATGAGTTGGACTCACAGAAACCGGGTCTGTCGGGAGGAGATCCTCGGTCTTTACTGCCACCAATCTCTTCACTATCACCTCCAGTTCTTGGCGCGTTCAACCCGATCGAAGCGAACCGCGTCTTCCATCTGCTCAGAGAGAGCTTCGGCTTCTTCGCCGATCATAGCTTCTCCTTGCAGACACCCGTTCGCTATAGAGCGTGTAGCCGTGATCTCGCTTCCGCTGCTCCACCTCGTTGTTCTTGATCAGCCGCTCCGCGAACTGGATGGGATCTTTCGTCATACCAACGATCTCTCCTTCACCTTCACTCTCCCCCTGCCATTGACGGTCCTCGTGACCCCGATGACGCGACCTTCTACGCAATCTACGGAATCAACAAAGAACATCGCCGCCAGCTCCCGACGCTTCTGGATGAACCAGCCAACCAGACGCTCAAGCTCAGCAGCCTCTTCCGGCGTCTCCTTTGCGTTCTCCATTTTGCTCCTTATCCTGGACTTGGGACCAGGCCGCTCACACGAGCGGGGCCTTAAAGCGGGAGTTTGAACCCCCGCTCCCCTCGGTATCAAATGCCAAAGAAAGACCTGTCAAAATCCGGAACATCCGTCTCAAACCCATCCACCTCACTCGCCCAATGCTCATAAGCCCTGGGCGAATATCGACCTCTTCGCGCATTTTGGTTTCTTTCCGGGCTTGTTTCCGGGCCTCGCACAAGACGGAGGTCATCAACCCGACCAACACGGCGATGATCGCGATCAGTACCATGAGTTCGGTCAGGGTGAGGGCTCTTTTCTTCATGTCTCGTTCCTATCTCTTGGCGAACAGATAGACGCTCACGAACGAGCAGATTGCCATCCCGACGACGGACTGGGACAAGATCCTCCCGTCATTGGTCAGAAATGCGAACGTCGCCGTGGCCGTGCAGAAGATCACGCACTCGACGGAGAAGATGAACAGAAGGAGCGACGTGAGCCCTAGACGGGCTTGTCGGCCTTCTTCGTCTCCACCTCGCCGAACGTCGCCCTCGTCTGAACCCTGAAGACCGACACGATCTTCGACAGTTTGAACCTCCGGAACCCCGACTTCGGCAGTATCTGCTGACATAGAACGGACGCCTCCACTGGTTTTGACGCGAGGGTCTCCGGGCTCCCCTCGCTCAACTCGATCGGCTTCACGAAGCGGGTGAGCATCTTGGTCTCGTCACCTTTCACCTTCTCGTAGACGAAGACCAACTCGTCGTACGACTTGATCGCCGAAAGGATAACCCGTGTCTTCTCGTCTTTCATCTCTTCCTCCGTTTGGGTTCCTCGTCGAGGCATGGGTGGTCGATCTTGCAGTCACGGCAGAAGATCCCGCCACAACAGCCGCAAGTCGTCATCCCGACGTCGTCCCCGCAAGCCTCGCAAGAATACTCCTTGCGACCTTGCAGCCTCGCTCTCCTCGCCTTGGCCCCTTCTCCCTTTCTCATGAGCACGCTCCTCCAGAAATGTTATTGAAAAGAAATGTTATTGAAAAACAACCAGATGTCAAGGAAAATAAACGCCACAGCCCTAAGGATGAGGAATATGCGCAAAGAGCCGCACAAATGCATGCATCTCGTCAACAAGAGGTGTCACGCCCGGAAGGGCAGACCCCCGCGTTGCTCGCAACGGATGACGGGATGCTCAGAATACAAGAAGACCCCGCTTCTCGTGAGGATCGTCGAGGCCATGGAGGAGGCGTTCACGCCGTGGCTGTGAACCTCTTCTTCGCGGCCTCGGAAGTCTTCCTCTCAAGTTCCCTGGCCGCCCTCCATGCGTCCCTTGTCTTCTTTCGGCAAGCGGGGCACTCCTCCCCTTTCCTGGCGGGGACGTGCATCTCCTTGCAGCCAGCGGGGACGTGACGTCTGGAACCGCACTTTTCCAATACGGATTTCATCTGCCTTCCCTCCTAACCACGGTAAGACTACCCCTTTTCTTGCTCGCAGTCAAGAGGCCCGTGCCGAACTTGTGTGCTTGACCGTGCCAGGCAAGGTGGTATAGTAGGACGAGAAAGGGGCTAAAAATGAGAGAACCCACTGAATGCTCAGAGATGCGAGGCCTCATGTGTAGTTCGTTGCTGGACACGGACTTATACAAACTTACGATGATGCAGGCAGTCTTGCATATGTTTCCCGGGGCCAACGTTGAGTACCTCTTCAGGTGCCGCAACAAGGCCGCTGACGGCGTGGACCTGAGGAAAATCGCCAAGGAGTTGCAAGGAAGCATCAATAGGCTGGCATCCCTCCAGTTCACGGAGAGGGAACTGGAATACCTTCGCGGCATTCGCTTCTTCAAGTCGGACTTCATCGAATTCCTAAGACTCTTCAAACTGAACGCCGACCACGTACACCTTAAGAACGACGAGGACGGGTTCGACATCAAGATCAAAGGGCCGTGGCTCCACACGATCATGTGGGAGGTCCCGCTCCTGGCCATGGTCAACGAGTTGTACTGGGGGAAGGTTCTTAGCCCCGAGGAATACCAAGCCCGCTGCGACGAGGGGCGAAAGAGGATCAAAGACAAGATCAAGTTCCTTAACGAGTGCGGCTTTGATCATGCCGATGGCAAGTTGAAGATGTTCCGGTTCTGCGAGTTCGGGACGCGTCGGCGCTTCAGCTTCGAGACGCAAGACTACTTGCTCCGCGAGATGAAGGAGGTGTACGCTGGGTGCGTATATTCACATCCCGCACCGTCGCCACGTAACAGAAGGCTCGCTGGAACCAGCAACGTGTTGCTGGCCATGCGTCACGGCCTGACTCCCATCGGGACGATGGCCCATGAATGGCTCCAGGCTGGACAAGCCCTGGCGCGAGTCAGGGATAGCCAGAAATTCATGCTGGAGGCGTGGGTCAAGGAATACAGGGGAGACCTGGGAATCGCCCTGACGGACGTGATCGGGATCAATGCGTTCCTTCGCGATTTCGACCTCTACCTGGCCAAATTGTACGACGGCGTCCGTCATGACTCTGGCGACCCGTACGAGTTCGGCGAGAAGATCATCAACCACTACAAGAAACTGGGGA
>Ga0180438_10012168_pt1 | contig 10274 bp, 7 predicted proteins | sample SS_ome_12_FD_132455 | JGI IMG/M metagenome (GOLD analysis project Ga0180438, IMG submission 132455) | Hypersaline lake sediment archaeal communities from the Salton Sea, California, USA - SS_3_D_2 metaG | ecosystem: Environmental > Aquatic > Non-marine Saline and Alkaline > Hypersaline >...
AATACATGGGACGTAAACCTTCGCTAAGGGTGCGTGTTAAGACAAAAGGACTGAAGATCTCTAGCCCCGGGGGCAGGATCCAATCCTTCCGAATTCTGTTGGGCTATACAGGGAGCAAGTTTATCTCATGACGATTTTGAATATTTTCGTATCAGATGTTGGGCAGGTGCTCTCTGAGTTGCTGGGCCACTGTTCTTTATGATGACGTTACTGGGAAGAGATAGTTGAGTTCTTTGCTTGTGCGGTGTCAGGAGCAATAATTTCCCCAGAAATGTTGAATCTCTGCATGATCGTGAAATAGCTAGTTGTTCCAGCGGTAGACAGCTATGACTGCGGATGCTAGACTTTGTATAAAGAGTTAACTTAGTAACAGGCAGGTTTCGTAGCAAGATTGTATCTGGCAGGATAGCAAAATACGAAAGATGCATTCAAATTGTGGAGGGATTAGCCCATTACTTGCTTCAGAGTTTAAGAGATTGCTTCGCTGTTGAGGAGTGAGAATTGGTTGCTAAAGTTAAAATCGTCACCGATAGTTCTGCCTACCCTGAACCAGGGGTCATCGCTAAATATGATATCCGTGTTGTTCCGCTCAGGATTGCTTTCGGAGGTGAGGTATTCACTGAAGGTGTGGACATTACTAATGATGAATTCTATCAAAGGCTATCTAAAGGCGAAAAACTGCCTACTACTTCACAACCTACGATTGCCGACTTTAGCAAAGTGTATTACGAGCTAGCGGAGCAGGGACATCCTATCCTATCACTGCATATTTCTAGAAAATTAAGCGGGACCTGTACTTCGGCTTTGGCTGCTAAAAATGCACTTCCCCAGGCTCAAATTGAGATAGTGGATTCGTTAACTATAGCCCTGGGAATGTTAATCCCTCCCGCTGCTGAAGCTGCGGAAAGAGGAGAGACGCTATCTGAAATTGTAGCTTCTATAGAAAAACTCAACAAATGCATCAGAGTTGTCGGTGCCTTTGATACTTTGGAATATCTCTGGAAAGGTGGGCGTATCGGGGCAGCTAGAGCTCTGGTTGGCACCTTGCTGAAGATTAAGCCTGTTCTGACTCAGGAGGATGGAGAGGTCAAGGTCTTAGACAAGGCAAGAACCATGGTCCATGCCATGGAGCACATTATAAGATTTGTGGAAAAAGAAGTGAAAGGGAGCGTTTCTCTTCGTGGTTGGGTTGCTCACAGCCATATCTCCGAAACATCCCGGATATTAGATAAAAAGCTCCGTGAAAACTTTAATTGGATTGAACTACGCTTCCTCGAGCTGGGACCGGTGCTGGGGACTCATATGGGGATGGGTCTCGTAGGTGTTAGTTTCTATTGTGACGAGGACTGGCACTGTTTCCACTTAGCTGGTGCTGGCTCTCAACCTGCATCTTTTAGCATATACTAAATCCGAATACTCTGCTAGGTGCTTGGTGGTAGTCGCCGAGGAGACGAGTATTGCCCCATTTTACATTCTTCAATCTTTGCGTCGTTGCTTCTACCAGAAATTCTGGGCATTCTTCCTGGATGTAGGTAGCAAATCGTCCATCCTGAATTGGGAGTGAAGAGCGAGAAGAGCATATAGGATATCAAGGCAGATGAAGTAAAAAAGGAAGTAATGCCTGCCACCTCCGCTTTATCAATGTAGTCAGGTATAAGTTAGGTGCTAGCCACCATAAATAGGGGGTGAGAGGCGTTGCCTTATGTAGTCAGCAAGCAATCTAAAGTTATAAAGTGTCTGCTCATTTCTTAAACTGTAAAGAGTTATATGCAACTCTTTGCTCCATGCCTTCGGCTCAAACTTGATACAGCCAATAGAGTTTAACAAAAGCGCAGTCGCCTGTTTCAGTAATACTAGATGTATTGAACCATTGATCTCACAGCAAATGCAAAAAATCCTGGTTCTGTTACTGTCGAGAGTCAATCGAGAAGCAACTAGGGCGTGAGATAGTTGAGGGAACAGGGCATTGCCAAAATAGCAAATGCAAGCCATTCGATTATCAACTACCTCAGCCTGCGTCGGGGCACTAACCTGGCTCGGGCTTATTGCCTTATTGTGGTAATTCCAGTTCTGGCTAAAAAGACAATCACAAGAACAAGCCTGATAAAAGACAGTCAAAATTTTTAGCCATATTTAGCACGACGGGAATAAGCAAACTCTGGATAACCGGCTCCAATTCAGACAGGACAACCCCCAGTAGATACGCAGTTAGTGGGTAGAGGATCGTAATACCAGCTAACATTGTCCTTAGTTGTAGTGGTTCTTACTAATCTCTTGCCTTTGTTAGTGATTAGCTCGCAAAATCTTGTTGTGTTTGGTGGGGTGTGGCGTCTGTTAACATCAAGTTGATATTCAATCTCTTCTTCATCCTGGGGTGTTTGCTCGGGGAGGGAAGGGGTGAATGAACTTCTAGCATTTCGATGGGCTTTTTCAATAATGAACAGGACATTGAAGAAGTATTCTCGCATGAAGTTGAGACATAGACTCAGGCTTTGAGAGATAAGGGCCGTCTTTTTACCACAATATTGGTAGTGACCAGATTTTTAATCTATTGAACGGCGAGTCATCCTTTTCTATAATCTAATTCTATCACCACTAACTGAAAGATGTCCGCTTACAAGGCAGACAATAAACTCCTGGCTTGAGTTCTATAGACCATTGCTATAAACAGTCTCATTTTGTTCAAAGAGCCCAAGTTGTATAATTGAGCGTATTACCGCTCTCTGACTCTATAGTATGTCTTGGACATCGCACACCAGACACTTGACATTGGAATACCGTTTCCATTATGCTGGAGACGATTGTAAATTTATATCTTAGCTGACGAAGGGGAAGAGTAGAAAACCGGCGCTTGCTACAAGCGAGCCAGGGACAGTACAAATCTGGCAGAAAGAGGATTCCGAATGAGCTCTGGAGGTTATGAGCTGAAGAAAGTTCCGATTTTGAACAAGTAGGATCCAGTGGGTGGCTATGGTAGATGTAGTAACCCAATGAGTGCTTCAAGTCTATATTGTGGTTTGAAGAATCAGGGTGGCAGTGCGGGGTAAGAGCCCTCGTCCCTAGTTAGAAACGGAAGTTTTTTTGTAGAGGCGAGGATTTTTTGTTTGTGATTCTATCGTGGCAAACAACCAAAGTTGTTTGTAAAGTTGTTTGGCTATAAAATAGTTCAAGAGCAAGAGAAAACATATGGCAAAAAAAATGTGGCAAAACGCAACCAGCCTGAATAAGCTTGTTGAACAATACACTGCTGGCAACGATGTTTTACTGGATCAAAACCTAGTGAGTTTTGATGTTTATGGGTCCTTAGCACACGCCAGGATGCTTGCCAAGCAAACTCTGATAGAAAAAAAGGACCTAGAGAGAATTGAAGAGGGATTGATTGACATTTTAGAACTTTATCAAAAAGGGCAATACATTCTGCAGTTAGATGATGAGGATGTGCATACAAGAATCGAAAATGACCTGACGAAGAACTACCCAGAGTCAGGGGCAAAGTTGCATACAGGTCGATCCCGAAATGACCAGGTACTGGTTGACCTCCGTCTCTATATCAAGGTCAAGCTTACCGAGATTGCCCTGGTGTTACTTGACTTGGCAGAAACTTTTTATAGACAGGCCGAGAAATTTTCCAATGTTCCTCTGCCTGGTATGACTCATATGCAACCAGCTATGTTATCTTCGTTCGGACTGTGGCTCGGGTCTTTTGCTGAAAGCCTGCTCGATGATCTTTTCTTGGTTGAAGCGACTTACACTCTAAACAATCAGTCGCCGCTTGGTTCAGGAGCGGCATACGGTGTAACACTGCTAATTGATCGGGCATACACTGCCGAATTGCTGGGTTTTACTAAAATACAAAATAACGCACTCTACTCCCAGAACTCGAGAGGAAAACTTGAGGCAACTGTTATCCACGCTTTAGCACAAGTGATGGCTACATTGAACAAGTTTGCTACTGATAGTCTATTGTTTACCACTGAGCCATTTTCTTTTATTACATTTGACAAGAGTCTTAGTCTTGGTAGCAGTATCATGCCACAGAAACAAAATTGGGATGCACTGGAATTGATGAGAGCTAAATACCATCAGGTAGTAGCAACCCAGCTGCAAATCAGCAGTTCTCTGGCAAACCTGCCCTCCGGGTACAACAGGGATGTACAACAAACAAAGGGCAGCATTATGTGCGCTGTTAATATCATTCTTTCTTCTTTGGAAGTAGCCAGGCTTTTCGTGCAAACAATTAAAGTCAATGAGGCGCAAATCAAGAACCATCTTCCGAAGGAGATTTTTGCTGCCCACTGGGTATATGTTTTAGCTCGAGAAAAGAAACTGCCTTTCCGGCAGGCATATATGTATGCTAAAAAGCATCTCAGCGAGATCCCTGCTTTTGATGCAGCTGAACTCCTTCAGCTAGCCGCTTCGCAGGGCTCGACTGGCAACCTTCAACTTTCAAACGTCCAAAAAAGTATTTTAGAAAAAAGGTGCTATTGGAACGAAGAGAAACAAACCTTTGAAAAAGTTATTGGAAAATTAATTCGGAAATAAGGGAGAAAATATGAACACACAAACCAAGTATCACAAAATTGCCTCCCACGAGGTTCACGAGGAGGAAAAGGTTGACTCTGTAGTACTTCTTTATTCGGGAGGACTTGACTCCTCTGTTATCTTGAAGTGGATTCAGGAGACTTACTATGCCGAGGTTATTGCTCTCACTATTGATATTGGTCAACAAGCCGATGATTTGGAGGCTATAAAACAAAAAGCTCTCAAGTTGGGAGCAAAAAAAGCCATTGTGCTAGATTGTAAAGACGAGTTTGCCGAGCAATATATTGCCAGAGCCATCAAAGCCAACGGCAGCTATCAAGGAGACTATCATTTAAGCACGCCGGTTGGCCGCCCGCTAATTGCCAAAAAAGCGGTGGGGATAGCTCATGCAGAAGGAGTAAGGTTTATTGCTCATGGCAGTACCGGTAAGGGCAACGACCAGGTGCGGATTGAGAGTTCGATTCTCTGCGAAGACCCAGACATGAAGGTCATTGCTCCGGTGCGAGAATGGAGTATGGGGCGAGACGAAGAATTTATCTATGCAGCTGAACGCGGTATTGAAACTTCTCAAGCAAAAAAGGGAGTTCCTTATTCTTGGGATGACAATATGTGGGGTGTGACAGGCGAAGGCGGAGAGATTGAAGACCCCAAACTTACCCCCGCTCTGGAGAAGGTTCTACGAATTACTACCCTGCCCGAAAATGCGCCTGATGATGCGGAATATATAGAGATTGAATTTGAACGTGGTATCCCAGTTGCTCTTAATGGGCAGAAAATGAAGCTGTCTGAACTCATCATCACTGCTAACAGAATTGTCGGCAAACATGGCGTAGGTTATGTCATCCTTATAGAAGACCGCCTAGTAGGAATTAAAGTCAGGGGTGTGTATGAGTCACCAGCAGCCCATGTGATAACTCAGGCACACTACAACCTCGAAAAAATTGTCAGCACCCAAACAACCAACGAGATGAAAGAAATTATTGACAAAAAATGGGCATATCTTTGCTACAATGCCAAGTGGTATGAACCAACCATGAAGCATTTGAATGCATACATTGATTCGATGAATTTTAATGTGACAGGTACAGTGAAAATCAAGCTTTTTAAAGGTAGGTCCGACGTTGTTTCGGTCAAGTCGCCATTTTCACTGTTTGATGCGGACCTGGCTACATTCAACAAGAGTAGTAAGTATAATCAAAACTCAAGCGCTGGCTTCATTGAGATATATTCATTGGCGATGAAAACTGCGGCAAAGGTGGATAAAGGGGAAAATTGATACACTTTAAACAAAGTTTAACATGAAACAGTGAGTGAAAAACGATTAAAGAAAACATAGTAAGCAACATAGTTTTTGTTTTCGCGACGCCTCTTATTGAACGAAATTTATAGTGCTCTGATGATTATAACCAAGAATCAGTGGGGCGTCAGGTTTGATAGGGACAGTATTAACTAAAGAACCTCACCTAACCTAAAATCCGGTACAGCGTTTCTAAAAGGAGTGAAAGACTGAAGTTCTAGCCTCTGCCACCATATAACAAACCGTATATACTTCATAGAGATGATCTGTGCCATGAGAGATCCAGTTGTTCATAGAGCGCGATACTAATTAGTTGGGCTTTGGTGATTTTGAAGTATCTCTTGCGAGATGGACCAAGATGGACGTTTTTGCCATAACTTTGAAAAATTGGCGGGGGATCAGCGTGGATTTTAATCTGCAAAGTGATGCATCTGCTTACTTGCTCTTTTGAATTTACCCAGTTCACTGAAAGATAACACGGTGGTCATGTTGAGATTCCCAAACCAGATGCCTATTCATGTTGGGCAGTGAGGCCTCGATAATATACAAGTTAAAGATGAAAGCATAACCACATCGAACGAACGCTGAGGAAAATCGAAGGTAAAAATCAACATTATCCAGTTCTAATTATTCTTAATCTTGGAACTCATTTCATTCAAACTAATTGTGCAATGGTAAACTAGGCACAAAATCCGGTGAAGGATAACAATGATAATAGGATTACTCGCCTTTATGGTTTTTGTGGCCCTGCTACTTGCTTTATGGGAAATCCAAATTGAGGGAAAGGATGGCTGGGCAGCAAAACTACCTTGCTGGCGCATTGAAAAGGGATGGCTCACTAGGGTGACGGGTGGACGTCCGATAACCGGCTACCACTTTTTTATGACTCTGTTCCTGATTGCCGTAGTTCATCTGCCGTTATTTTTTATTGTTTGGAGCTGGAGAGTGGAATGTCTGTTGTTTGGCTTTTATGTCGGCCTGGTTTTTTTAGAAGACTTTTTCTGGTTTGTTTTAAATCCACATTATGGAATTAAAAGCTTCCGCGAGGGTAAAATCTGGTGGCATAAAAAGTGGTGGGGGCCTGTCCCTGCTTTGTACTGGGTTTTACTTGTCATCGTAATCATACTAATTTATTTCGGAAGAGACGCTATCTAAACAAGAATCATCCCGGCCACTTGCTAGGGGTAGTAAATAGTAGAAGCAGACCCAGAATAGTCAACAATCTAATGTATTGTTTTTACACATTTAAGAGGTAATAAGTAACACTGACAGCCATCTGTATTGGCGATGGCTTAATGGCCTTTTATAAATCAACACGTTGTGTTAATAATGTGGAAGTAGTGGAATAGGAGGCATATCATGGCTTCTGTGAAGAATGTACTGGACAAACTCCAAGTCAAGGCTCAGCCAGAGCGGTTAACAGGAATGGCTAAATACGGGATGACGGTTGAACAGAGATTAGGTGTCTCGGTTCCTGATATAAGAAAATTGGCTAAAGAGATAGGGAGAGACCATAAGCTGGCGTTAGCCCTATGGAGAACTGGAATAGCTGAAGCAAGGATCATGGCTGCGATGGTTGGTGACCCGGACAAGCTGACTGAAGAGCAGATGGAGGATTGGGTGAAAAGCATTAATTCGTGGGATATCTGCGACGAGGTGTGCATGAATCTTTTTGAAAAAAATCAGTTAGCTTGGAGGAAAATTGCTGATTGGGCAGAGCGGGAAGAAGAGTTCGTCAAGAGGACTGCCTTTTCCCTGATAGCATGTCTGGCATGGCACGATAAGAAAACCAGCGATGAGAAATTCGTCGAATTACTTCCTATAATAGTACAAGGAGCTGCCGACGATCGTAACTTCGTTAAGAAAGCAGTGAACTGGGCTCTGAGAAACATCGGGAAAAGAAACCTCAATTTGAACAGCGCCGCAATAAATGCGGCCAAGGAAATCAAGCGACTCGACTCAAAGGCTGCTCGCTGGATCGCTTCCGATACTCTCAGAGAACTGGAGAGTGAAGCCATCCAAAGTAGGCTTAAGTGATATGTATCACTACAGAATGTTTAGTCGGTATTCTGACTGGGGTTGTTTCAGTTCGGGCCTGTATACTTGACTCAGGTAGCAGCACGGGGGATAGATGCCCTATCCAGTTTGAAGTAGAACGCTTGTTAGGCCGACTAACCCTCGAGTCAGTAGATTTAGAATGTCCTTATTAGCAAAGGAAATGTCAAGCCTGTATAGTTACTGGTAGATTGTTGGGCTTATTGTGGGCGTCATTGTATTCACAGTTGTTACACTTGAGAGGGCATATCGTATTAGCCATAAGGAGATAAAATGTAATCTGAAAGCTCATCTTATTACAGGTAAACGAGCGGACTATAAGAATAGTGAATAGACTGCTTGGGCAGAATTAAGGGTAACAAACACTAATCCTAATTAATTATTAAAAGGGGTAAAGGTTCAAACACTAGAGCTGGTCGGAGTTGCTGAATAACAGAATAGGAAGGGTTCGTATTTTCTCTATAAACGTTATACCTGTTGGTCGCCATCTAATGTTATTGGTCTGAACGAAATGCAAAACCTAATCAATTAAGTTTACCTATTTCACCTAATGATTTAAGTAGTACTCTGATAACCTTTCATGGGGAATATACTACAGCGCTAGAAGTTTTAAATACGCTAACACAGGCTCATCACTTCAAATCCAAAGTAGTGATAGAGGTATCTAGCGCGAATTCTAAAATCTTGAGAAAGTTATATTATCGGGATAAGGCGCTACGGGCAGAGGGCAATTACGAAATGCTTAAGTCAGAAGCGTTTAGCTCGCCTTACAGGCCCTACATTGCCGCGATAATCAGGAGCGGTGATGTTGAATACCACGCTGAGCTTGGGGTCTACCATTCGTGAACTGATTCTTGTTTCAATCTCCTCTAAAGAGAGACATGTGGTGACCACCATGGGCAGCCTGGCATTATATCGGTAGTTTATCAGTTGATATAGCTTCTCCTGAGCCCAGGGCGTGGCTGATTGTTCCCCGAAGTCATCGAGTATTAGCAATGGAACCTCTTTAAGCTTCTCAGAAAATTCGTCATATGATATTTTGCTATCCGGACTGAATGTAGAGCGTAAATGGTCAAGAAGATCGGGAACAACCACAAAGAAGACTGGTTTTCCATGCGCCAGCCGATAATTAGCTATAGCTGACGCCAGATGAGTTTTGCCGCAGCCATTAATACCTTGAAATATCAGCCAACCCTCCGGTGAGCGAGCGAAATCTACTGCTAAGTTGAAAGCCTGGCCCAGATTTTGACGCTGTTCCAAGGGCAATTCCAGTCTCTTGTGGTCAAAATTGTTAAAAGTCATATTTCGCAATAACTCTAGTTCTAAGCCTCCCCGAGAATCCAAGAGGGATTTTTGCCCAACCGCACACACTTGGCAGAATTCATTGTCAGTGAGATGGCCACGTAAGCGTTCACCCAATCTTTCTAGCGGCACATCGCTAGTGATTACCATGGCCAGTCTGGTATTGTAGCGATGATGAAGAAGTTGTTCCAGCTTATCTTTAGCCCAGGTGGTAGCACCTCCCAGAGTAAGGTCATCAAGTATTAGTAAAGGCACATTCTTTACCTGCTCAAACAGCTCGTCATAAGTGGTATCGCTTGTGGTGCTGAAGGTAGAGCGAAGGTAGTCGAGAAGGTCAGCAGTGCCAATGTAGAATACAGGTTCCCCTAAGCTGAGACGGTGATTAGCAATAGCACAAGCCAGGTGTGTTTTACCACAGCCGCTGGGACCTAACAAGAGCAACCAACCCTGGGGATTATCAGCAAATCCCTTGGCAGCATGGTAAACCTGGGCAAAGTGCTCTTGAGATTCCTCGTCCCAATTGCGCTGGGATTCAGGATGACTGCTAGTTTTTCCTTCAGGAGACAAATTATCGAAGGTAAGCTGCGACAGTAAACCCAGATTGCTGTATTTCTCAAGATACTCTGTTTTTTTCTTTCGAAGCTCTCCTTTACTGCATTGGCAGGGTACCACGCGGCTGAAATCAACTTGCCCCGAATCCAAGACAGGATGAACAAAACCAGCCCCTTTGCAAATAGGGCAGATTTCCCCTATGTCTTCTTCCATCGACGAAGAAGGAACGTTATCTTTGGACGAGGTGTCCATATCTGCCCTTGACATATTTGTCTGAGCTATTCTTTTTAATGTCTCTCCTATATTCTCCATCATCCTTACCTTCGCTAGCCCATCTTTCTAGGATACGGGCAATATATTTCCAACTGCGTTTATTAAGCGTAACTGCTTCCTTAAAGGCTTTTTCAATCCACTGGGGTGGATAAAGTTTCTTTGCTTCTTTAAGTTCTTCAGCCATCATCGGCGTTATTATGCCAATATTCTGTTCGTAGAGAGAAAAGATGTTAACGACGAGCGGCTGGGGATT
>Ga0180438_10012170_pt1 | contig 10274 bp, 5 predicted proteins | sample SS_ome_12_FD_132455 | JGI IMG/M metagenome (GOLD analysis project Ga0180438, IMG submission 132455) | Hypersaline lake sediment archaeal communities from the Salton Sea, California, USA - SS_3_D_2 metaG | ecosystem: Environmental > Aquatic > Non-marine Saline and Alkaline > Hypersaline >...
CGTTCTGCCATTTCTCGAACGAGCCGTTGGCTATCAGTTCTTTTGGTTCGCTCAACTCGGGCGCCCGCGCGCCGGGGCGTAACGGCGTTTGGGCGGCTTCGTCCGGTACGGCTACGCGCGCAGGAGCGGGTCTCGCGGGGGTTTCCGGTTCGGGGGGGCGACACGCGCCGAACACTAGGATAATTGCACTGCACGCAAAAAGGCCTTGAGATACCTTGACCATACCGGGTTCCTCCCTTTCTGCCCCGCACGGCACGGTCACCGTGCGTGCCGCTTCCCGTCATTCGATCAAGAGGGGTGCGCGCGACGGGAAGCCGCGTCGTCACCGGTTCTCCGCAGAAACAATTCTATTCTGTTCAGCCAAAATGTGGCAGCCGGGCCGTCGATCATCAGGCCGATCCGCAGAACATGGCTGCCTCTAGTATCGTACTGCTCTTTGTTGGCGTATGCCAGAAAATCCTGATAGACCTCGTACCGCACCCAGCCGTCGCCCGAGTCGATGCCCTGCGTCTCTTGGACGAGGGTCGCCTTTTGCTCGTGAGGGAACCAGCATTGAACGGCCACCCCGGCGGTCGCGGCGGCCGTCCTTTTGAGCCACAGTCTAAGGCCGAACGGCTTCTCGGATAGCGGGACGTATGCCGGGAGCGCGAACCAACTCCGGCCGTCTTGCGCCGGGGCACTCACTTCGATGACGGCGCTGGCCGACCCCACCCGAGAGACTTCGGTATCCCGTGCGTTCCGGATGACGTTTCTGCCTTGCTCGACGACCCACGGGACGAAACGCGGCGCCTCGGTCCGCTCGAAGTCTTCGAGGACGACGTATGGCCCATCCGGCCACAGCTTGTCACCGATGGGTTCGGGGATATCGTGGCGCAGTTCGTAGAGGTATTCGACGGGCGTGCCGCACCCGCGGGCCGCTGCCGAAAACGCACGCAGGGCCTCGGCTATGTCGCCCGCCTCGGCGCGCGCGCATCCCATCTCCGTTCCGAGCGTCTTAAGGGTCGTTCGGCCGGATTCCGTTGCAGTTTCCGGGGCGGCATACCACAAGTCGGCGAGGGCCTCGAGGGCGGCGAGGGAGCGGGTGACCTCGAATCGCACCAACCGATCTTGGGCCAACTGGGGCGTCTCGCGCGTTAGCGCCTTGATGCCTTGGGCGGTTTCCGTCCACGAAAGGCCCTTGGACAGTTCCGCGTTGAGTTCGCTGAGCGCAACCGTTTCGCCGGGGGCAGTGAATAGGTCGATCCGAATAAGACGGACGTCGCCGTTCCAATTCGGGTGGTGCGTCAGATTAATCTCGAAGGTGCCGGGCTCGACGGGGCGCATGAGTTGAAACCGCTCGGGCGAGAAAGCGTACTCGCTTGATTGGAGGTCTTGATTGCGCGCCCACCAGATCCCGGCGTGGTCGCCCGCCTGCGCGCTCAAACGAAACCACGAACAAGTCTCCGCCTTCAAGGCGCGCGAGTCAAAGAAGAAAGCAACGAAGTTGTCGATTCCTTCGGCACGTAACCGCCAATCGCGGTGATCCGCGTCGCCGCTTTCATAGCCCCATGGCTCGATGTGGCCACCGACCAGCGTTTCCTTGTCAATGGCCCACGCCCAGATAGGGCCCCATTTGGGTAGCGCCGCGGGCAAGGGGATAGGGGGGTAGGCCGTCATGCTGCCCGGCTCGGGCCTCGACTGCTTGGGGGCTTCGGCCTGAACGCGTTCCTTGGTCGCGTCGTGGGCAACGTCCGGTTGCTGCGGCGCGCATCCCGACAGGAATAGTGCCGTGGCGCCGGCCAAGCGCAGCGCCAGTTGCGCCGGAGGTATGCTCGCGTTTCTCACGGCGGCAAGCCTTGCCATACTACCTGCGGACCCTCGCCAGGCTTTGCCGCATATAGGCCCCGCCGCTTGCGGCAACGAAGCCGAGCAGCGTGGCGACGAACACGATCAGCGACCGCTTCGGCGAGACCTTCTTGTCGGCCAGCACGGCGTCCCCGGCGATCTTGATGTCGGCCAATTCCTCTCTCTGCTCCGTTTCGGCGATCTTTGCCTGCTCGAGTTTCTGGGCAAGCAGCATATAACTTGCGCTGTAGATCGACGCCTCGCGTTTGAGCCGTTCCTTCTCGCGGGCAAACCGGGCATTCTCGTCGCGGATAGTTTCGACTTCGGCGCGGAGTTTGTCAACCGCTTCATTGGTACGCCGCAGTTCTTCTTCGAGGCCGGCCATCCGCGTAGCGTTTGCCAGGAATTGCTGGCGGAGGTGCTGATATGTGGCGTTGATTACCTCTTCCCAATAGCCTTCCCCTTCGGAGGTATCCGGCGGTTTGGGCGGGGCCGCCTTCTGATCGGGATTTGCGCCGACGAAAACGGCGGTCATTGGCGGGGATTTCCACAGAACGAACACTTTGTCTTCTTCGTCGAGTTGCGTCTGCAACTGCTCGTTCTCTTTCCTCAACCCTTCCAAGGCAATCTGCAGCTCGATCTTGTCCTTCTCGAACCGATTCATTAACGTAGCTTTTCCGGACAGTTTCTCGTTTGCCAGCAACTCGTTCCAGGCCGCTTCGTTGGCTTGTTGCAGCGCGTTCACCCGTTCGAGTTCCTCCTTGGCCGCATCGAGCTGTTCTTCGACGAACACCTTCAAGCCGCTCTTGCCTTTTTGGTAAACGGCCGCGGCTTCTTTGGCGGCGATGTTTGCCCACGCTTGTGCAAGGTCCCGGGCGAACTCCGGGGTCGGCCCGCGGGCCTCGAGTTCAATCACCGGCGAATACGTGGTTCCATAGGCCGTTTTCTGGGTAACGCTCGTCTCGACCGACATGCACCGGCGCAGCGCGCTGAGTTTATCCAACCTTCCGATCGTTTCTTCGGGGTAGGCGCCTGCTTCGCGGAGCTGCGAAGCGACTTTCATCAGCACGCCGTCGCTCTCGAGGAGAATCTCGTAATCGCGGACGCCGAGCACTTTCGGAATGAGGCCGCTCATGGCATCCTCTTTTTCCTTAAACGGTGGCGGCAACAGCACGAGTGTCGCCTTGGACTCGAACTCGGGCGGAATCAGACACGCGACCACCGTTGCGACGGCGGCGCACAGGATCGCCCCGGCGAGGATAAGCCGCCGGCTCGACCACAGTATTGCCGCGACGTCGCCGCCAGAATTCACTTGGCCCCTTGCATTGATCCGCTTTCCATGCTCATTTGCCATATACCTCTTCCTTGTGTTGGCGCCGAGAATACGGTTTCAATTCGATCGCCCTTGCTCGATGACCTCCTGATAAATCGAGATCGACTGCTTGGCCAGCGCGTCCCAATTGAGCTCCTGTTCGATAAGCTGTCTGGCGTTCTGCCCCATTTCCCGGCGGAGTCTGTCGTCCGACACGAGGCGGTACAATGCCGCTGCCAAGTCGTCCGCGTCGCCGCGTTTGAAAAACAGCCCGTTATTGTTCGTCATGGCGTATCGGTTATAGTCTTCATCTGCCAACACCAACGGCACCGCGCAACTTGCACATTCGAGATACGTGATGCTGGCGTCACCGGGCCACACGCCGATGTCCGCAGCCGCGTAGTGGGCGAACAACTCCCCATGGGGCAGGAAACCGATCCACCGGACGCGTTCGCCGAAGTCGCGACGGCGTATAATGCCTTCGAGTTGCTTTCTGTAATCTGTAGGTGCGTTTCCGATCATCAGGAGATAGGCTCGATCCGTGCGGCGACAAAGCCGGGCCATGGCCTCGAGCAGTATGTGGTTGTCTTTGCTCGCCGTGATCTTGCCCGCATTGACGAGGACGACGGCGTCGCCGGGGATTTTCAGTTGTTCCCTGACGCGCCGCGCGTCGTCGAGGGAACGCGGGCAGCGGCCAGGATCGGCGCCGAGCGGAGTGATGCGGGTAAACTCGGGGCGGATCCCCAACTCCTTGTGCAGAAAACGCTGGGCTTCGTGCGAGATAGCCAACGTCCGCCCGACGGTTCGCATAAGCACAGGGCGCACGCCGTATTTGAAAAACGCGTACAGGAACCGCTTGGGCATCGTGTAGGGCATGATGTTGAAGTAGTTGTTGTGCTCGTCGAGGACGAGTGGGTATCGCCGCCGGAGATTGCCCCACAGCACCTGGAACGTCGAACTGGCGATGACGGCGCAGTGCGTATGGATGACGTCCGGGCGGACCGTCGCCACCGCCTCCCATAGCCCTTTCCACACGACCCACCAGTGGGCGGGCCACTCCCACGCGACGGGGAGGCGAATCACGTCGATGCCTTGTTCCGTAGCGCGGCCCGCGCCCACAATGCGACCCTTTTCGGACCAGTTGACGGTTTCCTGGAAATTCGGATGCGGCGCATACCGATCGGACGTGATAAGACAGACTTCGTGCCCGAGGCGCTTCTGCGCGGGCAGCAGTCCGTTTTCCTGGTATCCCATGCCCGGCTGAAAATAGCGGGCGATGTGAAGTATCTTCATGTGCGCTCATTTTCCTTTCAGGCGCTTGGCGTGAAGCCCATCCAGCCCCCTGGGCCTCAATTCCCGGCATGGCCGCGTCCCCGGCAGTACTTAGCCTCGTCCGGCACGACACAACAAGGCAGCCAGAAGCCGCCGTATCTCGCCGCGGGAAATCTCGCCAAAGGCAAACAACAGAATACCATACAGCGCAAAACCCGCGCAAAACTCGCCCCCAACCGTCACGATGTGCTCCGCCAGACGGCCCTTCAAAATGAACAACATTGCGCCTGCGACGGCCGCGGCCGCTGTGATGCGCAAGAGCGAGACGAGCGGGAACCTAATCCGCAAGAATCGGAACGAAAACGCTGACGTCAAGAGCAGCATCGCGCCGTTCGATACCGCCCGGGCCATGCCGCATCCGTAAAAACCATGTCGCGGAACTAGGTACCAGTTCGCTACCGCGTTCAAAGCGGTGGCCAGAACCGTCGCCGCCAGAAGCAACGCAGGACGCTTGGCAATGTAGAGTCCAATTGTATAGTAGTGAGAAAGACCCAGCAGCAGCGCCGCGAAGGCCACCCAGGGCACGACGACAAAGGAGGCGCGGGTCTCGCCGCGCGCCAGTGCAAACACTACGGGATGCGCCAACACGGCCAAAAAAACGCACGTGGGCACGGCAACAAGCAGATAGAGCCTGATAAGCGCGGGCACAAGTTTTTCTGCCGCTTTACGGCCTCCGGACTCATAGGTGTGCGCAACCGCCGGAAAGGCGGCGAGCATGAACGTGGCGTACACAAATTGAATGGGGTGATCGGCCAGGAAATGACCAATCATGTAAACGCCTACCGCGCGGTCGTCATCGAGAATCTTTAGGATATATCGGTCGCCGTTCGCCAGGAAGAAATTAAACACGAGCACCAGGCAAATGGGCGTCCCGTAACCGATGACTTCTCGTGCGATGGCCAGGCGCCCGGATCGAAGCGCGAGGCGCCCCGAACCGAAATGCCTGCGCATCACTGCGAAGTACACCACCAGCGGCACGACGCCTGCGGCCCATACCAGGCCCGCCACACCTTGCTCGAGGCCCACGGCCACCCCGACGCCGAGCGCAAGTTTTGCGACGGCGTTGGCGGCGGACGCCACCGAGTGGGCTATGGGTTTGCGTTTCGCAGCGAAAAGAGACAAGCCAAGTTCCAGGGACGAGCGGCCCGCGAACGCAAGAGCCGACACGGCGAGCAGGTTTCGGAAAGACCCCACCAGCCGCTCGGGCCCCATGGCCCAAAGCCCCAGCAGAAGCGCGACACCCAACCCAAGGCCGACCCATTTCATGATGATCATTACGGCCAGAAACTGTTCTTGTTCGTTGCGGCGGACATAGGCCGGGTAAAACCTCAGCATCACGTTGTTCAGCCAAAGAATACAAAGGGTCCACGCGAATAGCGCCGCCTTGAGGGCGAGGTCGAACCGGCCCAGGTCTTCGGCCTCGAAGAAGTGCGTGTACACGGGGACGGCCACGACGGCCATCACGGCAACAACGAGTTTGCCCGGCACGTAATAGGCGGTCTCTCTCCCGATGTTCTCGACTTGATCCGTTGTAGTCATCGCGCGCTCCGCGCTTCGTGGATACCCCGGGGCGATTATTTCGGATGCCGTCGGCATAGTCAACCGAGGTTGCAAGTTTCCGAAAGGTTCGTTATTGTTTCGGAGACGAAGCGGTCTTGATGCCAGCGGCCGGAAACGGCGTCGGACACTTCCAATTGCGCGCGATTGCGCGGGGAGCAGGCTATGAAACGCGCAGGTTTTGTGTGTTTTGTCCTTTTGCCGTGGGCGTTGCTGATCGGGTGCAGCCCGGAAGGTGAGGGTCCCGGGAACGCATCAAAGAAAGGCGGGGCGCCCAAACCACTCGGCCAACTTCACGCAGATGAGAACGCGCCGAGCGCCGACCCGGCGGCGAGCGTATCGCGACAGTCAAGGATAGGTTTACCCTCCTGGTTTCCAAATGACGTGCCGCTTTATGAGGACTGTGTGATTGTGGCCTCCAGCAGAGGTCCCAAGGGGCAGGCGCTAAAATTGACGTATCGCGTCAGCGCCTCGAACGAAGATGTTCTCGATTTCTATCGCAAAGCCGTCGAGAATGTAGGCTGGACACACGAAGAAACTGACGACGACCAGACCCAGAAGGCCGGTTTACGCTGCCGCAAGAGCGGGCGAACGTTGGCGATCGAAGTTGAAACCGCCAACACGCGAACCGTCTGCACGTTGAGTCTTACCCGTTAACGGCGCAATTTTCCCCGCCACATCGGGGGTTTTAGCCCACTGGAATGGGCTATTATCCCCGCCCCGATCCTAGTTTTTCTCTGAATGGAGCCATATTTTGGCCGGATATAAGCATAAATCGCAGTAATATCGGGCTGCGGTCAGCAGAAAATCTATGGCATCTCTTTTGCTTGTGTACCCATTAGTTTAGCGCGGAAGAACCCGCCCAAATTTTGAACATCAGTGGTTGAGCGGCAGACGCGAGGCGGCTCCCACAAGACGTAAGGGGGTAAGTCATGGAAACGAAATGGCGCACAAGACGACGGTTAACGACGTTGTTCGTCGTCCTTGTTCTCGCAGGGAGCGCCTCCGGGGGGCTTCACGAGGTCTACGAGAGCGACGGGACGCTGGGCGACCTCATCCTCGCCAATCCGGCAACCATCACAATAGACACCGGGGGTGCGGCGCCGACCCTGCAAATAGAAAGCCGGGCTGCGATCGCAGGCCGTGTCGAGAACACCGGGGCAGGTAAGGGCGTTGCCGTTTTCGACTTTCGCAATGTAGTTATTCCGAGCGGATCGACCGTGACGGTGGTGGGTAGCCGTCCACTGGCCCTCACTGCGAGCGAAGACATGTATTTCGGCGGCACGATTGACGTATCGGGCCGGATCGCAGGCCGCGCGGGCGGCGGTGTCGGCGGCGGCGGCGGCAACGGCGGCGCGGGCGGCAGCAGCGGCAGCGGCGGCGCGGGCGGCAGCGGCGGCGGCGCCGGCACAGGGGGCGCTGGCGGTACCGGCTATCCTCTCACTACCGGCTTGGCCGGGGGCCTTGGCGGTCCGGGCAGCGCTGGTGCAACGGGCGCGGATGGTGCGATCGGGTCTGAGGGTGCCCCCGCGTCCGACGGCACGCTTGGGTACGGCAATGCAGGGGGTCAGGGCGTTGGCGGCAGCAGCGGTAGCGGTGGCGGCGGCGGCGCCAGCGGCAGCGGCGGCGGCGGCGCCAGCGCTGGAGGCACCGGAGGTGCCGGCGGCTACCCGGGCTTTTCCACCAATGGGATTGACGGTTCTCCAGGCCTTGACGGTCTAAGCGGTTCGAGCGGCGAAGTCGGCGGCGCTGGATACGACGCCGCCGGCGGCGGCGGCGGTAGCCATGCGGTGTTTGTGTATCCCGAAGACGACCTGGCGATCGTAGCGGGCAACGCTGGCGGCGGCGGCGCAGGCGGCGGCGGCGGTGGCGGCGGCGCAGGCGGCGGCGGCGCAGGCGGCGGCCAAGGCGGCGGTGGCGGCGGTGGTGGCGGTGGCTTCTTCGCTTGGGCGCTCTCCACGGGTTATGTCTGGGGCGGCGGCGGCGCAGGCGGCGGCGGCGGCATAGGTCAAACCGGCGGTTGGGGCGGTTCAGGCGGCGGCGGCGGGACAGGCGGTCGCGGCGGCCGCGGCGGCAACGGCGGCGGCGCAATTGTATTGTCTGCACGCGGTTTGCTGAAACTTGAATCCGGCGCGGCGGTTGACATATCCGCGGGCCAGCGGACGACGGGCAGTCCCGGTTTGAGCGGCAAGAGTGCCATCAGAGGTGGCGCGCCGAGTGGCGTGACCGATGGCGGCGAGGGCGAACCCGGGGAAGCCTCAGGAAGCTGGCACGGCGGCCATGGCGGCGCCGGCGGATACGGCGGTCCCGGGGGCAGCGGCGGCCGAGGCGGCGACGGCGGCGGCGGCGGCGCAGGCGGCCCCGGCGGGCGCGCCACGCCCGGGATGGTCAAGCTCCACGCTTCGGTCATCGAAGCGGCCGACGGAACGATATATTGCGACAATCACACTACTTGGCGAAAAGCCGAGTACCTCGGCAAATTCACGTGGATATCCAATATGTCCGAGTCCGCCTTGGACAGCGCGCTGCCGACGTTCGGGGATGACATCGAACTTGGCCTCGCCCGCAACGATGCCGTGCTGATGGATGTAAGCGTCTATGCGGACGATCAATATAGTCCGTTGATCCCGACGCTCGAGGGCGGCCCGGCCACGGCAGGCTTCGCCCTTGCGGCCTATTGGAACAAAGCGCGCGTGGACGAGGCGGTTCTGTCGATACCGGAGCCGGAGCCCCTTGAAGTCGTTGTGCTCGGCGGCGATTTTTACGGATACGATCAAGTGTTCCTTGTCAACACGAGTTTGACGGAGGTGCTTGCGGATGTTACGCTTGTGGTGGACTCATACGCCCCGGTTTTTGTGGGGTTTCTCGAGCCGGGCCAAGTGTGGACAACGTGCGTGCCGGCCGGCGCGTCGGTCATCGAGTCATGGATACCCGATGTCGGCCCAATGATACAGGTCAGCGGCGGCCCGATTGTTGATTTCGGAATTCAAAGCGCCGACGGCAATTCGGGAGACCCGCAGATTATCACGATCGAGAGCACAGGGTCTCGCGATCTCGAATTTGTCGATGGGGAAATCGAAATCGTTGGCGAGGACGCCGATGCGTTCGAGTTGGCGGGCACAAACTGCAGCAACCGGATGCCCCCGGGCTCGGAATGTGACATCGGCGTCTTGTTTAGGCCCACCTCCCCCGGCGTTAAGAACGCCCAGCTTGTCATCTCGACCAACGCCGTAGACAATCCGTTCATCGTAATTGACGTGACGGGCATTGGCAACCATGAGCCCACTATCATCTGCCCCGAGGACTTGACGATCGAGTGCGGCTCGACGGCTGGCGCGGACTCGTCGGTTACGGTGCACGTCGAGGACGCCGACGGCGATTCCTTAACGGTGGCGTGGGAGATTGACGATATTCTTGTTCGCGAAGACTTCGTTGCCGGAAGCGGCAGTCCGCTTTCACCGACCGTTGCCGACGTGGCATTCACGGGGACGTACCCCGTGGGTTCGCACTCGGTGCGCGCAACGGTGTTCGATCAATACGAAGGCCAAGTCACCGGGTGTGCGGTAACGGTTCTCGCGCAAGACACCCGGGCGCCTGTTATCTCGATGATCGGTTCGGACATGACCATCGAGGTCGGAACTGGATACGCCGATCCGGGCGCAACGGCATACGACGTCGCGGAAGGCGACGTTACGAACAGGATGGTCACAGTAAACAACGTTCTCGATTCGACGGTAGGGGTCTATACGGTAACCTACGACGTGACCGACTCGGCGGGCAATGTCGCCGAGCAGGTCGTGCGCGTCGTCGAGGTCGTTGACAGAACCGCGCCCGTCATCACCCTTTTGGGCGATAATCCTCTCCACTGCGAGGCCAACGCCCCGTTCACCGATCCGGGGGCGGTGGCCATGGATAATTATGACGGGGACGTCAGCGACCGGGTGGTGGTGCACGGCACAGTGGACCCAAGCAAAATTGGCGTGTACCGGTTGACCTATAGCGTCAGCGATCTCAGCGGCAATGCGGCTGCCCAAGTGACTCGCGTCGTCGAGGTAGCCGACACGACCCCGCCCGTCATCGTGCTTCAGGGCGCCGGCACAGTTACGGTTCAGGCAAACACGGCGTACACCGACGCCGGCGCCCGCGCTTACGACAACTATGACGGCGACATCACCGCCCAGATTGTGGTCGTCAATAGCGTAGACATTTCGAGGCCTGGGACCTATACCGTCACCTTCGACGTGAGCGA
>Ga0180438_10012171_pt1 | contig 10274 bp, 11 predicted proteins | sample SS_ome_12_FD_132455 | JGI IMG/M metagenome (GOLD analysis project Ga0180438, IMG submission 132455) | Hypersaline lake sediment archaeal communities from the Salton Sea, California, USA - SS_3_D_2 metaG | ecosystem: Environmental > Aquatic > Non-marine Saline and Alkaline > Hypersaline >...
CGAATCCATGCGAAATAGGAAGGAGTCATCAAATGTTACATGACGCGATAACCCTCAGTGTTGTGAACAACCGTCTCGTGAACATCTGCCGAGAGATGGGAATAGCCATGATGAAGACTGCTTTCTCTCCGATTTTCAATGAAGGACTCGATTTCTCATGCTGCATGTTCAACGCTAGAGGTGAAATGATCTCACAGGCCGAGTTCTGCCCCGCCCAATTAGGAGCGAGCATCTTCGTTGTTGAGTGGTCGATTAAGGAGATCGGGCTTGAGAATCTCAAACCGGGCGACGTTATTCTTCACAACGACCCTTATCGCGGGGGATGTCATATCCCGGAACACTGTTTTATCAAACCCATCTTCTACAAAGACAGACTGGCCGGGTTTGCAGCAAACATAGGACACCTGGCCGAAATCGGGGGGAAGAATCCAGGGGGATTTGCAGGAGACGCCACGGAGATATATCAGGAGGGATTGCGAATCCCTCCGGTCAAAATCGTCAAGGAGGGGAAGGACGACGAAGACCTCTGGAAACTCATCATGAGTAATCATCGCACACCCCGGAATACCATGGGTGATTTTAGCGCCATGATCGGATCATTGACTGTCGCGGAAAGGCGATTCATCGCTCTGTTGGACGAATATGGCTACAGCAGTTTCTGCGAGATTACCGATGAGCTGATGGATGTGGCTGAGAAGAGGATGAAAGCCGAGATAGCCGATTTGCCCGATGGGGAATATTCCTTTGAAGACTGCATGGAAGATGACGGACTCATGCCGGACCCAACCTATATCAGAGCAACTATTATCATCGATGGTGAGACTCTGATCGTTGACTACCGTGCCTCAGATCCTCAAGCCAAGGGACCCATCAACGCCACTTACGGCGTCACGGCGGGTGCCACTTACAATGCCGTGTTTCATGTCACAGACCCTGACATCCCTCGTAACATCGGTGCCTATCGACCCATTAAGATCATCGCTCCCCCTGGGACCGTTGTCAACGCAACCCACCCGGCACCTGAGGTGGGTGGAAACACCGAGACACACCCTCGTATTTGGGAAATCTTGATCGGGGCTTTTTCAAAAGCCATCCCAGAAAAGGTTGCTGCATCAGATGGGGGGACCTGCTGTAATTTCCTGTTTGGAGGAATACACCCGGATACGAATCAGTATTACGCCAACTATCACCTGGAGGGGGGTGGCTGGGGAGCCCGTGCAACCAAGGACGGTAACCATACGATTATCGTCCCCAACGGTAACTGCAGGAACACGCCTGTGGAGGTCTTTGAGACAAGATATCCCCTTATTGTAGATTCCTATTCCTTGGTTCAGAATTCGGGAGGTCCGGGCACAAACCGCGGTGGTTTGGGCAGTCAAAGAAAATTCACGGTGAACGCACCGGAGATTGTTTTGAGCACCCTGTTCGACAGAGTCAAGGTGAAACCCTTCGGACTGTTCGGTGGCAAAGGGGGAGGCAACGCCTCGCTGACGATAAAGAAAAAAGGAGAAGACAGGTTTGTCCCATTCACAGAGGCTTATCACACCGCTTCCCCCTCCAAGTTCTCGGGACTGACGATCCATCAACGTGACGAAATACTGCTAAACTCCCCAGGAGGAGGTGGCTATGGTGATCCGCTTAGAAGGAATCCAGAGCTGGTTCTGAGAGATGTGGAGGACGGATTCATATCCATACGGGGAGCCCGTGAGGATTACGGGGTGGTTATCGAAGAAACACCCGATGGTTTTGTCGTCAATTCAGTCGAGACTGATCGGTTACGAAGGTCAGGCCAAGAGAGGTGAAAAATGGGCAAGTGGATTCACCTGCAGACAGACTACAAGAGCTACATTAACCCGGAATCGCTTCACTGCCAAGCTTGTGGAAAAATGATCCCCAAAGACGCCTGGATTTGCGACAGGGAAGGTAGAGAAATCGCCTTTTGCGACGAGCAATGCGAGAAAATGTACGACTATCTCGAGACACGACGCGAGAGGCAGGGAGCGACAACCCCGCACAACTGAGTCGAGCAATTTACCGAGGCTCTCGCTCCAGATTGTTTTAAGAGCAATGAAAGCAGAAGATGCGATGTGAGAGGGATGCACCGAGAAGAGCCTCAGAGCCGAAGCTGTGAGCTCGCGATGGTAGGAACGCGAAAAGCAGAGGCACTAACCTCAAATCTTGCCGATGGGGGCGACGATTTTCGGGTCGAGGGTACTAGGGTACTTTCGATTGACCAAGAAGCGAGATCTGGTTCATCGGGGAACCAAAAAAGAACTGTGCCGGCATAGCCCAAAGCCTTCCGTGTGATTTTGAGGCGACGCTCATCACCTGCGAAGAGGGGCTCGAGAAGGTGAGAACCGTCCGGTACAACGGGGTCCCCGTCAAGCTCCCCAGAAAGACCCGAGCGGCTCTTTCTGGTCGTGGTCAAGGCATTTGAGCCAGGAGCCCATAATGCTTTTCTTTTGGCCAGCTGTGACATCCGCCTCAGGGCCAAAGAAAGCAGCTGGCGGATCGTTGAGATCTATCTGACCCGCTGTGTCAAGGCTCTGCAGACAATCTCCGAAATGCTTTCCTTTGATGTATTGGGCATAGACTCTGATAATGGTTCGGAGTTTGTCAATCACCATCTTTGGGGGTATTGCGAGGAGCGAGGAATTCAATTTACCCGCAGCCGTCCGTACAGAAAAGACGATAACGCTCATATTGAGCAGAAAAACTGGACCCATGTGAAGAAATTCATGGGATGGGACCGTTACGATTTCCCCCCGGCCTTGCAAGCAATCAATCGGCTGTATGAGAATGAGCTTTCGGTGTTCATGGATCTTTTCCAGCCATCGGTCAAACTGGTACGAACGATTCACACAGGATCGGGGAAAAACGGATCTATGATGAGCCACGGACCCCCTTGGATAGAGCTCTTGCCTCTGGGGATCTCGATGACAAAAGAGCCCTACAACTCAAGACGTTCAGACAAGAGTTGGATCCCTTTTGCCTGTCTGAGCGGGTGAACAACAAGCTTGAACGGATATGGGAGCTGGCTCACTATCGCTACCAACCACCTGAGCACGACAAAAAGGCCAAGTCAGAACCTTGTCAGCTCTCCCTGGAAGAAAGAGAGGTCCTTGAGGCTATCTCAGAGGTTTTCGGAATAACGGTCTGTGCCAGGACTCACCCTGAGGGAGAACTCGTGGCTATATCCCACGGTTAGATTCTGAATGACAAGATGATAACCACTAGGGTTAGATTCTTAAATGACTTGACAGGCTAAGTACTCGTTCATGCACTGGCTGGTAACTCTCCTGGCAATCCTATCGTACCCGATATTTTTCCACAACATCTTCGTTCAACTCAACCCCTAGACCCGGACCCTCGGGCACGTGAAGGTAACCTTCACTATCTATCTCAATCTTCTGCCTTGTGAGCTCCTGTCGAAGTGGAGTCTGCTCCATACAATATTCACAGATGAATGCGGTTTTCCGGGAGGATAACCAGTGCAAACCAGCCGCTAAATTGATACCGGTACTGTAAAAATGATTTACAACCCTGAGTCCGTGATCTTCAGCCATATCAGCGATCCTTACAGCCTCTGTGAGGCCATTTCTCGCAATATCAATCTGTGCTATGCTCAGGCCTGCCCGTTCGATTAAATCCCTCCACGCGAACCTACCTGCCTCACCCTCTCCAGCGGCAATTGGTATTGCTGATGCCCTACTCAATCTATTGTAGCCCTCGATGTTATCCTGGTCGAGAGGTTCCTCAAGCCAAAGAATGTCATAATTCTCAAGCTGCTTCACACGGCGCATGGCAGTCATTGTTGTCCAACAGCACCCAGCGTCGACGATTAGGTCATGATTATCACCAACACCGCGTCGCGCTCCCTCCAAGAGGTCTAGCTCTATCTTCTCCCCTTGTCCCATGGCCCCCCAGCCGAACTTCACGGCAGTGAAATTCCTTCCTATGAGGCTCTGACCAATCTCATACGTCTCCTCGCCGTCTCTTCCAAAGAGAATACTCGCGTAAGCTCGGATTTTCTTATGGAAGGCTCCGCCGAGCAATTGGTAGATTGGTTGTTCATAGTACTTGCCAGCAATGTCCCACAGCGCGATATCGATGCCCGCCATCGTATGAACCCCGAGGCCACGACGGCCATAATAAAAGCTGGATTGATAAAGCTTTTCGTTTAAGACCTTCATATCGAGTGGATTCATTCCTATCAAAAGTCGACCCAAACCAGAAACCACTGAACTACTTAGAGGAGCGTCAATAGCTGCTTTCGCGGCACGCGGGCACGAATCTACCTCTCCAATACCGACGATACCATCATCCGTATGAACTCTTACAACTAAGCAATCTTGAGCATCTGAAGCTATCTCAAGAATTTCAGACTCAGGCAAACGAAGCTCAATCGCCTCTACTTTTGTGATCTTCATAGATTCCTCCCTTTTCCTCGGTCTCGCCCGGCTTGGTACACTCCCCAATCTGTCGGCCTTTCCACGGTCTTGCCACGGGTGGGACGAATTCCTTACTAGCATATTGCCGTTAACACTTCATTTCATGCAGGGAGCCGATCGACCGACTCATTGAGAAAGGTTCGCAATAATAGCTTCGGCTGCTTGAAAGGTCATTTTTTTCACAGCTTCATGGGTTGCTAGATTGCTCCTTGCAGTGTCCGCATTTGCAAAGGCCCTTTCTGTCGCTTTTTCAGTTGGGACAGTGTATCTTGTCGTCACAAACTCCGCAATGGGGGCAGATGGGACCGTCAAGCCAGCGGACTCTCTCAAGATACTTACGGGCTTTATCCTCATGTTGAAGGCAAGGGGAAGTAAAATCCAATTCTTTCATTCTGAATCTCCCAATCTCTGTTTTCTCCTATGTTTGTAGCATACTAGATTGGGTTTGTTAAGTACATAGTCGCCTTGTCACCGTCGGTGATAGAAGTCCTATAAACGCCGGAACAAAATCTCCCCCTTATTGATCAAGCAGGTGTACCCTCAAAGGATCGCGGAATCTCTGGAAGTCGCCGATGATCAACAAGGAGGGCTGGATGAGCATTAAAGCAGAGATTGCCAAGGGAATCTATCAGAAAGACATCGCCAGAGAGTTTGGGGTGCATCCGAAGACGGTGAGTCGTGCCTTGAAGCGGGGTGGGACGCTCGTGGGGAAACGGCCACGGGCCAGACACAGCAAACACGATGTCACTTCCCTCCGTACGACCGGTGCCCTCCTGTGAAAGCATTGTCGGTCTCAAAGGATAACACCTCGCCTTCCCCAACCCTCCATCCAACATGCCCAGGCAAGGGGGGGGGGTCATATGAGATGCTCCCGGGCGGTCATATCAGATGCTCCTGACCCTCCCTAAAGGGGTCATATATCATGCTCCTCGACGACAGAAGACGGGTACTTTACGCGGACGGTCGCAGACCTTATGGCTCGTGGTGTGATTGAGAAATATATCGAGCACCATAGAGATTTGCAGCAACAGCCCGCCTTGACTCATAGATTTTGTGACCAAGGCTCGATCGTTGCCTCATTGAAATGTTACTATGGTTTCAGCCAATGCTGGAGCCGAATGATGGGCAGGGGAATTAGCACAACGACAAGGAAAGAATTGCTTGAGGCTCTGGTATGTGATATCGCAATTCAGCAAAGAAGGACAGAACGCGCATTCTTGACGAGTTCGTTGCCGTGAGCGGATACCACCGCAAGCACGCGATCCGACTTCTCGTTGGCCAGCATCACGATGCCCGGAAACAGAAGTTCCGAATTGAAGGTCCAGGTAGACGGCGTATATACGATGAAGCGGTTGGCGGTTTTGCCTGAGCTCGTAGCTGCGATGGAGCGCCACGATCACTTGGATCTTGATCCGGAGGTCCGGGAGCGACTCCTCTCCGCGAGTGGGGCGACCATTGATCGGCTGCGGGGACCGATTCGCAATGAGGTACGGTCTCGTCGAAGGCGACGCAAACCTCCAAAGGCAAACAGAGCCATTCCGGTTCGCACATTTGCAGATTGGAACGGCCCAGATCCCGGCTACTTGGAGATCGATTTTGTTCTTCACTGCGGAGATTCCACTGCTGGATCGTTCATCCACACGCTGGTCGCAACCGATGTCTGCTCGGGATGGACAAAATGCCTGGCGCTCCTCGCAAGAGAGCAGCCTCTTGTGGTAGAGGGGCTTGAGGTTCTCATTCGGCAGATTCCTTTCCCAGTTCTGGGGATCGATTCTGACAATGATGCTGCGTTCGTAAACGACACGCTGGTGGAGTTCTGTAGAATGCACAAATTGGCATTCACGCGTTGCCGCTCGTATCACAAAAATGACCAGGCGTGGGTGGAACAGAAGAATGGCTCCGTTGCTCGACGTTTGGTGGGTCACCAACGGTTTTCAGGCTTCATTGAGGGGCAAACACTTGCTCACCTTTATCACCATGCGCGCCTCTACGTGAATTATTTCCAGCCTTCGTTCAAACTACGCGAAAAAGTGAGACATGGAGGAAAAGTCAAGCGAACCTACGACCAACCGGCGACTCCATGTGCTCGACTCTTAACGCATCCAGCGGTCGATGATAAGATCAAGGAGATACTTCGCCGCCAGCGTGCTCAGCTCGATCCCCTACAGCTGCTCCATCGCCTCCGGGAGAGCCAAGCCGCCTTGGCTGTACTGGTTTCCCCAGACAGGTTTGCCGAGGGCCAGGGACGAAAGACACTGGATCAGTTCTTATCCCAGTTACCAGAGCTGTGGCGGTCCGGCGAGGTTCGACCGACACATCGGATTTACTCGGCAAACCACGCCATTAGCGAACCAGGAAAAATCCTTTCGAGGCGGTCTGGTTCAGCGTACTTGCGTGGCTGCAGCGTGACCCTGACGCCAGAGCCAAAGAGCTCTTCGATCGCCTTCAACAGAAACATCCCGGGGTTTTCTCACGTGGTCAGCTCAGAACACTCCAGCGTCGCGTCAAAGAATGGCGACAGATCATGGCAAAAAAGCTTGTCTACGCCTGCATGGATGGAACCGAGGCACCAAGGATTGAAGCCCAATGTGTGCGGGTGGCACAACTCAAGATGAGCGCATGTTATTTCAGCCTGGCAACCTCCAGGTATGTGTCGACTCGTTCATTCAAAGTAGGTCTCGACCTTACGCTTCCATTCCTGCGTCTAGCTCCCTAGAATGCCAGGAAACAGCCAAGAGGTGGAAGAGCTGAAAAAGCGGATAGCATTGATGAAAATGTCCTATACCCCGTGGCTTGCCACGGGGAGCCGATCGCTGGGTTTCCAAAGGGGCGCAGCAACCCTTTGGTCGAGGGCGGGGTAAATGCCCCGCCCGAGAATGTGAGCGAGCAAGACGACCAGCGGTCACCTTGCCGCGAATTTACTCAAATAATGGGCCTGGTAATGGTAACATTCATAACTGACGCAATGGGAGGAAAAGTGTAGTTATCGTTGACAACCCTTTCCCTTCTTGATGGCTACAACATGGGGTTCATCAATGCTCAAGACCTTATGGGGAACATGATGACCGAAAAAATGCTGGGCGTTCTGCTCCATGATCCTTTGGGCGAGCTCTTTGAGCTCGCATAACTCAAGACCAAGCGTCTAGGCCTCGCTCTTTTGGAAACCAGAGAGTCGATGCATCTGATGGCGAATCGATTGCGAGATTCGTGGAACCCTCTTGATGACCTTTTCAGCCATACGGCTGAGCTCAGGGTTGGCCCGCTCAATTCGCTCAAGCTTGTCCTTGCCAAGTTTTTTGGCATAAAGAAGCGTCCTTTTGGCAACACGCCGAAATGTTTTCACCGCCGAGGGGATCTAAACTCCGAGGATTTTGACCTTCTTGATAACCCGCACCATCCGCTCCCGGGCCTTATACAAAAAATCGGTATCTGTCGGATAGGCAATGGCCTTTTCCATAGCTGCCGTATCGGTGATGGCAACCCTGGGGGAGATCATGCGGGCCTTTTTGAGCTGATCGTTGATGATCTCCTCCAAACGCTTCATCCCCTCCGAACCAAGACGCTTTCGAAACTTGGTCAGAGACGAGCTGTCCAGATAACGATGGGGCGAATCCTCGCAAAGGCAATCGAAGAAACAGTTAAACCTGTGTGGACTGCTTGCTCATACAAGAAGAAGGAGGTATTCTGCGAACTGTTGAGAAGGGTGTACGCATTGCTCAGCGGATGGCAAGGGAAGTTGCCCGCATAAGGAAGCAATTGTTTGGTGCTGATCATCTTATCTTTGCAACACAGTGTGGGGTGGATCAGACGCGACGTCAGGGGTTAGCTGCAAATCGTGCGCTAGGAGTAGCTGTGGATACTTTAGTAAAACTCAGAGGCACGGCCATCTTGGCTGAAACTGCTGAATGGATTGGAGCTGAACAATTGCTGACTAGGCGCGCAATCAACAGACAAGTTGCAGATCGGATCGCTTCTGTCATGCGCCGCTACGAGATACGTTTGGAGACATTCGGAGAGGATTTCGTCGGAAAGCAAGCGAGCCCGGGAAACATAGAGGGGGGTTAAGTACGATCGAGGAGAAGTCACTCGGATGGGTAGCCAAGGGAGGGACCTCTCCTATTCGCGGGATACTGGAAAACAGCAATCCGCCATGGGCTATTGGTTCGTTCCTCATGGATACTCCAAAAGATGATATCGAAAGTAATACGACTCAGATCGCCAGCGGTTGCCAGATTCTATGTTTCACGACCGGCAGGGGCACACCTGTCGGGGCTCCCAGTGCGCCAGTGATTAAGATAACGGGGAATCCGTTCACATCCGACAAGACGCAGAACGAAATCGACGTCAACGCCGGAACCATCATTCAAGGAAGAGAGTCAATTGACGTAGCAGGTGTTGAGGTTTTCGCCGAACCATTGGAGGTGGTTTCGGGCAGGCTGACCAAAGCAGAGCTTCTTGGCTATCAGGAGTTTTGTATTAACCGAGTGGGGCCGAGCTATTGATATCGGTCGAGGGTCAGTCAAATGTGCATTGCGTGTTGAGAGGAGGTGTTTGACCAAGAGCAGGAAGTTTCCAACTTGTTGCTCAGAATCAATGACTGGGCCGATGGTGCCACTTCTCCGAGACCTTGCCCTGCGAGGTTTCACCACCTCGAGACCGAACCGGATTCAGACTACTACGAAATCCCTCTGGTTCAGCTGACACGCTCTATCTCCACGAGACAGCTATTGTAGGGGAACGCTCCTCCAGGAGACATCAGATCTTTGGTCAAAACGTTAACGCAACCACCTCGGTCGATTCCTCCGGCGTCTGGGTGAAACCAGGCTCCAGCATCTAGGCTCACTACCCCCGGCATAATACGCTCTGTCACCTTGGCTACCGTGAGGAGCTGGCCGCGGTCATTGAACACTCTGACCGGGTCACCTGTCTGTACCCGTCGGGCCCGAGCATCGCTAGGATTAAGCCAAATCATGTCATCGGCCAGCGACTTGAGTGCGGGGATATTGTCCAAGGTGGAATTCACCCTTGCGCGTGAATGTGGCGTAATTAACTGCAGTGGATATCTTTTCATCAGAGAGTCTCCCGGCCCTTCCCACGGTTCGATGTACTTGGGAATAGGTGGGATGTCTAGGACATCAGTCTCAGCTAGCCTCTGGCTGAAAATCTCGATCTTCCCTGAGGGTGTCGGAAACGGACATCCCTCCGGGTCTTCGATCTGTCCTCGCAGAGCGATATGGGGTACATGATGCTCGAGCCGATGAACACCCTTTTGCTTCAAGGCGTCGAATCCTGGAAGGTCAGGTGTAGCCTCGGCGAATTCCTTGAGCCACTCCTCGTCGGACCTGGTATTGTAGCCGAGTATGCCCAGCCGGGAGGCCAGTTCGGTGAAAATCGCCAAGTCGGACCGCACATCCACGATCGGATCAATAGCCCTCTCCGCGTAAATGAAGTATGGGCCACCCATCCAAGGTTCCCCTATGTCCACGCGCTCGAGGAAATGCGTTACAGGAAGAATAATGTCGGCATACCGCGCGGTCGGTGTGAGAAAAAGTTCGTGGGTCACGACAAACTGTGCCATGTTCAAAGCGCTCACACCCTTGTTAGTGTTCAAGAACTGGTTCAACACGTTGCTACCAACGATGTATAACAACTTAATATCACTGGAATACCCACCGGATTTCCCTTGAATTAGGGCATCATAAATCTTGCTGGCGTGGACAAACACAATATTGTTCTCCGGGACCGGCAGGGATTTCGCGAGAGATCCTAGAGGCAGGAATCCTGATGAGCCCGCCACGTGGCCACCCTTTACTCCGATATTTC
>Ga0180438_10012172_pt1 | contig 10274 bp, 8 predicted proteins | sample SS_ome_12_FD_132455 | JGI IMG/M metagenome (GOLD analysis project Ga0180438, IMG submission 132455) | Hypersaline lake sediment archaeal communities from the Salton Sea, California, USA - SS_3_D_2 metaG | ecosystem: Environmental > Aquatic > Non-marine Saline and Alkaline > Hypersaline >...
CCCTTGTACCGGCGAGGTCTTCCGGCAGGTTGTCGGTGGCCACTAAGCTGGCTAGAGGTTTGGGTTTACGTTTGGTATAATATACACATGAACAGATCACAGATTCACCCCGAAAGGAACCAAAGGAGCCCCGATTTTGTATCTAAGTCACCACGCTGCCGCGAGTTATGTCGGATTTCGTACACCCCCGAGAACTGGGCCACGTGCGCGCACCGACTTGCGCCGACTGGCCGGGCCGTCCGATCGTCCGAACCGGTTGCGTGCCAACACCTTGCATCCACCCCGCGGCGGCCAAAGACGACGTAAGCCAAGTCAAGGCCGCGTTAGTTAATCGGGTCTATGCACTAAATGAAGGGCCTATGCGACGTTAAGGAATGACTCAAGAACAACTTGGGGACTGTCCCGGTTTTCGCGCAGCGAAAATGGGACTGTCCCCTTCCCCGTTAAGGGAAAGAGGTTCTGAACAGGAGGAAACGGAGGCAGCAGAGGCCCAATGGTAGCCGAGGTCGCGGGCCACGGACAGAACTTCAGCGTCGTGCGTGGCCCGAACGATCTTGCGGGCAGCACGTTGCGCCTGTCGGCGGATCGGTCGCCAAATCGATCCCGGGCCGTGCCGCCGCGGGAGGCATTCGCTCGGCGTCGTCTCGTTGATTCGCCACCCCATGGCGCTGTATCATGGCGCGAAGTCGAAGCGGACGGTTGCAGGGCCCCATGTCATCAGATAACTCAAACACTGCCGGAACATCGACGGGCTCGCTGCTGAAGCGCATGGTGCTGTTGGCCGTGATGCTGGAGTTTGCCGTGCTCCTGGCGATGGCCCTCTGGCTGGTATGTCTGCGGCTGATGCTTGCGGGCATGATGTACCGTACCGCGACGTGGGCGGCCGGCGGGCTTCTCGCGGTCGTGGCTGCCCTCGTGGCCTGGCGGCTGTTCCGAATCGCCAAACGGCGTCGATTGCAGTTCAGCCTGCGCGCGTTGCTCCTGTTCACGGCCGCTCTGAGCCTGCTGTTGTCGCTCGCAGTGCCTTACCTCAAACAACTGCGAGATAGGCAAGCGGTGTACCACGCCGATCGGTTGGTCAGCCGCCTGGATGGAACCGTCACCACGATGCGGCTATCAGACGCAGCAGACAATGCTCCGCTGCACCTAATGGATCGTCGACACAGTCTCGGAGTGTCGTTCCGACAGATCAAGCTGACGGAAGACGACCTTAATCAACTGAGCGGCTTGACGCCGCTTTGTAACTTGCATCTGGAAGACGTCCAGCTAGACGACCAGGGCTTGTTGCACCTTCAGCGGTTGCCTTATCTGGTGGCTCTCTGGTTCCGCGACACCGAGGTCTCTCCCTCGGTGGTCAAGCAGTTCGCGAGTGCGCGTCCGGATTGCGATTTGATTTTCGTGTTCGAGAAGATCGAGGTCAGCCCATCCACGTTCGATGAGCTTCGCCGTGCCGGCCCGAACTGTAGTGTCTTCCGCAGCGAAATGGAGATGCGGGAATGGTTGTTGGCCAGAAATCAGGAAACGATCCGAAAATGGGCCACGACCGAAGAGAAATCGCGGCCTTAAGCATCGTTCGAGACATGGGTGTCAGCCCAGTAGGGTGCGTGCTTGCGCGCACGCGAGGAACCCGAGGTGAGTAATGCTCGTGTGGATCGACGAGGGCACCCGTGCGTGCAAGCACGCACCCTACCTGCCGTGCGACTTGAAGCGGACGGCTGCTTGGACTAGCGACGGGGCCCAACGCTCGGTGCCGAGGGCGTGGACGTGGGTGTAGCAGGCCAGTACGTTGCCGTGGCAGAGGCCGTCGTGTTGGCCGTCGAAGCCGTGCCCGCGGCGGACTTCGAAGGCGAACGTGAGGTCTTCGGTTGTGGCCGTGTGCAGGTAGGTGTAGTGGAACTCGTGGCCGCGGAGCGAGTCGCCGACGGCGTAGAACGGGTTGTCGTGCACCGTTTCGAGCACCGCGTAGCCGTGGCCCTGCGGCTTGGACCGGAAAGCGAACACCACCGGCAACGCGCCGGCCATGGTGTATTCCTTCTGCTCGAACAGTAGCTTTTCGCCCAGGTAGACCGCCCCGCCGCACTCGGCGTAGACCGGCAGCCCCTGGTCGATCGACCGGCGTAACGAGTCGAGGAACGAGCCGTTTTCCGACAGCCCGGGGGCCAGCGTCTCGGGAAAACCGCCGCCGAGGTAGAGCGCGTCCACGTCCGGCAGCTCCGCGTCGCGAAGCGGGGAGATTTCGATCACCCGGGCGCCTTCCCGGGCCAGGGCTTCGAGGTTCTCGGGATAGTAGAACTGGAAGGCCGCGTCGCGAAAGACGCCGATCCGGGCGACCTGCGGCTTGGCTGCGGGCGAGACGTCCGGGCCGTGGTCGGGCAGCTCCATGGCCGGGGCCTGCCGCGCCAGGCCCCAAACGGCGTCGAGGTCCAGCGATTGTTCGGCCACCTCGGTCACCTGTTCGATCGACCGGCTTAGTTGGCCGTGCTCGTCCGGCGGCACCAGGCCCAGGTGTCGTTCCGGGAAGAGCTGCCGGGGGATCCGCCCGATGGCCCCCACGACCGGCAGACCGCAGATTTCTTCGACCGCCTCGCGCAACACCGACTCGTGCCGAGCGCCGGCCGTCTGGTTCAGCACGACTCCGCGGATGGGGACGTCCGGGTCGAGCCGCTGGCAGCCGAGCACGATCGCGGCCACGGTGCGGGTCGACTTGGTGCAGTCGACGGCCAGCACCACGGGCGCTTTGACCAGCTTGGCCAATTCGGCCGTGCTGTAGGTACCCCGGGCGTCCATGCCGTCGTACAGCCCGCGGTTGCCTTCGATCACGGCCACGTCGGCCTCGCGCGACGCGGCGGCAAAGGAACCCAAGGCCGCTTCCGGCGACATCAGGAACAGATCGAGATTGCGGCACGGTCGCTGGGCGGCCATCGACAGCCAGGCCGCGTCGATATAGTCGGGCCCTTTCTTGAAGGGCGCCACGCGGCGGCCCCGCTTGCGCCAGGCGGCGGCCAGCCCCAGGGACACGAGCGTCTTGCCGCTGCCTCCGCGCAACCCGGCGATGAGGATTCGGGGGACGCTCATGAGCTTGGGACTCGTACAGGAACAACTTCCGGTGTGCGGAAGGGGGACAGTCCCCGAGGAGTTTCCTTACGAGTGCTTAGGCGAGCGGCGGATGGAAGCTTACCCGCCGCGTGTTTTCAGTTGTCAGTTGTCAGTCTTCAGTTATTGGCCTCATTCCCCCGGAGCGCAGTGCCCGGGCTTCAACCACGCCAATCCTAATCCCTATCCCCTAATCCCTGCCAACGGTAAACTCTCACCTGCCGCTCGCCTTACAGCATGTCGATGAAGCCGCAAGGACATTCTTCCGCGCACTTCTTGCAGCCGGTGCAGTTCTCCAGCTTGAAGGAGTAGAGCACGCCCTTCTGCATCGGCTTGTTGATGGCCTGATCCTGGCAGAACAACCAGCACTTTTCGCAGTCGAAGCAGTAGCCACAGCTCATGCAGCGCCGGGTTTCGGCGATGATCTGCTCCTGCGACATGGGCAGGTTGACTTCCGTCTCCATGCCGGCCAGCCGCTCTTCCGGGGGAAGCTTGGTGCCGACGGCCGGATCGCACTTCTCGTGGTGGTCCAGCCGCAGGCGGTCGGTCTTGATGACCGGCATCTCTTCCTCTTCGGGCCGCTCTTGGCCGCGGAATTTCAGGTCGATCGACTCGGCGGCCCGGCGGCCCTGACCGATGGCCGTGGTGACCAGCGCCAGGCTGACCGCGTCGCCGCCGGCGTAGACGCCGTCCACTTTGGTTGAGACGCCGTGCTGGTCCACCTGGAGCCAATCGCGGCCTTCGATGAGCGATTCGAAGCCGGTGAAGTCGGGCGCCTGGCTGATGGCGGGAATCACGGCGGTGGCGGCCACTTCGAACTCGGAGCCCTCGATGGGCACGGGCCGCCGCCGGCCGGAGTCGTCCGGCTCGCCGAGTTCCATGCGGATGCACTTCATGCCGGTGATGCGGTTGCCGTTCTTGTTGAACCCGATCGGCGCGGCGAGGTATTCGAGCTTGACGCCCTCTTCCTGGGCTTCTTCGATCTCCTCGTCGATAGCCGGCATTTCCTCGATGGTGCGGCGGTAGAGGATGGTGGTGTCGGCGCCCATCCGGCGGCAGATCCGGGCGGCGTCGATGGCCGTATCGCCGCCGCCGACCACGATCACGTTGTCGCCCACGTCGATCTTCTCGCCGTGGTAGACGCGGTTGAGGAAGTCCACGCCGGAGAAGACGTTGTCGGCCTCTTCCCCGTCGACGCGGAGCTTCAGGCCCTGGTGGGCCCCGATCGACACGAACACGGCCTGGTACTGGCCGCGCAGCTCGTCCAGCGAGACGTCCTTGCCCACGCGGGTGTCGCACTTGATTTCCACGCCCAGGTCGGCGATCTTCTGGATTTCCCCGGCCAGCACGTCGGCCGGCAGCCGGTACCGCGGAATGCCCCAGAGCAGCATGCCGCCGGGCTTATCGCTGGCTTCGTAGACGGTGACGCCGTAGCCGCGTCGGGCCAACTGGTAGGCACAGGAGAGGCCGGCGGGTCCCGCCCCGACGACGGCGACCTTCTCCTGGCGTTTCTCCTCGGAGAGCATCTTGAGCTTCAGACCCTTTTCCAGTCCGAAATCGCCGATGGCCCGCTCGGTGGCGTTGATGTTAACCGCCCCGTCGTGCTCTTTGCGATTGCAGCTATCCTGGCAGGGATGCGGGCAGACGCGGCCGCAGACGGCGGGGAAGGGGCTGGTATCGGTGTAGATACCCCATGCCTCCTCGAAGGCCTGATCGATGGGCTTCTCCAGCCGCTCGGCCTGGGCAATGGTGGTGATGAACTCCCGGATGCGGTTGCCGCTGGGACAGGCGTGGCGGCAGGGGGGCATCTTCTCGACGTACTTGGGTCGCAACGGCGACTGTTCGCGTCCTCGAGAGCCGCCGCCGAAGCCACCGGAGCCGAGCCCCCGCTTTTTCTTCTTTTTCTTCTTACCCATGAGTTACCTCGCGCGGAATCAATAAGTGGACTGGCCATCGGGTGGGGCACGCACGAGACCCACGCGGCCGCCGCGGGCAAGAAGCCCCGCCGCGTGGGTCTTGTGTCTCGAACCACCCTGGGTATGGGAGGATTGTGTGGGGCTCAGTCGCCGCCACCTCCGGCGGCGCCTTCTTCATGCGGGATCTCGATGAAGCTACCGCCGAAATAGGTGTAGACGCACCGGCCGGAGTCCATCAGCACGCGAATGGCCGCTTTGCACAGCTTCTTGTCGCAACCCTCGCCGAACTTCTCTATCATCGCTTTGGTCAGGTCACCGGCCTTGAATTTCTTCTTGCCCTGGTACTCCTTGACCATCTCGTACATCGCATCCGCGACTTCTTCGGGAGTGACCGCCATGGCACGTCTCCTAGTGTCTGAGCTGGGCGGACCGCTTGAAGCTGAGGCCCGCGTACTTGTAATCGTCGATGTGTTCCTTCTGGAACTCGATGCCGGTGAGCTTGAAGAACTGCGGCCAGCCGATCCGCTGGATGAACTCACCCATCCGCTCGTACTTCTTGGCGCCCTTGGCCCATACCTCCACGATGTTCCTGACGGCTTCGACGACCTCGGGCCAGCGGGGCGGGTTGTTGGGAATGTAGGGAATCGCCAGCTTGGAGAACATCGGCTCGCTGCGGGCATTGGAGACCTTCCCGCCGACCCAGATCGAGACCCCGTCGTTGATCGGATCGTTCAACGGCAAGGAGGGGCAGACGGAGAAGCAGTTGGCGCAGAACATGCAGCGGTCCTCATCCACCTCCACGGACGGCTTGCCGTCCACGGTGGCCGGTCGGATAGCCGCCGTGGGACACGAGGCCACCAGGTTGGGAACCTCGCAGAGCTTGTTTACGGTGGCGTGGTCGACCCGGGGCGGACGGCGGTGAACGCCCAGGATGGCGATGTCCGAGCAGTGGACCGCACCGCACATGTTCAAGCAGCAAGCCAGGGCAACGCGCAGCTTACCGGGCAGCTTCATTTCCGAGAAGTACTCGTGCAGGTCGTCCATCACGCACTTGACGACTCCGGAAGCGTCGGTCGCCGCCGAGTGGCAGTGTACCCAGCCTTGCGTGTGAACGATATTCGAGATCGCATTGCCGATGCCGCCGACGGAGTGGCCGATCGCCTTGAGGTCGGCGACCAAGGAGTCGACGTTGGCCTCTTCGGTGGTGAGGAACTCGACGTTGTTGCGGCTGGTAAAGCGGAGGTGTCCGCCGCAGTACTTGTCGGCGAGGTCCGCGAACTGGCGGATCTTGGTGATGCTCAACAGGCGGGGCGAACCGGCGCGAACCGTGTACAGCTTGTCGCCGGACTCGGCCACGTGGACCATCACGCCGGGCTTGAGCACTTCATGGTACTTCCATTTCCCGTAGTTTGCTTTGACGACGGGCGGCAGGAATTTCTCATAACTCGGAGGCCCGATATCCGTTTTTCTATCCGTTACCATCGATTATCTCCCAATAGGAAACTGTTATGCGTTTAGGGGTCTTCCGGAACCACAAGTCCGGTCGCCTTACTCGTCTTCTTCCTCCTCTTCATCTTCGTCGTAGTACTCTTCGAAGAAGATATAGGGGTTCTCTCTGGGATGGGCGATCATTTCGGGAACGAGGTCCACCTCGATTTCCTCGAGGAAGTTACCCAATCCGACGCGCTGGATGAACTCGCCCACGCGTTCCCGGTTCTTGCCGTGCTCGCACCAGGGCTCCCAAATCCTCTCGATGAGGTCTTTAAGATCGTCGTAAGGCGGCTCCAGCTTGAAGAAGGGCACCAACACGGAGGAGAGCATCGCTCCTTCCACGATCGGCGCCTTGGCGCCGAGCAGGATCGTGGCGCCGCGGTCTTTACCCGGCCGCAGGGCCTTGGGCATGGCGTTGATGCAGTGCATGCATTTCACGCAGTTGCTGTTGTCGATCGTCAACTCCTCGCCGTCCCATTCGATGCAGCGGGTGGGGCAGTTGGCGTAGATGTCTTTGTGGATGTTCAGGCCGCCGTCCACGTACTCCTTCACGGCGGCTTGATCGATCTGGATGTCGTCTCGCCAGGTCCCGATAATGGACATATCCGCTCGGGCGATGGACGCCACGCAGTCGTTGGGGCAGCCGGCGCACTTGATCTTGAACTTGTAGGGGAAGGCGGGCCGGTGCAACTCGTCCTGGAAGTGCTGGGTCAAATCGTTGCAAAGGTGCATGGTGTCGTAGCAGGCCCACTCGCAACGCGCCTGTCCCACGCAACAACTCGGGGTCCGCAGGTCCGAGCCGGACCCACCCAAGTCGAACCCATTCTCCGTCAACTCGCTGAAGATCGGTTCGAGTTGGTCGGTGACCGTACCCAGGAAGACGATGTCACCGGTCGAGCCGTGCATGTTCGTCAGCCCCGACCCTCGCTTCTCCCAGATGTCGCAGAGCGTTCTGAGCGCGTCGGAGGTATAGAACCAGCCGCTGGGATGGTTAATTCGCAGGGTATGGAAGTGTGCCACTTCGGGGTATTCCTCGGAGAGGAAGGAGTAGCGGCCGATCACGCCGCCCCCGTACCCCATCACGCCCACGATCCCGCCGTGTTTCCAGTAGCCCGTCTTGTCCCGGTAGGACTTCTCGAGCTGTCCGAGCAGGTCCTGGCACATCTTGTTGCCCGCCCCCGCCATGGACTTGATTTCCGTGACGAAGCTGGGCCAGGGGCCCTTTTCCAGTTCGTCCAACATCGGGGTATTGTTACCTGAATCTGCCATGTCACCTCCTTTTGGGTTGGAATAATGGCGTTTCTTTGTGTTTGGTTCTTTCCCGGTGGATTATTCTTGCTTCCCGCCTCAACTCTCATAGAGTGCCGATTTCGCGATAAGAGCGTTCCGCCGCGCAGCCCCTCGGAGCCGCATTATTACCTCATCGCCCTTCGTTCGTCAATAGGCCGGTTTTGCCCGTCCGGCCAACCTCCGCTCCCTCCGTCTAAGTGACCTCGGTGGTCACCTCCAACCGCTCCCTGACATTGAGCACGATCCTGTAAAGCACGGTTAACACCAGGAAGCCCACGGCGTAGACGCCCAGCGTGATGGCGATTTCGGGCGGCGTGGGCGTGTACTCGGTCACCCTGCCCAGTGGGGAGGGAATGAAGCCGGTCACCACCATGGCCATGCCCTTCTCGATCCAGATCGCGGCGATCACACCCACGCACAACACCGCCAGCAGCCCGTCTTTCGCCCGCACCTTGGGGATCAGCAGCAGCACCACGCAAATCACGCTGAGCAGCTCGCAGACCCACATCCACCCGACCAGTCCCGCGTACTGGTGACCATCGTGCTGCAGACCGAGGAACAGGTATCGGAAGGGCTCCATATGATGTGGCATATCGCTGTAAAGCCCGGTAAACAGCTCCATGAGCACGAAGAACACGTTGATCACCATGGCGTAAGTGACGATCAATGCCAGCTTCTGGATGGCCTCTTTTCCGGCGTCGAACCGGGTGAACGTCCGCAGGATCAGCGCCAGCAGGATCAGCAGGCTGGGACCGGAGGCGAACGCGGAGGCCAGAAAGCGGGGGGCCAAAATGGCGGTCATCCAGAAGGTGCGGGCTTCCAGGCCCGAGTAGAGGAAGGCCGTGACCGTATGGATGCTCACCGCCCAGGGGATCGACAGGTAGATCAACGGTTTGACCCATGTCGGCGGCGGCGCTCCCTTGCGCTCGGCGTCGAAGGTCACCGCCCCGATCACCAGGTTCAGCAGCAGGTAGCCGGTCAGCGAAACGAAGTCCCAGAACATCATCGAGTTGAGCGTGGGGTGCAACACGACGTTCATCACCCGGGTGGGCTGGCCCATGTCGACGAAGATGAACAACATGCACATCAGCACGGCCGAGACGGCCAGGCATTCGCCCAGAATGACCATTTTGCCGAAGGCTTTGTAATTGTGCAGGTAGTAGGGCAGGACGACCATCACGGCCGAAGCTGCCACGCCGACCAGGAAAGTGAATTGCGAGATGTACAGTCCCCAGGAAACGTCCTGGCTCATCCCGGTGATGGTCAGTCCCTGGGTCAGTTGTTGGCTATAGGCTACCAGGCCGATCGCGATCAGCACGCCCCAGACTGCGAGGAGAACCCAATAAGACTTGCCTCCACGTAGTGCGTTGTCGAGCATGACGTCTACCTCTCGATTCTCCCGATCTTGCCGCGGGTGCTCGGGGCGAGCACGGCGGCCTCCTTACACGATATAGAAAACGTTCGGTCCGGTCCCCAGGCTGATCCGCCTGCAGATCGTCCGGTTCGTCTTGAGCTTGTCTTTGATCTTCTGGTCGCCGTGGCGTCCGAAGGTCAGGGCGCCGGGAACGACTTCCTCCGCCGCCACTACGCAGCTCGGCTGCTTGCCGAACCGCAGTTGATCCGCACAGAAATTGCACTTCTCCACCACGCCCTTGGAGCGGGCGGGAAACGTGGCCGAGGGCAGTTCGTTGTCGGCGAAGTAGAGCAACTCGCCCGTCTCCGGATCGCGCTGGCGCGGGTCGCGCCAGTTGAAGCTTCGGGCGCCGTAGGGACAGGCGACCATGCAGTACCGGCAGCCGATACAACGGTGCATGTCCATCATCACGATCCCGTCACTCTCCCGCTTCCAGGTGGCCTTCGTGGGGCACACCCGCGTGCACGAAGGACTGGTGCAGTGGTTGCAGAGCACCAGCGTCGGCAGCGGGTTCTCCTGCAGCGCCGCCCGGGCCGCCGCATGGACCTGGTCGGGAAAGACGTTTTCGTGGTTCTCCTCCCAGATCCAGCGGATCCCCTCGCGCGGATCGATGTCGTGGGGATTGCCCTGTTCGGGATCGGTCTTTTCGGGGTCAGGGATGAAGGGCACGTTGTGCGTGTTGTGGCAGGCCTCCCAGCAGGCCCGGCGGACGTCCTCGTTGCACAGCTCGACGTCGATGATCATCGCCAGCTGGTGCTCGGAGATCTCTCCTCCATGCGAGCCGTGCTGCGAGCTGCAGCCGGTTCCCAGAATCGAGAAGCCGCAGCCCACACCCAGGGCCGTGGTGCCGGCTTGCTTCAGGAAACTGCGTCGGTCTTTGTTCATCGTTCAGTCTCCTTTCGGCTCGAGGTGGCAATCCCAGCAAGTGGGGCGGACGTCGGCATAGTCATGGCATCGTTTACAGAATTTCTGCCGGCTGGTATGACACTTCATGCAACCCTGGGTCAGACTCTTGTCGTACACCTGGCCGTCGTCGCCCACGAAGGGGTTGGTGTCGCCTTCACCGCGGA
>Ga0180438_10012173_pt1 | contig 10273 bp, 9 predicted proteins | sample SS_ome_12_FD_132455 | JGI IMG/M metagenome (GOLD analysis project Ga0180438, IMG submission 132455) | Hypersaline lake sediment archaeal communities from the Salton Sea, California, USA - SS_3_D_2 metaG | ecosystem: Environmental > Aquatic > Non-marine Saline and Alkaline > Hypersaline >...
CAGCGAGACGCCTCGGCCATGGCCTGGTCGGCCGTGAGCGCCGCCGGTGCCTCAGTGCGTCGACCCATCTTCTCCTCTCCGTTCCTTCCGGCCCCGCGCCGCGGCCGAGACGGCCTCGACGATCTGCCGGTAGCCCGTACAGCGGCACAGGTTGCCCGAGATCGCCTCCCGGATGTCGTCCTCCGAGGGGCTGGGGTTTTCGGCCAGAAGGGCGTGCGCCGACATCAGCATCCCCGGCGTGCAGAACCCGCACTGCACGGCCCCGTGCCGAACGAAGGCCGACTGCAGCACGGACAACTTCCCCTCCCGTTCGAGGCCCTCCACGGTCAGGATCTCTGTGCCGTCGGCCTGCGCCGCCAGCACCAGACAGGCGTTTACCGCGCTGCCGTTCATGACGACGGTGCAGGCACCGCACTCGCCGATCCCACACCCCACCTTCGTTCCCGTCAGCCCGAGCGTTTCCCTGAGCAGATCGAGGAGCGTGAGGTTGGCGTCGGCCTCGACCTCCACGCGACGCCCGTTCACGGTCAAGCGGATGCTCGCTCGGTTCATGAGCCCTCCCCCCCCGCCGGCCCAGGATCCCCCGGCCCGCCCCACGCCTCTCTCAAGGCCCGCACGGTGAGCACCTCCACCACGGGCGCCTTGTACTCGGTCGACCACCGGAACCCCGTCTGTTCGATCATCTCTCTGGCCACCTCGGAGGCGCACTCGGCAAAGGCAGACTCGGTGGGCCGGCTTCCCAACAGGATGCGCTCGGCCCGCCTCATCCGGTGCGGCCGGGGCGTCACCGAACCGCACCCGATACGCACGTCGCTCAGGCGGCCCTCACCGTCGGTCACCAGGACAACCGCGATCCCCATTCGGGATTTGGCCGCCCCCCGCCTGCGGGCGAGCCGCACGTAGGAGGTGCGGCTCGCGGCCGGGAGTCCCGGCAGGACGACCTCGGTGAGCAGCTCCGCGGGTCCGATCCGCGTCGAGTACGGGCCGTCGATGGCGTCCGCCACGGACAACCACCGCTCCCCTCCCTGGGACACGACACGCAGTCTGGCGTCGAGCGCCACCAGTGCCGGGATCGAGTCTGCGCAGGGAGAGGCGTTACAGACGTTCCCGCCGAGGCTCGCCCGGTTGCGGATCTGGGGGGTCCCCATCCGCGCCGCCGCTTCGGCCAGGGGCCGGGCCAAGGCGCGCACCCGCGCCGACCGCGCCAGCGCTGCGAATGTCACAACCGCGCCCACCGCGAGACCGCGGCCGTCCTCCCGGATCTGGCGCATTCCCTCGATCCCCCCGATGTCGAGCAACGTCCATGCCCGCGGTTGAGGGTCGTTCCTGAGGGCGACCACGAGGTCGGTGCCGCCGGCGAGGAGGCGAGCGTCCGTCCCCAGAGAGGCCAGCGCCTCGCACGTCTCCCCGATCGACGCCATCCTCCGGTAGGTCAACGGCGGGATCATGGCCTCACCAGCTTCCTTCCCAGGCGGACTCTCTCCAACGACGCCGGCAGATCCCGCACCCTCCGCCCCGTTGCGTGGCAGATGGCGTTGAGGATCGCGGGCGCCGCGATCTCGTTGGTCGGTTCTCCGACCGACTTCGCCCCGAAGGGACCGTACGCGTCGGGGTTTTCGACCATCAGGGCCCGAATCCGGGGCATATCCAGCGACGTGGGTACCATGTACTCATCGAAGTTGGCCGTCGCGAGCACCCCCTCGCGATGCTCGACCTCCTCCAGGAGCCCATAGCCCAGGCCCATGGCGACCCCGCCGTAGATCTGGCCGAGGACCATCTGGGGGTTGACGGCCCGTCCGACGTCGTGGGCCGACACGAACTCGAGCACCCGCACGGCACCGGTCCCCATGTCCACTTCCACCTCGGCCACGTTGGCGCCGTAGACGTAGGTGAAGTACGGCTTGCCTTTGCCCGCCTTCTCGTCCCAATGGATCTCGGGTGCCCGGTACCACCCGAGGCCGAAGAGACACACGCCCCGCTGGAAACACTCGGTGGCCAGGTCTCCGAACCTCATCCGCCGCCGCCCGGTGGAGGCTCGGACGACCCACCCGCCCTCGATTTCCAGCGTGTTGGCCTTCGCCCGCAGCACCCGGGCCGCCACAGCCAGCATCCTTCTCCGGACGTCCACCGCGGCACGCCGGACGGCCTCGCCGCCCAGCATCGTCGACCGCGAGGCCACCGACGGACCGCTGTCGGCCATCACCGAAGAGTCGAGGGGGAGCACGGTGACCTTCGCCACCGCCACACCGAGCACCTCGGCCGCCACCTGGGCGATCGCGGTGTAGAACCCCTGACCCACCTCGCTCAGGCCCGACCAGACGATCACGCTTCCGTCGGTCTGCACCGAGACCGCCGCCCCGGCCGCGTCTGCGCCCTCGGCCCCCAGGGAGCATCCCCGGTAGCTGGCCGCCATCCCGATTCCGCGGCGCCTGTCCAGGTCGAGAGGCTGGCGGTCGAAGGCGCGCCTCTTGCGATGCCAGCCGGCCTTCTCGGCCGCGCGCCGCAGGGTCTCTTCGAGCACCACGGGTTGGGTGAGTTCCTGACCCGTCGCCGTGCGTGATCCCCTCTTCAGTGCATTCAACAGCCGGATCTCGAGCGGATCCAACCCGAGCTCCGCGGCCAGCTCGTCCATCAGTGATTCCACCGCGAAGTTGACCTGCGGGGATCCGAACCCGCGCATCGCCCCCGTGTAGACGGTGTTGGTGTAGACCCCGTAGACGTCCGCCCGGACGTGGGGAACCTCGTACGGGCCCGCGCACTGCACGGCGGAGCGCCAGGTGACGAACGGCGTCATCGACGCGTACGCCCCCGCGTTGGCCAGGACCCGGACCTTCATGGCCGTGAGCCGGCCGTCCTTCTTGGCCCCGACCGTGTACTCCATCACGTAGGGATGTCGCTTGTAGCTCTCCAGGAAAGACTCCTCCCGGCTGTTGACCATCTTGATCGGCCGACCGGTTGCAAGGGCCAGGAGGGCGGCGCGCGCACACAGGGCCGTCATCACCTCGTCCTTCCCCCCGAAAGACCCACCCATCGTGGTCTGGAGAATGCGAACCCGCGCGAGCGGAACCCCCAGGACCGTCGAGAGGGACCGCCTCGTCGAGTACACGTTCTGCACGCATCCCTCGATCTGGATCCCGCCCTCCGGGAGCGGGCGGGCCAGGACCGCCTCGGGCTCCAGGTAGGCATGCTCGACGAGGGCCGTGGTGTAGGTGCGCGTCAGGACCAGGTCGGCGCGTCGGAGTCCGGACGCGACGCGTCCCTTGCGGACCTTGTGATGGACGAAAACGTTCCGCCGGCCGTGGACGCGCGGCGCCCCCGGCTCCATCGCCTCCTCGGGCGAGAAAACGGCGGAAAGACGCTCCAGGTCCACGCGGATCCTGGAGAGCGCCTCCTCGGCCTGCCGCCGCGTTCGTGCGGCGACCAGCGCCAGGCCGTCGCCCCGGAAGCGCACCTTGTCGTCGGCAACCACACGCTGGTTCGGGATGACGACGCCGAAGCGATTCATCCCCGGAACATCCTCCGCCGTCAGAACGGCTTCGACCCCCGGGAGGGCGAGCGCCTCGGTTCGGTCGATCGACCGAACCCGGGCGTGCGGCATCGGAGAGCGGAGGACGGCCCCCCACAGCATGTGGGGATCGGCCAGGTCGGCCGCGTAGAGAGCCCGGCCCGTCACCTTCGCCACCGCGTCCACCCGCGGGGTCTTCTTGCCCACGACCCGGAGAGCCTTCATCGCGCCCATTCCCTCAGCCCAGTTCCTTCAACCCAGTTCCCTCAACCCCTTGCTCAGAAGCACGCCCACCATCCGGCGCCGGTAGTCGGCCGTCGACCGAACGTCCGTGATCGGCCGAGCCTCGGCCTCGGCCAACCTCCCGGCCTTCGCGATCGTCGCCCGATCGAGTCTCTTGCCCTGGAGGAAGCGGGCCGTCGCGGGCGCGCCCACCACGGTCGGCGCAACGGCGCCGAGCGCGATGCACACGTCCTCCAGCACGCCCCCACGCTCCAATCCCAGGAAGGCCACCGAGACCTTGGCGATGGCCATCGCCAAGCGCTGCCCCAGCTTGCGGTAGAACCAGAGCGCGCCGGGGGGCGTCTTAGGGATACGAATCTCCGTCAGCACCTCGTCGGCGGCCGCGCATGTTTCCCCGGGGCCGGTGCAGAACTCTTCCACCGCCACCTCCCTCCGGCCCGCGCGACTCTCGAGCACGCAGGTCGCCCTCAGGACGTGGAGGGGCGGGATCGAGTCGGCCGCGGGCGACGCGTTCGCCAGGTTTCCGGCGACGGTGCCGAGGTTGCGGATCTGGACCGAACCCACCGAACCGCAGGCCTCGGCCAAGATCGGCGCATGTTCCCGCGCGACCGGTGAGTCGGCCAGCATGGCGTGGGTGACCCGGGGGCCGATTCCGATCTCATCCGCGCGGTCCTCGATCCGATCCAGGTCCGGGATCCGGCTCAGATCGAGCAACCTCTCGGCCGACGAGGTCCCGGCCCGGATCCCCGGGACCAAGTCCGTCCCCCCTCCCAACACCCACAGCGCGCGGCCCTCGGTGGCCTTCAGCTCCAACGCCTCCCGGAGTGTCCCCGGCGCGTAGACGTGCGGCGTCCTCATTTCCGTTCCTTCCGTCGGACGGCCACGAGTTCCGCCAGAATGCTCACGGCGATCTCCTCCGGCGTCTCGGCCCCGATGTCCAGACCGATCGGCGCGTGGAGCCGCTCGATGGCCTCCTCCGCGACCCCCGAAGACTTCAGCCTCTCGCGGAGCGTGGCCACCTTCTTCCGGGACCCGATCATGCCCAGGTACCCACACGGCCGATCCACAAGGACGCGCACGACGTCCTCGTCGTGGGCGTGGTCGGGTGTGACGACCACCGCGGAGACCTCCGGGCCGACGGGAAGACCACGCGCGGCCTCGACGAAGTCGGCCACCAGGATCTGGTCGGCCGTGGGCAGCCGCTCCCGGGTGGCGAGCTCGGGGCGGCAGTCGATCACGACCACTCGAAACCCCACCGGTCTGGCGATCTCGGCCAAGGCGCGGCCCACGTGGCCCGCGCCGAAGATATAGAGCGCCTGCGCCACGGGGAGCGGCTCCAGGAGGACGTCCATCGCCCCGCCACAGATCGCGTCCGGCCCGGCGGTTCCCTCCTTCAGCTCGTAGTGGATTGCGCGCGCGCCCCCCTCCCGCAGGACGTCGCCCGCCGCCGACACGACCGCGGCTTCCACCGACCCTCCACCGATCGTGCCCCACGTCCTGCCGTCCTCAGCGATCACCATCTTGGCCCCCACCTTCCGGGGCGTGGACCCCTCCGTCCGCACGACGGTGGCGACCACACCCGGACGACCCTCCCCCACCATCCGGGCCACCTGCTCGTAGACGTCCCTCATGGCCGAGTGTCCCCGCCCGCCGCCGGCGCGCCGCCGGCCGCACGCTCGACGGCCGACACGATCTTGACGTAGCCCGTGCACCGGCAGAGGTTCCCCGAGATGGCTCGCACGATGTCCTCCCGGGAAGGGGTGGGGTTGCGGAGAAGAAGGGCGTAGGCCGACATCAGGAGGCCCGGCGTGCAGAAGCCGCACTGGACGGCGCCCGCCGCCACGAAGGCCTCCTGAAGCGGGTGCATGCGGCCGGACTGTTCCAGCCCCTCGATGGTGAGGACATCGCGCCCCTCGACCTGGGACATCAGGAGCAGGCACGCGTTGACGGCCTCCCCGTCGATCACGACCGTGCACGCCCCGCACTCGCCCCGCTCGCAGCCGACCTTGGTGCCCACCCGTCCCAGGTCCGAGCGCAGCACGTCCACCAGGCGCCGGCCGGGCGGGCTCGCCACCTCGACCGGCTCTCCGTTCAACACAAACCGAATCGACGCTACCGGTTCCCGTTCGATCGCTCGATCTCCTCCCTGAGTCTCTCGGGCGTGATGGGCAGCTGGCGCACGCGCACGCCCGTCGCCTGGAACACGGCGTTGGCCACCGCGGGCGCAACGCCCATCAGAGGTTGTTCGGCGAACCCCTTGGCGCCGTAGGGCCCCTTTGCGTACCTGGACTCGACGATCACGGGTACGATCTCGGGAGCGTCCGGCGCCGTCGGGATGATGTAGGTGGAGAAATCCGGGTTGAGGAGGGTCCCGCCCTCGTAGAGCACCTCCTCGGTGAGCGCGTAGCCGGCACCCTGGAGGGATCCTCCCTCGATCTGTCCCTCGACCCCAACCGGGTTGATGGCCCGACCGACGTCGTGCGCGGCCGTCAGGCGCAGGAGCCGGACTTCCCCGGTGTCGAGGTCCACCTCCACCTCGGCCACGTTCGTCGCCCAGGCGTAGACCATGTAGGCGTCTCCCCGGCCGACCTCCGGATCCCACGAGGTCCTCGGCGCCTGGTACCACCCTTGCGCGGCGAGGTGGATCCGCCGGGCTACGCACTCCGCAGCCACGTCTTCCAAGGGCACCGACCGGCTCGCGTCGGTCCGGCACCGGAGTACGCCGCCCTCTGCCTCGACCTGATGAGGACCGACCCCCAGGAGGGACGCGCCTACGCCCCAGAGGTTCTTCCGCACGCGCGCGCAGGCGTCGCGGAGCGCGTTGCCAGACATCATGGTCGCCCGGGAGGCGACCGTGGGCCCGCTGTCGGGCACCCGGGAGGTGTCCGTCTCGACCCCCGAGACCCGCTCCAGAGGAAGACCCAGCTCGTCGGCCACGATCTGGGCAAGGACCGTGCGCATGCCCTGGCCCATCTCGGTGGTCCCCACCGCGTACAGGGCGCTCGAGTCGGCGTGCACCTGCACGAAGGCGCCCGCCCGGGTCAGGTAGGGAGAGAGACCCCCCAGCCCGGCACCGTAGTAGATGGTCGACACGCCCACGCCGCGGCGCACGGGCCCGCTGCCGCGGCCCCGGCGCGACCGCTTCGACCGGTACCCCGACTCGCGGGTCGCCCGCCGGAGGGTCTCGAGCATACCGACGCTGGAGGTCAGCCGCTGGCCCGTGGCCGTCTCGTCGCCCCTGCGAAGCGCGTTCCTCCGCCGAAGCTCGAGCGGGTCGATCCCCAGCCGGTGGGCGACTTCGTCCATCTGCGATTCGGCGGCGAAGATGACCTGCGGGCTCCCGAACCCGCGGAAGGCGCCCCGCGGGACCGTGTTGGTGGCCACGGCGTACGCGTCCACCTTCACGTTCGGGCACCGGTAGGGCCCCACGGTGTGCACCGTGGCGCGCCACAGGACCACGGGGCTCAACGTCCCGAAGGCCCCGCCGTCGTACGTCATTTCCGCCTCGACCGCCAGCAGCGTACCGTCCTTCCCGGCCCCTGTCCGGTAACGGATGTGGGCCGGGTGGCGCTTGCTCATCGAGCGCATGTCCTCCTCGCGGTGGTAGACCAGCTTGACCGGACGGCCGACCTTCCAGGCCATCACGGCCGCCTGACCTGCCACCTCCGAGGGCACGTCCTCCTTGCCTCCGAACGCGCCCCCCGTGGTCGTCTGGATGACGCGCACCCGGCCCAGCGGGAGCCCCAGGATCTGGGCCACGGCCCGTTGGACGTAGAACGGACACTGCATGGACCCGTAGATGACGACGCCCCCGTCCGGGGTCGGGACGGCGACCGCTCCCTGCGGCTCCATGTCGGCGTGCTCCTGGGCCGGGGTCCGGTAGGTGTTTTCCACCACGACGTGGGCCTCGGCGAAGGCCGCCTCCACGTCTCCCCGTCGGATGCGGTGATGGGCGAAGGTGTTGTCCTCGGCGTAGAGGCGGGGCGAGTCCGGCGAGCGCGCCTGGAGGGGATCCAAGAGGGCTGGCAGAGGTTCGTAGGCCACCCGCACGGCGGCTGCCCCCGCGTCCGCCGCCTCGCGCGACTTCGCAACCACCAGCGCCAGGGCCTGTCCCTCGAACCGGGCTTCACCCGGCGCCAGGAGCGGATGATCCTTGAGAATGAGGGGGACGTTGTTCGGCCCGGGGATGTCCTCGGGGCCCGCGACGGCGACGACCCCCGCCACGGCGAGTCCGGCCTCCAGGTCCAGGCCGAGGATCTTGGCCCGGGCTTCGGTCGAGCGGACGACGGCGGCGTGGAGCATCCCGGGGAACCATAGGTCGTCGACGTAGGTGGCCCGGCCCGTCACCTTCTCCACCGCATCCACGCGGGGAACCCGTGTGCCCACCACACCCATCAGGCGGCGCCCCCCTCCACCCATCGCCCGTAGTCCCCGGGCGTGTCGATGTCGCGCCGCACACCGGGATCCGTGACAGGCACCTCGAGGATGGGCACCCGGCCCCCATCGATCACCCACCGCGCCCCGACCTCGAGCGGAGCGGCCCGGAACTCCGCGAACCACCGCGCCCCGATCATGATGGGATGACCCCTTCGTGAACGAACTGTAGGAATAACAATGTATTGTGGGTTTTCTCTAAACTTCTCAATCAGAACCTCGTACGTGTCTCGCCGGACCAGGGGGTGGTCGACGAGCGTCATCAAGACATCCCATCCTTCTCCCACGGCGTCGAGCCCGCACTGCAGGGAGGACAGCTGTCCCCGGGAGGGATCCTCGTTCACCACCCACTCAAGGCCCCCACACCGGACCTCTCGTTGGATCCGGGCCCGATCCTCTCCGACCACCGCCAGCACGCGCTCGACCCCGGCGGCCCCCATGCGCCCGGCGATGGCCTCCAGGAACGTGCAGGGCCCGACCCGGAGCAACGCCTTGGGTCGACCCATCCGCCGGGACTCCCCGGCGGCCAGGATGACGCCCGCAACTGCCAACGCCCACCCTTCCTACGGACACGTCTCCAAGCGTTGAACCACGACCTCCACCAGGCCGTCGCGGTTCTCCAAGGTCACCGGCAGAACCTCGACCCGGGGATGCGCCCGGACCGCGTCCAGGAAGGGATTCTCTCGGGACCTCACCACACCGAGCACGCGGGTCGGCGAGTCGAGGGCGGCGAACACGTGCCGCTGGAATTTGGGAGCCTCGATCTCCATCCACCCCAACTCGTCGAGGACAATCAGGTCCGCGCCCCCGATTGCCCTTTGCAGGGCGCGCACTCCGCCGGTCTCGAAGGTCTCGAGCCTGACGTCCATGCGGCCGCCCGTCCACCGCGCCAGGGGAAACCTCTCGCCCGTCATGCAGTCGACCAGGACGAAGGCTCTCCCGCCCTCGGGCCCCTCGACCCGGACGGTCCGAATCCCCCCGACGGTTCGCCCCAGCCGCCGGAGCGCCGCGTCGATCACGGTACTCTTCCCGATCTGCACCGGGCCGGTGAGAAAGACCTTCCGCATCGGCGCGCCCGTTTCCTCGTTTCGTTCAAGAGAAAGCGCTCCGCATCATACCACCTGCGTGCGGCCATGGGAAGCGCATTGTGGAGACCTCGGGCATGAGCGCACCGGCTGGACGCGAAAACGGGCGGGCCCTCCCCAGGAGGACCCGCCCGGAGGCATCCACGTTCGGCGGCTACTTGAGCATGACGACTTTTCGCGTGAACTGGTCGCCCGCCGCCGTCATCCTGCAGAAATACACGCCCGAACTGACCGGCTGGCCGTGGGCGTCCATCCCGTCCCACTCGACCGCGTACACGCCCGGGCCTCGCTCTTCGTCCACCAGCGTCGTCACGCGCTGACCCTGAACGTTGAACAGCGTGATCCGCACGCGCGACGCCTGCGCCACCGAATAGGAGACCGTCGTGTTCGGGTTGCAGGGATTGGGGTAGTTCTGCCCGAGCGTCGTCCGGAGGGGCCGCCCCGAGATCAACGGCTCTTCGACCACCGGCGTCAGGTCCTTGAAATCGAACAGCCCTGTCCGGTTGGGGTCGTGTCGGAACATCGGCCACGGCACGTTGAGAGTGCTCCAGGGCGCGTCCAGATCGTACACGTGAACCGCTGCGGTGTAGGACCCGATCAAGATCTCGATGTCGCCGTCGCGATCCAGATCCGTGATGACCGGAGAGCTGTAGACGCTCTCGCCGGTCGGGATCGGGAACCCGTCGACCGCGTTGCCGTCGTGGTGTACGGCGAAGAGCGAGCCGCTGGCCGACCCGACCACAACCTCCAGGTCGCCGTTGCCGTCCAGGTCTCCGATGGCCGGAGAGGACCAGACATCGTCGTTGGTCCAGCACAGCCGGCCGTCGGCCTGATCGACGCCCGTACCGTCGTGGTGCCAGGCCCAGACCCACCCGTAGTTGGACCCCACCACGATCTCCAGATCCCCGTCGCCGTCCAGGTCTCCCAGCGCGGGACTCGAGTAGTTGGCCGCCATCGTCTCCTTCGGCCAACCCGGAAGAATGGCACCGGTGTCGTCCCAGGCGTA
>Ga0180438_10012175_pt1 | contig 10272 bp, 12 predicted proteins | sample SS_ome_12_FD_132455 | JGI IMG/M metagenome (GOLD analysis project Ga0180438, IMG submission 132455) | Hypersaline lake sediment archaeal communities from the Salton Sea, California, USA - SS_3_D_2 metaG | ecosystem: Environmental > Aquatic > Non-marine Saline and Alkaline > Hypersaline >...
AGTTGGTAGACATTGAGGGATTTTCACAAATGATAACCGATTTGATGGAGTTAGAGGAGCCAACGCGCGAAGACACTTTGCAAGCCTCCGTTATTGCGAACCACTGCCACACGGTATTTAATTCTGTGGAGGGCAGGCGCAAAGAGAGTACCTCTATGTTGCTCGAAAAGAAACGAGAGATAGACAGTTATTTTAAACCGTTAACAGGTTTGCTTAAAGAAGTTAAAGACACCCTCAAAGATAAGATGTTGGGATGGCACGAAAATAATCTAAACAAAGTAAGAGCCGGCGAGATGGCTATTACGGACGACCCTGGCTTACCTTTGGGCACTTCCGAACGTAAAAAATACAAAATCGTGGTCGCCGATCCTTCGGAGTTGCACCCAAAATTCCAACGCACAGAGCCTGATTACGGAGCGATTGAGCATTATCTAAAAAGTACTAATTACACGGATATGCCTGTAGGCGTAGAAGTGGAAGTCGAAAGAAGTTTGACTTTAAAACCGGGAGATTTGGAGTGAATTTTCACAAAGTAACGGACGATGTACTTAAAAAAATCGAAGCCGACTCGTTAATTAGTCCCCCTGTGATTTGCGGTGGTTGTGGGGGCTTAACGCCGGCACTGGATGTAAGAAACGGACCTCCTGTGATTTGCGACGACTGCGGAAACTCAGCGCCGGTACTAGAGGTAAGAAACTGGTTTGTTTCTGAAAGTAAAGTTGTTTGTAATAGGTGCCATTATGAGCACTGATAACACGTTACTTGGATTGATAATACTTTGGATGTTATGGCAGGTTTTGAGCCACAACGGATTGGTTTAAATAAAATGAGTGATAAATCAAAGACAAGAATGAGTTTAGTGAATATGACCTTCATTCGCAAGATGGCCGAATGCCTCGAAGAAGGCTTGCGTGAAGGCAGAGAACCGAACGATTGGAAAGAAGGCGAAACTCTCGATTTTACTGATGCTTTACTGCGCCATCTAGAGCTTGCTTTACGCGAAGGCGCCAGTTTACCTGAAACAAAAGACCATCTGGTCGCCATTGCTGTGAACGCTATGATACTGTGGTGGCACTGTGAGAACCCAATAAAATGGAAAGTTGTCACACCTCCTACTGAATCTCCAGAAATAGACCTCGGTACTCAAAATCTGCCTGGAAAAGTATGTATAAAGTGGGGATACAAAGACGCCATAATTTCGAACGCTGGCAACTATTGGCTTTTCGAAATCCCAAACAAAATATCTTTTTTCTCCCAAATAAAAAGGGATGTAATGCTTACCGATGCGGATAAAAAAGCGTTGTACGACGAAGGTATAGCCCGCTATAAGGCGGAAACAAGATGAAAGTACTATTTTTACTATTTATGTGCCTTGCTCCTCCCACGCCGGAGGCCTTAATCGAAAGCCACATTAAATCCTGGTTTAGTGGCCTGTACCCGAAAGTGCAGGAACGAGCCCTATCTTACATACCGAAAATTGCGGAGGAGGCCAACAAGCACGACCTCGACCCTTTTTGGGTTGCGACGGTGATAACGGTAGAAAGTGGCTGGCGCCATCGTTCGGTTAGCTTCAGAAACAAAGGTAACGGTTTGATGCAAGTCCACGGTGTATGTGCTAAGGGTTACGACTTAAACACGCCAGAGGGTCAAATAGAGGCCGGTGTGTCCTGTTTCCGGAAAGGGTTGGACCTTTGCGGTGAGGACTTCAAAAAAGCCGTGACTATATACCTCACGGGAACGTGCACCACAAAGGATGAAAACGTAAAAAAGCAGGTGAGGTACCGGTTGTTCAAATACAAAAGTTGGAAGAAAAAAGCAGCTAGAATCTAAAAAACGCCCCCCGCGCGGAGCCCGACGCGGGGGACTAAGGCCCGGCGTGACCTCTTAACTCAAACTCTCTATACAAATTTCTAAGTAGCCCTCATTAGGGAAAGTCTCAATTTCTCCGGCGTTGGTTATGATAAATTCCGCAGAGTGATTTCCGGAAACGTCTGTATCCCCTGTTTGCCAATCATATTCCAACAAACCGTTTTCAGCATCGGTTATTACTGCTGGAGCATCTACCAACTCAGTAACCGTAGCATCTTCGTTGACTTGGTACATTTTAAATTGTGCCGAAGCTCCAGTCAAATCCACAGCGCACATCGAAGGTCGGTCTATCAACTGTACTTTAAGCGACGGCGAAGTGTCGCCCGCTTTTAATGTGACTACTATATTGCTATCGCTCATAAGTTCAAAAACTCCGTTAAAATTCTCGATTTCTTTGATTCGAGAATCTCTATATATTTTTAAGGTTTCAGACATATCGAGTCCGTCACCATAGTTCCGAAAAGCGTGGTATCGTGGGGCGCAGACGCGGCTGATATTTCGGTACCTATAAAAACTTGGGTGTCGGAGCACGCTATATTTAAACCCACGGCCATTTTACTATTGAACGTGTCATGTACTTGCTGTACAGCATCGACACGGCATGGGTACCAAGTACTTCCGTCATCCGCAGAATAAAAAACCGGAGTATTTAAATACAGGTCTTCGCCGTTTTTAATTAAAAACCCTCCCGCACATACCCAAATATTGTTGAAAACGTTACGCACCGAATTGACTTGATTGGTGGATGTTCCAGACGTTTTAGTAAAAGTCGAATCCCCACTCGCCATCCAGGCGTTAGCCGTAGGCGTGTTCCATGCGGAGCCTCCGTCATCCGATATATAAATGTAAGTATCGCCTCCGGAGTCAGTTAAACCGAAAGTCAAACGGCCTGTGAGAGGGTTGTAATCGGCCAAATCTTTTTGGTAGTTTTCCTCTGGAGTGGTCGTTGTGCGGTAATCGTTAGCAGGCAACGTTGCAACATTTGTCCAATTGGCGCCGTTGTCCGTGCTTTTCCAAACCTTCGTATTAGCTCCACCCCAATAAAAACCATAAAATACGGTTCCTTCGGCGTGCAACAACTGGTCGAATTGGTCTGTAGGTTGTGTCGTGGCTTGTATAAAACCGTTTGCGGGGCCAGTGGCCGCCACCCACACTTTGTTGTCAGACTTTTGAACCACTAAAGGTTGGTCAACGTCGGCCGCGTCTGTATAGGCGGATTGCATTATTTTTATGTTCAGGTTTTCGCCTGCTCCAACAGTGTATGGAGTCAGCACTGAACTTGCGTTAATCGCGTAAATCGTGTCATTAGTATCTATATTACCGACCAAATACTTATCGTCTTCAAATTGAGTCGATATATGCCACCAACTACCTAAAGAGGTGTTAATATCTGCCACATCATAAGTATAATTTAGAAGCGGAGATACCCCCACCCAGGTTTTTTGTACATCGGATAAACCGAGTACACCCATAGGAGTTCCCAACCATTGAGTCGCTGCAAATTGGGAAATACCGGTAGCGACCGTTTTATCTTCTCTCTCGTTCGGATGAAAAAATAAATTCCAATTTTTGATTTTGGCTTCAACCAAACCCTCAATATTTTTGGATTGGTTGTTTTGTAGCCAATTGTCAACGTAAGCGGGCGATGTTTTGCCCGGACTCCAACCGTCTATTATTTTCGAATTAACCGGTCTATATGTTCTACCAGACCCGGTTCCCCATTGGGGTTGCTCCAAAGCTTTTACTTTTCTGCGCATATATTACCTCGTTATGTTTACAGCTAATCCGCCGTATGTTTCAGCTGTATCACCCTTACCGTGGGCGGGGTCGTCTTCTTCCTCTGTTGGGTTGCTCGAAAAGCGCAATTCCGTGTCGGCACTCTCTGAATAAATATAATCAAAATTAACGCCCGCAGGGGTGTTTTTAGTTATCGATTTCAACAACTCTGTTAAGGAACTTTCGTTCAAAGTTTTATCTGAATATATTTCAAAGTCCGCGCTGGGCAACAACGTTTTTACGTGATAATCGGCGTCATCGGTAGTGTTTAGTATAGAGTATATGTCACTAGTCACCGCTCTACTTCGCAAAAATTTTATTTCGGTCAATATAGCTATTCGGTAGGCGTCATCGTCTCTGCCTGCTCTCTGTACCCCAACTATTTTACCAAAAAAATCTAAAAACTCCCCTTCCGCGTTATTGATGTCAAGCATCAACCACAAAGTGATAAACAGGTCTTCCAACTCTTGTAACTGTGGAGCGTAGGAACCTAGTATTCGGCTAAAGTTGAATTTGTCTCTAAAAAACAAATATGACTTCTGTAAAATGGTTTCGGCGAAATTTCCCCGCCCTTCTGGAGGTGGAAAATTAGACATCAGGCAACTCCACCAGAGTTATATTGGCCACGTCAACTTGGGCGAAAGCACTTGGAGCAATTGCTAAATCGCCGGTAGCCACTGGAGGATTAACGGTATCCATTTTAAGAGCTCCGAGATTATAGATACCATCTTGAGCTATAGCTCTGGCCCGCACTTCGTCTTCTAAAGCTTCCCCACCCAGATTCAAACCGTTTATATAGTTGGCTATGGCCGTTTTGGTCTCACTCTCCGTGTTTGGTCCCCACAATTCAATATTTCGCTGGTACTCTAGTTCTACAAAAACGTCTTGGCCGGCGGCGCGTGTGAATTTAATATCTTGAGTCTCTCCCTCTTCGTCCGTATATTCGACCGAGGTGGTGCCTTGACTCGATATACCCGTTGGGTGGTCTGTATAGATAGCTTCTGCTATGTCAGCGTCGTTGCCTCCTCTAACAGTTATTTCAAACGAGTGTGGCAACAAACCATTAACAGGGTAATTCTCTTTGTTCTCTACACCCACCACGGCTAAAACGCCGTTCACGTCTCGCACGCCGGCTATAATAGCCGCCAAGTGCGTCGACCCTCCCTCTTCTAATTCGTCTTCCCTTTTTTGCCGAAACTCCGGGTCATCCTCCGGAGCGCTTCCAATAATGCTAGCAGCAGCACTATTATCGACAGATAACCAACCGTCTACCGCAACCGATATTTGGTTTAGTTTGCCAACCTCCACTTGTATGGACCCAGGATTTTCTGCTTTAAAAAGTACATCGAAGGTACCGCCCGCAGGGTCTCCGGGCACTTCGGCTTGAGAGATAAAGCGTGTATTGGGATTGTTAGTCAAGTGAGCTATAGAACCTAGGGGTAGGGGTTTGTCGGGCTCCATAGTTACTTGGCCTGTAACTTCTGTGTACGAGTATTTAGACCGGGTAGTACCCGTTACGGACGCGATTTTATCCAACGACCAACCTGTTGCTGTGTCCGTGTCAAAACTGGAGTAGAGGGCTTGCCCTAACTCCCACAAGTCAGCCAGCTCCAAAGCTACCGATACATTCTGTTGTCCTAGTGGGCTATCGTCGCTTAAATCCAACTCCCCATCAATTTTTGACCATTGATAGTCATCTATTTCCGCTCGGATGTCTTCGAAAGTTTTTAAAACAAAGCCTTCCGGAGTGATACCAAAAGTCATTGGACACCCTCCTTTTGCTCGGTCTTATCAGTTTTTTCAGGCACCTCTTTTAAAAGTTGATAGCCTCCTACAGTGAGACCACTCCCGGACAACGCTAAAACAATATAGGTTGCTATCTTCATGACAAAAGACTGTGTCGCAGGTTCGATTTTGAAAATTTTGCCGTGATAAGATTTCACGTGGTGTTTTAAATACTCTTCGACTTTTAAATTAATCGCGGACTCCGACAATTTGGCTTTTAAATCACCCTTTATTTCTGTCATTGTTTTTTCCACCCCTGTAAGTCGAGCGTTAACTCCGGCGGTGAGTGCAGTAAGAGCCGCAGTTAGCTCCTTAATATCTTTGCTTAGGGCGGTGTAGTTTGCAAGTAGAAAAGTGTCGATTTTGTCGTTTTCGTTTTTCATGAGGCCCCTGTGGTGTTTTAGGCTAATAATTTTTTCTTGATGCTGTAAAAATTATTTCTGTCACTGTAGGCTACTTTACAGCCTACTTGCATATTCAAACCAAAATATTTAGCCGTTTGTGTTGTAGTATCCGTTACGGTACCCTGGGAAACACCACCAAGGTACAACTCGAATTGTCCGCCGTCTTTAACCGTTAATTTTAATCGCTCTAAAGTGTCTGGAGTAATAGCTGTACCCGCAGTCAAAATAATCCCCACACCGCTTTCTCGTAAAGTTAAAACTTCACTGGCATCACTGGTAACTCGGTAACTCGGCGCGGAATTTATATTTTGGCTATTTCCGAAACCTACGCTCATTTCCTTTGTGTCTGGCTTAACTTGGTGCCACTCAAAAGAGCCGTTGGCCGCCTCGCTTAAAGTTTGTAACATTTGAGAGGTAGGCATATAAAGGTAGCCGTCTGTAATACACTCAATCGATTTTACAATTTGACCGTCGATAAGTTCAGAAGTTATTTTAAAAGACCCCGAACCAATTCTAAACGGCGAGTTTTCTAAAATTTCGGAACGGTTCGCAACACTCTCGTATACGCCGGAGTAGGTCTCCCAAGAGGCTTGTTGCAACCGTTTAAAATCTTCTTGAACCCACATTGCGTTTTTCGCCGTATTGAAAATTTCAAACTTGTAAATTTTGCCCAAGAAAGATTGAGCCAAAGCATTATCGTCAAAAAGTCTGTTAAAGGTGATGCTCCCAGATTGAGCTACATCCCCGAATAGGCGATTGGCAGACCCTCCATTTAGATAGAGGTCGACTTTATTGGATGCATCTCTAGTTATAACCACACTACTAAGTCGACCAGAGGGCGCCGCAGCAACCGAAGTATCGGAGCTTCCCCCGTTTATTAAACGCAGAAACAAGTTACTAGAAGCAACGCCGAATTTCTGGGCCCCCGAGTTATGACCAACCATAGTGTCACTGCTGGTTATGTCATCGGGTTTAAACCAGATGTTCATGGTAAAAGCTTCGGATACTGGAGTACCTGTAAAGTTCGCAACCCCTCCGCCGTAATTCACCAAATGTCGGCCTATGTCTTGCCCCTGAGATAATTTAGATATCGAACCGTTATCATTTTCTTTCGAAACGTCGGTTAATTCGTTGGCGGCCGTCTGCATATCGTAACCGACCACCAAGTCATCTACTTGGACAACATCGGCCCGGAGAGGTGCCGGCGCATCTGTTATCTGACAAAAGTTAGCATTGCTCAAATAAGAGTAAAGCTGCGCGTGCTCAGTGGCCGTCAATTTTCTTGGAAAAATCAAAGCCCCTATTAGATTAGACCGCAGTTTGGCGCCATTTAGGATGTTACCAATCACAACTGGCGCGTCATCTACAGTTATCGCGATACTTGCGGAGAAAGTGCCCGCCTCTACCCCGTCTATGTAGCCAACAGGTTGTGTATTGTGCTCAAAATTCACAGCAACATATTTTTTATCTTTAATGTTAGCCGTTAAAGTAGAGGAGACAGTACCATTAAAAAGGGTTAGGGTCGTGGCTTGCACGATAAACTGATAGTTTGTACCACCACCGTCTCGTTTGCTTATCAAGGCTTCGTTCGTAACTTGAGACAAAAAGTCCCCAAAAACGACCAAGGTACCTTCAGTCAATTGTAACTCGGGGCTGTCGCTAACAGATATTTCGTCGGTCACTGAACCTATACGAACACCTTTCGGAGTAAAATAACAGTTAGCTGTCGGAATCCCGTCGTTGCCGTTTCCGCTCAAATCTCGAAAACTTCGGCCTCGGTAGTCGTGATATAAAACAGCTGCGTTTAAAAAAATAGGTACTTCCACTAAACCCTCGATTCTGTTTTTAGAAAATTGGCGTAAATATCGGCAATCTCCAAAGCACTTAACTCGGTTTTATAAACGGAGGCTTTTAGAATATCGACTTTAGATAAAGCTGTGCTGGCGGTTTTACCTATTTGATACGTCCCAACAGCTGTTGAAAAGTCGAAAGTGGCTGCCGGGTTGCTGCCGGTTAGGTTATTGTTTAAATAACCCTTCAAGCCGTTAGTATCGGAATAAGTCAAAGCCACAAAGTTTAAACCCCCTGCAACCTCACCTAAATTGAGGGAATAGGCCGTTCCGTCATCGGTCGCAATATATAAATCTTTGTTTACCGTGTAAATTCTCAAGTCGTCCGAGGCGCTGTGTAAAATAGAAAATAAACCGTCTGTGCCCACCAAACCATTATCTGCGAAGAACACACACATAGTGATTCCCGTCAAACCGGTAATATCTAAAGCCGACTCGCCGTTTAAAACATCGGCGGTACCATCAAACGAGTACCCACGCTTTTGTAGTTTCGTCGGATATGTTGAGGGGGTTACACCATCACCGAACACCGCAGGCTTTCTGATTCCGGACATGTCCAAAGTTCGAACGTTGTCCGGGTCATGCTGTCCGGATAGCATTGGCAAATCCAAGATGGTATACTTTGAGTAGCCGCTGTCTTCGTAAGATTGAATATCCTCGGCTGTTAAAAGGGCACCGAAGGTTTTAAAATCACAAATCTTGCCCACAAAGGGAGAGGCCCCGGTAGTAACGGCACCTAAAGACAAAGTTGTTATTTGCACTCTAGTCAAACTCGTTGCTTGAGTGTAAATAAGGTTGCCGTTTAAATAAGCTTCCGAGTTTCCGGAAAGCGGAAAAGTAACAAATAGATTGTTTTCCCGCCCAAGTCTCCAATAGGCCTCGTAGTCTCCCACAGCCAGACTTTTTATTATAACATTATTGCCACCGTAAAAATTAAGAGCATTGTTGCTAAATTTTAAAATTCTAAACCGACCGGTGCCTCCGGTATCGAAAAGATAATGTGTTGCGTTGTCGCTGGCCTCGAAGTCCGGCACAAAAGTAAATTTTATTGTGGTATCCCCGTAAAATTCAGAACCAAGCAACTGGTGCTTTGTGTAATCTGTACCGTTTAGTTGAGCGCCGTTTTTTATAATAGGCGACCCAAAGGGTGTCCCACCGTTTTCTAAAAACTCTTGATTGTTCCGGAATTTTTCCGAAAATTTGCAACCCCGAAGCCTCTCGGCGGGTGTAGAATTTAATAGCAACAAACTCATTTTTAACCCTGACTTTGTTCAAATTTATAGCCTTCGTAGGCTCTTTTGATTACTTGCGCCCAGTACCGAGTGTCGGCCACAGTCATATTTACAGTGTGAGCCGCTACGATTAAACCTCCGTTGGCTCCCAGACCGCCATCTTCGGTCATTATGCGCGCCAACGCTACCACTTTGGCTTTCGTTACCTGTGGTGGCGTTGGAGGCTCGGGTACAGCCGGCGTGTTCTCGAAAAAAGTAACCGCTTGTGAGGTCTCAAAACCCAAAGCAACCAACTCCGGAGCGTATTGTTCTAATGTAAATGCCATGCTTCACCTACTTCCCTTATTTCTTTCGGGCTAAAATTGTGTATGTGGCTCCGCTTGTACCTGTTATTTTAGCAGTCAGGTACTTGAACTGCCCGGCAACTCTATTAGCATCTAATAAAAGCCCGGTCGCCGTGAGACTTGCCACGCCATAAATAGCGTTGGTGACGTCTTTAGGGGACGTGCTTCCAGGCTCGGTACCATCGTCTTGTAAAGTACCGTAAACCGTGAGGGTAGCGGTCCCGGTCAAAGTAAACTCAATAGATAGTTCGCTACGCCCTTGCATGTCAATCGGATAATCCGCGTCCGCTGATTGAGCGTCCGCGACCTCTTCAGTAATCCCAAATTTAGGGATGTCGTTGACCACCACATTTCTATCTGCGTTCGCCGCTTCGTCATAACTAACTCGCCCAATGTATCCACTCATTTTTCAATCCTTTCAATTAGCCAGACTCAGACCGACTGTGTCTGTGATAAACTCGATTTGGTCTCCGGCCACTCTTATAATAGCACTATCAAAAATTTTGTCTAACAGTACGCCGCCCGGGAATATTATTTTTATCCGGTTTACATCAGTAGCGTAATTGCCTACGTCTTTTACTCTCAGTTTTTTCCCGTTTTGAGCCACCCAAGACGCCGTTAATGTTATATCAACGGGACCGTCGTAGTTCACTTGTATATTCACGTCTGAGTCAGCTACAGTGTGACTTCCGGATGTTATGGATGTTGAGACCTCAAAACCGGCAACAACCGGACTACTTGACGTGCCTAAACCTTTGGAGGTTATCCCATCAGTAGTAACAGACGTTAAAGCGCCGCCGCTCGGTCCAGAGACCTGAGAAATACGAGAGCCTGTGAGTCTTCTACTTTCGGAGATAGTAAAATTAGAAGCCGTTTGGTAAAAAATCACCTGCTCGCCGAAATAAAATTCGGGGGCTAAAAGGCCTAGAGGCCCTAAAAATAGATCTAAAGGTGTTAAAGCGCGCTGTTCGTCAATATCGGACGATTCTGTTTGTCCAGGCACCCAAAAAAT
>Ga0180438_10012176_pt1 | contig 10272 bp, 10 predicted proteins | sample SS_ome_12_FD_132455 | JGI IMG/M metagenome (GOLD analysis project Ga0180438, IMG submission 132455) | Hypersaline lake sediment archaeal communities from the Salton Sea, California, USA - SS_3_D_2 metaG | ecosystem: Environmental > Aquatic > Non-marine Saline and Alkaline > Hypersaline >...
CCGATCGTGGTGCTGGGGGGTCTGGTGTTCGGGATCGGGGAACCGCTCATTACCATCGGAATCGCCCTGTTCGCCGTAGCCGTGGTCTTCTCGATTCTTACCCTGCCCATCGAGTTCAACGCCTCTTCAAGGGCCATGCAGCTCCTCACCACCAGCGGCGCCATGACCCGGCAGGAGCTGGAAGGAGCCCGGAAGGTGCTCAACGCCGCAGCCATGACCTACGTGGCCGCGGCCCTGGCTTCGGTTCTCACCCTGCTGCGACTGGTGCTGCTCAGCCGCCGCTGAGGCCCACCGAACGCCCTTTCCTCCGCCGGAATATCAAGTCCGATGGATATTCGGCGCAGTAGTACCAACAACCCGGGAAAATAGCCGGAACCGGCTATGGTGCGGTGGGGCCCGGGGTTTGCATACTCGCAGACTGTAACGTTCGAATATCTGGAGGAAGCGACCATGATTACGCTGCACTATCGAAACTGGTGGATGATCGTTTTGCGGGGCGTGCTGGCCGCGCTGGTTGGGCTGATGGCCGTGATCCTTCCTGGCATTACCATCGTAGCCCTGGCTTTGCTGTTCGGGGCCTTTCTGGCGGTCGACGGCATTGTGACGATCATCTCGACCCTGCGGGGTCCAAAAGATACCTCCGGCTGGTGGCTGGCCCTTCTGGAGGGGGGATTGGCAATCGCCATCGGGGTGCTGACCTTTCTCTGGCCCCGGGTCACGGTGACGGTGCTGGTAATTTTCATCGCCGCCTGGGCGGTATTGGCCGGAATCCTGCGGCTGGCCGTAGCCGTGCGTTTGGGCCGGCAGGGAAGGCGTGACTGGCGGCTCATCCTTACCGGCGTCCTGGCCGTCATCCTGGGCCTGGCCCTGGCCGTGTTCAACAATCTGGGGGCAATCGCCATCGCTGCCTTGATCGGGGTGTTTCTGCTCCTGATCGGCGTCTCCCAGATCGTGCTGGGTGTCCGCCTGCGCAGGGGTATTGAGGGTTGAGAGGGTTGAAATGGAGGCCCGAAGGACCGCTCTGCAAGGCAGTTCAACTCGTCGAGCCGGTGGTTTATCCGTTCCGCCGCTGCCGGGACCGACGCAGGATCTCCCGGACCTCCTGATCCGTGGTCTGGGGGAAGTCGAGGTACCAGGCGCTCACCGCCTCGAAGGGAGTCGGGGTTTCCAGGCAGATCACCCGATTCGCCGCCCCTTCGATACTGGATAGCACCTCCGGTGCGGCCACGGGTACGGCCACCACCACGGAGGCGTGATTCCGTTCCCTTACCGCTTTGACCGCGGCCAGGATGCTGGCCCCGGTGGCCAACCCGTCGTCCACCAGGATCACGGTGCGGTCCGCAAGCGGCTCTGGCCGCCGGCCGTCCCGGTAGACCTGTTCCCGCCGCTTGAGCTCTACTGTTTCCCGCGCGACCGCCTCCTCGATCTCCTCCGCGGAGATGTTGATGGCTCTGATGATACGGTCATTTAGAAAGCGGATGCCTCCGGAGGCGATGGCACCCATGGCCAGCTCTTCACGGCCGGGTACGCCGAGCTTGCGAACCACGAATACATCCAGGGGTGCTTTGATTATTTCCGCCACCTGTTCGCCCACCGGCAGGCCGCCCCGGGCCAGGGCAAGCACCGTGACCTCGGAGCTGCTGCTGTAGCACTCCAGGGCCGCGCCCAGTCTGCGGCCGGCCTGGACCCGGTTTTCAAAAGGGAGCATGACTTCTACTCCGCGACGATCAGCCGGTCTTCCACTCCGGTGACTCCCGGGGTGTAGTAGGCCACCTCCAGAGCGGCGTCCCGGGCGAGCCGGCCGGGCACGGTTCCCTCCAGGGAGACGAAGCCGTTTCTCACCGTAACGTCCACCGCCTCGGCGCTTACCAGGGAGTTGCGGCCCAGAGCCCCGACTATGTCATCGGCGATGCTCTCGTCAATGATGTCGTTCGTCGGCACCACGGCCAGCTTGTTGACCACGTCCAAAACTCCTCCCACGCTCATGGCCAGGTCTGCGGCGAACAGCTTTTTCCAGAAGGCGTCCACCGTTCCTTCCAGCCTCACCAGGCCGGCGTCCGCACGCACTTCAATGTTTGTGGAATCGATATCCGGATTCCAGGCCAGCACGTAGCGCACCCGCTGCTCCACCTCTTCGGATGAGGGCAGGGGCTCGCCGTATCGGACGGATATGTCGTTTTCCACAGTCTGAACACCGGATACCGAATAGGCATCCAGCAGCGCCGCTCGCCGGGCCTGCAGGGTGGGAACGGTACCCGAAAGGGTGACCTTGCCGTCGCTGACCGAGACTTCCACGTCCGCCGCGTTCACCCGGCTGTCCCAGTACAGCTGATCCACGACGTCCTTCTTGATTATTTCCTTGCTGCGTACCATAAAACATACCTCCTGAGCAGTTGGTTTATTTTTTTTCTCTATCCATTTTCCCCTCAGCAGAGTTTTTTACGAATACAACGTTCGGGTTAAATCGGGAACGGATATCAGTTAAGCGAAGCGGCCCGCTGACCTCCCGTCCGGCATCGGGTCAGCTCGCGCCCTTCATGCGGCCGAGGTAGGATTTCAGATAGGTCTCCTGATCGCTGTCCAGGGCATCGGCGTGATCCTGCAGCAGGGACTCGATGAAATCCACCCGGGGACGGTGCGCCGCCGGGGTGGCTTCCTCGTCGTACTCCCCGTTGAGCAGGTTGATGGAGGAAGGGGTCAGGTGCATGCCGTCCTCTTCCTTCCTCAATTCCTTAATCCGAAGATTCCCGTGGAATAACTGCTTTCGATTATTCTGCCGCCCCGGCCCGGGGCCGTATGCTTTTAACTGACAACCGCGCCCGGGCAGCGGTGCCACAGGCGAGGATGCATGAAGAGCAGACGGCGCCGCTGGCGAGGATTCCCGAACAACGTGGGGCGCATGAAACAGGAAAAAGTAACAGAACCATGGCTGAAAGCGAACAAGAGAGGGACTGCCTGCATCTGCAGGTGGCCGGAGCCCAGGAGCGGGACGTGAACACCCTGCTGGCCGAGCTGGACGGCCTGGAGGAGCTGGCCCAGAAAACAGAGGGCTACACCGGGGCGGACCTGGAGAACCTGGTGCGCAAGGCGGGCCTGCAGGCCCTGCGCTCCGACCCCGAGGTCAAGGAGGTGGCCATGAGCTTTTTCCGGGACGCCCTGGAGGACAGCCGGCGTTCGGTCACCCCGGAGATGGAAGAGGAGTATCGCAAGACCGCGGAGCGCCTGCGGCGGGAGAGCTTCCGGGCCTCCCGCAGGATCGGCTTCGCAACCCCCACGGAAGGAGAGTAAAGATGGCTTATCAACCGGACGAACAGAGATACGAGCGAATGGAGTACCGCCGCTCAGGGCGAAGCGGGGTGCTGCTGCCCCGGATCGCCCTGGGCCTGTGGCACAACTTCGGCGGCGCCCGCCCCTCCAGGGAGGCCCGGCGCATGGTTTTCACGGCCTTCGACCTGGGCATCACCCACTTCGACCTGGCCAACAACTACGGCCCTCCCTACGGCTCGGCGGAGGAGAACTTCGGCCGCATCCTGCTTTCGGATTTCGCCGGCTACAGGGATCAGATGTTCATCTCCACCAAGGCGGGCTACGACATGTGGCCCGGCCCCTACGGCAACTGGGGCTCCCGGAAGTACCTGCTGGCCAGCCTGGACCAGAGCCTGAAGAGGATGGGACTGGAGTACGTGGACGTGTTCTACTCCCACCGCTTCGATCCCGAGACGCCCCTGGAGGAGACCATGGGGGCCCTGGCCCACGCGGTGCATCAGGGCAAGGCCCTGTACGCCGGGATCTCCTCCTACTCGGCGCGCAAGACCGGGGAGGCGGCGGACATCCTGGAACGGATGGGCGTTCCCCTGCTGATCCACCAGCCCTCCTACTCGATGCTCAACCGCTGGGTGGAGCGCGGGCTGCTGGACGGCTTGAGAAAGCGGGGCATCGGCTGCATCGCCTTCTCCCCCCTGGCTCAGGGTTTGCTCACGGGCAAGTACCTGGAAGGGGTGCCGGAGGATTCCCGGGCCGCGGATGAGACCAGCTACTTCAAGAAGGAGTTCCTAACCGAGGAGAACCTGGATAAGGTGCGCAACCTCAACGCCATCGCCCGCCGGCGCGGCCAGAGCCTGGCCCAGATGGCCTTGGCCTGGGTGACCCGGGATCCCCGGGTCACCACCGTGCTGGTGGGCGCCTCCCGCCCCGAACAGCTGAAGGAGAACGCGGCTGCCTTCGACAAACCGGAGTTCACCAGGGAGGAGCTCAAGGAGATCGACCGCTGGGCCACGGATTCCGGAGTGAACATGTGGGCCGCATCCAGCGAGGCTGGATAGGGTCCGGCTCCGGACAGATGCGGGTCCGCCACCGGCCGGTGCAGGCAGGGCAGCGTGGGTACCGGTCCGTGCGACGCCGGTTCGGGACGCCTATTTCAGCGGCAGCACCGCCGTGATCCGGGTTCCCTTGCCCGGAGCCGAGTCCACCGACAGGCTGCCGCCTGCCAGCTCGGCCCGCTCCCGCATGGCCTTGAGACCCACCCCGCCGTGCTGCTCCGACATCTCGGGTTTGAATCCTTTCCCGTGATCCTCGATCCGGATCGACAGGTGCTCGTCACTAGTACCGACGGCCACTTCCACTTCCTCCACCTCGGCGTATCGAAGTGCGTTCGCCACCCCCTCCTGGATGATGCGGAAGGCCACGGTCTCCGTGAGCCGGGGGATCTCGGCTTCGCTGAACTCGTCACGGAAGCGGATGACCAGGTCGCATTTGGACTCCAGGCGGTGGAAGTGATTTTCCAGGGAATCCTTGAGGCCGTAGCCGTTGCCGATGGCCGGACGCAGGGTGTGGGACAGATCGCGGATGCTGTTGATCATGTCATCCACCAGTGTGCCGATCTCCCCCAGCCCGATGTCCGGATCCTGCTCCTGCAGCTCCCGGAAGCGGTGAAGGGCCAGCTTGAGCCCGATCAGGGGCTGTCCCACCATGTCGTGGAGCTCCTTGCCCACGCGGCTGTGAATCGTCTCATAGGCCTCAACCAGCTGCCGGCCCAGGGTTAGGACCTTGTCCTCCGCCCGTTTGCGTTCGCTCACGTCCCGCAGGCTGGCCAGATACAGCTCCTCCTCCCAATCCAGACGCACGGCCCGGATCTCCGCGGTGCGCAGCGTCCCGTCGGTCCGGGGGATCTCGATCTCCGTCTCCCCCTCGACCACCGGAAAGCCCAGGACATTGCCGATCATGGTGACCGGACTGTAGCCGAAGAGGCGCTCCGCCGCGGGGTTGGCGTACATCACCCGCCCTTCCCGATCCAGAAGCAGGACCCCGTCGGGGAGGTTGGCGAGAAGCCTGTGCAGGTTCTCCTGGTCCGCGGGCAGAGCTTCCGGGAGCCTCCCCGACGGGATCCTGCGCCGCCTTCGCTCAGCCACGGCGCAGCTCCCGGGACTGACGTTCACCCGCCGGCTCCTCCGGCGCGGGGAATCCTTCAGGAGTCCGGGGAATGTCCAGCCCCTTTAGAACCTGCTCGGTGACGGACAGATCGCCGATCACTCTTCGCTCCGGAGCGGGCGCCTTGCGGATCACCGTGGGCGTGGCCAGCACCTGCTGCCGGCGCCACAGCTCGGGGAGCTTGAGCAGATCGAGGACCTCGATGGCGTAGTCCTGCCCCAGGGATGCCCGGCAGATCCGTTCCAGATTGGCCAGGGCCGCCCGAGAGCGGGGGGTGTCCCCTGCCACGTACAGTTCGAACCTCCAGGTCTTGGGCTGCCGTTTCACCGCTGTGCCTCTCCCTCGCCCCGGGCGTCCGCCCGGCGTAGCCGGCCCAGCTCGGCCCGCTGCTCCGACAGGTGTCGCTCGTACGCCTCGGAGTCCTCCACCAACTGTTTGAGGTCCCCCTGTGATTTCTCCAGCTCCGCCTGCAGGGCCGCGATCTGCGCCTCCAGGGCCGCCTGACGGTGCTCCTGCTCCCTGCGCTTCCGCTCGGTCTCATTCCGGCGGCGACGCTGCTCCTCCTTCACCCGGGCTTCCTCCGCCGCCCGGGCCGTGCCGGTCAGCATCCCGGACGGGCCCGCGTAGACGTCCACCAGATCGATCCCGGTGTCGGTGATAAGAAACTCCCGGACCTGGTTGGAGTGGGCCATGCCCCTGGACTTGATGATACGGATCAGCCGGCTCTGCTCACCCGCCGTTTCCAGCCGCTCGAGGTCGATCCACGTGTCCATCAGGGAGGACACCCCGACCTCGCTGCCCGGAGCATCCTGGCCGCCGGGCACCAGGGTGGTGAACAGGCTGGTGATGCCCTGGGTCTTGAGAAAATCCAGCAGCCGGGAAGTCATGGACTTCACTTCCGGGAAGGACCCCACGGCGGTGAGGTTGGAGATGGGATCGAAAATCGCCACCTTGGGCCGGAGCTCCCCGATCGTCCTCTCCAGCTCCACCAGGTGCAGCTCCAGGCCGTCGGAGGTGGCCCGGGACATGGTGAAGCTGATAAGCCCCTCTTTTATCCAACGTTCCAGGTCCAGGCCGATGGACCGCATGTTCCGCACGATCTCCGCCTCGGATTCCTCGAAGGCGCAGTACAGGCAGCTGTCCCCTAAACGGCAGACCGAGACGGCCAGGTGCACGGCCAGGCTGGTCTTGCCCGTTCCCGCCTGCCCGGAGACCAGGATGCTGCTGCCCCGGTAGTAGCCTCCGCCGCCCATCATCGTGTCCAGGCGGGGCAGGCCGGTGGATATCTGCTCGGTGGAGGCCTCGTATCCGGGGAGGACCGAGGTGAGGGGCATCACCGACAACCCTTCACTTGAGATCAGAAAGGGAAACTCGTCGGGTTTGTGAGCCGAGCCCCTGTACTTGACCACCTGCAGGTAGCGGGTGGCGATGCGGTCGCTCACCCGCATGGACAGCGCCACGATGCAGTCCGACAGGGAGCGTCCCAGGCCGTGGCGGGAAAGCTCGGAGGTGCTCTCCGCGGTCACCACCGTGGTAATCTCTCTGGCTTTCAGCCAGGCGAACAGCCGGGCCAGGGCGACCCGCACCGCCGCGGAGTCGCTGAATCCCTGAAACAAAGCGGGCAGGGCGTCCAGCACCACCCGGCGGGCTCCCACCGCGGAAATCGACTTTTCCAGCCGGAACAGCAGGCCCTCCAGGTCGTACTCCCCCGCCTCGATTCCCAGCTCCGGGGTGACCCCGATGTAATCCAGCGCCAGCTTCTCCTCCGCGGCGAGCCGCTTCAGGTCGAAGCCGAACGGGCTGAAGTTGGCCGCCAGCTCCTCCTCGGTTTCCTCGAAGCTGACGAATGCCCCCGGCTCGCCGTATTGGCAGGTGCCGCGGACCAGGAACTCCATGCCGAACACGGTTTTTCCACACCCGGAGGTGCCCAGGATCAGGCTGATGCGCCCCTTGGGCAGTCCGCCTCCGGTGATGGAATCGAAGCCCCGGATGCCGACCTGGGCCTTGGCTATTTCAGCCCGTTGTTCTGCTGCCATCTGTTTCTCCCGCAAAGTGAGTTGGTTCGGCTGTCACCCTAACTTTATCCCGTCGATCCGGTTATTACAAATAACCGAAACGGGTTATCTTGGGGTTTTTCTCGAGCTAATCCGGGGCGGGCGGCGCGCGCGTGGGGGCTCCGCGGCGGCGGGATGAGGATAACCTATTCAGGTTATGGGCGCGGCGGTGCATTGTGTTTATAATGGACCGACTCGCGGAGAGGAGAATCCCGGTTTGGTGGGAGGCGATCGAAAATCTTTACCGATAGGTAGCGGTCAAGGCCGCTTGCTGGGCGCCGTGATCCCCGCGGCGGCTCTTGCGATCTTTGTCGCTTGCTTCACCGTGCTGACCCGTCTGGACGTGGTTCGGCCGGTACCGATCCCGTCATTGCCCCTGTTTTCGATTCTCAACACCCTTTTCATGACACTGGTTTCTCTGGTGGTAGCCTACGTGGCTCTGCGCAGCTTCGCGGCCACCGGCCTGCTGAACTCCCTGCTGCTGGGTTCAGCCATGATCCCATCGGGCTTGGGGGCGCTGATCGGATGGATGGCGCTCTACGGTTCCGGAGACGTGAACGCAGCCGTAACCTCCCACAACATCGGGGTATTCCTCTTCGCCGCGATTCACTTCAGCAGCGCGGTGCTACTCACTTTGCGCCCCTACAGGTTGGCCAGGACGAAGAACCGAGCTCTTGTTGCATGGAGCGCATACCTGCTGGCAGCGGTGGTCATGGGGTTGGTCTACCTGGCCGGCAGCAGGGGGTTTCTGCCCGTTTTCTTCACGCCACAGGGGGGTGGGACCCCGCTGCGGCAGCTCGTTCTGACCGGCACGATCGTTTTGTGTTTTGTTTCCGGCTCCCTGCTGATCTTCAATGGCAAACCCGGTCGAATCGGCTTTCTGCTCTGGTACGGCATGGCGCTGTTCGCCATGGGGACCGGCCTGGTGCCCATCGCCTTCGTCCGGACCATTGGCGGGATCCTCTCCTGGACCGGCCGGAGCCTGCAGTACCTGTCAGGAGTCTACCTCCTGATCGCGGTGTGGACCACCGTGCGGACCGCCCGCTACCGGGGCGTTTCCCTGGAGAAATCGATCGCCGGCTTCTTCCAGGAATCCGAAGTCTTCTTACGGGAACTCATCGACACCCTGAGCGACGCCGTTATCGCCGCGGATGAAAGCGGCCGGGTGGTACTCTGGAACGAGGCCGCGGTATCCCTGTTCGGCTACAGCCGCGGCGCGGCCCTGGGATCCCCGATCTCCAGACTGTTTGCCCCCGAAGAGGCGGAGGACGGAGAAACGGTTTGGCGGGCGGACGGCTTCGGCAGGGTGCCGGTGGAGCTCACCATGCGGCGAAAGACAGGAGAACGGTTTCCCGCGGAGCTGACCCGTTCGGCCCGGAACACGGCGGTGGGAAGAATCGAAACCCTGGTCATCAGGGACGTGAGCGAGCGCAGGCGGCACCAGATCCTGCAGCTGGAGCAATACCAGCTCCTGGAATCGGTGCTCGGCCAGGCCCCGGATGCCCTCGTGGTGTATGACGTACAGGGAAAACTGCTGTTCCTCAACCGGGCCGCCCGGGAGCTGGGATTCGAGGATATCCCGGACTCTGACTGGATTGACGCCTTCCGGCCGGTTTGGCTGACCGGGCGATCCAGGGAAGGCGGGGCGGGATCTCCGTTCCAGGCGGCGGATCGGTTCCGGGCCGCGCTTTCCGGCTGCGGCCCGGCCGTATTCGAGGCACAAGGTCGGCGAGACGGCAGGACTGTAGAGCTGCTGGTGAGCACCTCTGCCCTTCGGGACCAGGAGGGAAACACGATCGGAGCCACGGCGGTACTGTCGGACGTCAGCCGGCTCAAGCGGATGGAGGAGAGGCTGCGCAACCGGGCCCGCAAGCTGCAGCAGCTGAACGCCGAGCTGGGGGAGTTCACCTACATCTCTTCCCACGATCTCAAGGAGCCCCTGCGCACCCTGACCAGCTACCTGCAGATTCTGTCGCAAGACTACCGCGATCACCTGGACGGCGACGGAGTGCAGATGATGGAGGCGGCCCTTGCCCAGGCCGGCAGGATGCGCCGGCTGATCGATGATCTGCTGAGCTACTCCCGGGTGGGGAATGGGGAGCGTTCGGTGGGCCGCACGGCTGTCAAGCCGATTCTGGATCAGGTGCTGCTCGGCTTCCGGGGGCAGCTGGAGGAGACCGGCGGCCGGGTGGAGAGCGGGGAGCTGCCCGAGGTCTGCGTCGATCCCACCGAGCTGACCCAGCTGCTGCAGAACCTCATCTCCAACGGTCTCAAGTACCGGGGATCCGAGGCGCCCTGCATCCGCGTCGGTTGCGAACCGGTGGCGGACGGGATGGTGCGCATCAGCGTGGAGGACAACGGCATCGGTATCGAGCAGCGGCACCGGGAGCGCGTGTTCCGGGCCTTTCAGCGCCTGCACAGCCGCAGCATGTACGAGGGGACGGGGATCGGGCTGGCGATCTGCAAGAAGGTCGTGGAGGGCTACGGAGGCCGGATCTGGGTGGAATCCGAGCCCGGATGCGGATCCACCTTTTATTTCACTCTCCCCGCAGGGGAGCCAATCCAAGGAGAAGACGATGAGCAAAGCGCCGAGGAAGATCCGGGTGCTCCTGATCGACGACAGCCCGGATGACGAGCGCATCCTGCGCCGGGCCATGCGGGGCACCACGATACTGGAGAATCTCCAGGTGGTGGACGACGGGGATCAGGCCATGGCCTTCATCCGCCGGGAAGGGGAATATGCCGGCGCGCCCCGGCCCGACCTGATTCTCCTGGACCTCAACCTCCCCCG
>Ga0180438_10012177_pt1 | contig 10271 bp, 9 predicted proteins | sample SS_ome_12_FD_132455 | JGI IMG/M metagenome (GOLD analysis project Ga0180438, IMG submission 132455) | Hypersaline lake sediment archaeal communities from the Salton Sea, California, USA - SS_3_D_2 metaG | ecosystem: Environmental > Aquatic > Non-marine Saline and Alkaline > Hypersaline >...
GCGCCCCCACCCCCGCCCCCGCCAGCACCGCCAGGGCCTCATCGCTCAGGCGACTGCCGACGAATGCTGCCAACGTCACAGCGAAGGCCAGCACCACCAGCCCGGCAAAAACCTTCAAGCGATTCCACGTGCTGCTGCGATTTCCCCTCTCGTCCATTTTCTCTACATCCCCCCTCTGGACACCCTGGTCAATCGGTTCACCGGCCAGGGGAGGGCAATCCGGCGAGACGGGCCCGGGGAAGGCACAGCAGTCAATACCTCGCTTCGCTCATTTGCCACTCCCCACCCTTCATCGCCTATACGCCACCCGCCATTCTCTATGCTCCCCACCACCTCGTGAATCTCGGCCAGCGAGATATGGGCGGCCTGGAAGCGCGTCACCCGCCCCTCGGCCACGGCCAGGAAGTCCCCGCGCCCCATCAACCGCTCCGCCCCCGTCCCGCTCCACCCCGTCGCCGTCCGCGCATCCTCAACGCTCGTCACCCGCCCCACCAGCCGCACCGGGAAGTTCGCCTTGACCAACGGCCCCAGCACCGCCGACGTGGGCTTCTGCGTCGCCGCCACAATGTGGATGCCCGCCTCCCGCCCCCGCCGCGTCAGCCCCGGCAGCACCTCCTGCACTACCTTCCCCCCCACCATCAGCAGATCGGCCAGTTCATCAATCACCACCACCACGGACCCTGCGGGTTTTCTGAAACCCGCAGGGTCTGCCCGCCGCTCCATCAGTCGCACCAGGCTGTGCAGCGCCTCGGCCGCTTCCTCCGGCTTCCAGATAACCGGCCGGGCCAGGTGGGGCAGCCCCTCGAAGGGGACGAAGGCGTGGCCCTTGGGGTCGATCAGGACCAGAGCGAGGCCATCACCCTCACCCCAACCCTCTCCCTGGAAGGGAGAGGGGGCATTGGTCATCGCCAGGCTCAGGATCATCGCCTGGAGTAGAATCGTCTTGCCCGAACCTGTCGTGCCCGCCACCAGAATGTGAGCCACATCAGGCGACGGAAGCCGGATCAGGAGCGGCGCGCCGTCCTCGGCCAGGCCCAAGATTGCAGTGGCGGGAGGAATGGGTGGCGTGCGCCCGTGCGAGGGTTCTGAAGTGCGCGTAAGTTGACAGTAGAGGGGCAACAACCGCACCGGCTGAGGGTCGTCACGGGGCACCTCGACCGCCACCGCAGCCCCACGCCGGGACACCCGGCAACTGTACGTATCGAGACCGGCCGCCAGTTCCTCGCTCAGCCCCCTGATCTTGGATATCTTCGCCCCCACAGCGGGCAACACCTGGAAACGCACCCAGCGGGGCGTCACCGTGCCGCCGGTCACCCGTGCAGGCACCTTGTGCAACGCCAGCACTGCCTCAATCCTATCCGCCTGAAACTCTAGCTTCTTACGCATCCTCGCCTGCTCCAATGCAAATCGCCGCCCCAAACGCTACCTAAGGCACTCAACACACACCAACCGCCACGTCAAACGGGTACCAGAACCAGACTACAAGAGGGAATAGAACAAGCGTTCTATCATCAACTATATCATACCAGAACATAGGTTCGCTGTCAAGCACAATTATCCCAAACTTGATTTGGGATAATTGCGACAAAAAAAGCCCAGCCTCACGGCTGGGCTTCTGATGAGCCTCTGAAACGCGGCCGGTCAGGCCGTCGTCTACTGCAACTGCCGGATCACCATCACAACCTTGCCCTGCACCTCCACCTGGCGTGGATCTTCCACGTAGATCGGCACCATCGTGGGATTGGCTGGCTGGAGCCGTACTCGCCCTCCCTGTTCTTGGTAGAAACGCTTGAGCGTCACTTCCTCTCTCTCCTTCAGCCACACTGCCGCCATCTCGCCGTTCTCAACCCGCTGCTGATGGCGCATAATGACGATGTCGCCATCGTGCACCAACGCATCTATCATCGAGTCCCCCTCCACCTGCAAGGCATACAACCCCTTCTCGTCTCCCAGAATGCCCCGGGTCAACTCGACTGTCTCATCTCCCATCAGTGCGAAATCGCTGGCAGGCACCGGGATCGGCGCACCAGCCACGATGCGGCCTAGCAGCGGCACCTGCACCACGGACCTCGGTGCCCTCTGTGCGTGCGTCGAGGAAGTCAGTTTCAACCCACGCGATACATCCCGGTCCCTGCTGATGTACCCCCTCTCCTCAAGGCGCTCCAGGTTGTACGTGACCACGGAGGTGGAACTGATGCCAGCGGCAGCGCCGATCTCCCGGATGGAAGGCGGATAGCCATTCTCCTCGATATATGCATCAACGAACGCCAGTATCTTCTTCTGCCTCTCTGAAAGACGCTTACCCATCGCCGTCCTCCTCGTCCCATTCACAGCCGATGCACAATATGCATCCGACAAACACTATCCTAGTGACGCCAGACGTTCCGTCAGACAGTCTCAAACTGCAATACCTTCAACCGTTCTGGGGCTACTCGATTGCTCAATGCAAAGCACTTTCCTCAATCATATTATACACGAACAGGTGTTCTATGTCAAGTATGTACATGCAGTGAACATTGCGGGGCAACGCGTGGCTCCCGCCCGTTCTCGCTATCTACTCGCTACCGTCCTCCGCGACGACCCGCTCCGCGCCAGCATAGACGCGGAAGCTGCGCCGCCGGGTGTAGCCGATCAGCGTGATGCCCCATGCCTGGGCCAATTGGATCGAAAGCGAGGTGGGCGAGGTACGCGAGATGACAATCGGGACGCCCATCCGGGCCACCTTGCTCACCATCTCGGAGCTGATGCGTCCGGTCGCAAGTAGGATGCGGTCTTTCGGGGAATGACCTTTCCGCAGGCATGCACCAGCGATCTTGTCGAGCGCGTTGTGACGACCAACGTCCTCAGCCACACACAGCACTTCCTCTCCCTCAGCCAGTGCCGCCCCGTGGACACCGCCCGCCCGGCGATAGAGAGCAGTCACTCGCGAGAACTCCTGCATCAACCCGGCAACCTGCTGAGGCGTGACCCGCATGCCCGATTCGACCCGATAGTGCGCGCGAGTCACGTCCTCGAAAGTGGTACCACCAGAACAGCCGGAGGTGATCACACGCAGTTTAGGGGGCTCTATGTCGTGCGCCAGCCAGACGTCCACGCACTGGCCACCGCCACACAACTCGAGCACCGCTACTTCGTCTAGCTCCTCGATCAGCCCTTCGTTGAATACGAAGCCCAGCGCCAGTTCTTCCAACTGGGTCGGCGTGCACATCAGGCTGACCAGCGGCTGACCGTTCACGTGCAACGCGATCATCTCTTCTGCCGGCACAACGCCACGCACCGGCCGGCATTCGGCGTCGTAGTAGCCGGTATACGTGACCGGGGACGCACCTGCATCCGTCATTCTACTCTCTGCCCAACAGCCGCAGCGCCTGCTCAACCACCGCCTGCGCGGTGAAGCCGAACTTCTCCGTCAGCACTTTGTAGGGAGCCGAAGCCCCGAAGCAATCCAACCCGATCACGTCGCCATCCCAGCCGACGTATTTGCCCCATCCCTGCGTCACACCCGCCTCAATCCCCAACCGGGCCGTCACCTCGGGCGGCAATACCATCTCGCGATACGATTCCGGCTGCGCATCGAAAAGCTCCCAACTGGGCATGCTCACCACCCGCACCCCCACACCCTTCTCAGCCAGTAATTCCCGTGCCTCCAGGGCCAGATGCACCTCGGAGCCGCTGGCGATGAGGAGCACATCGAGCGTACCGGAAGAATCGGCCAGGACGTAGGCCCCGCGCGCCACCGTCTCGGCCGGGTCGCGGGCACTCTCGGACAAAATGGGCAGCTTTTGGCGGGTAAGGACGAGGGCCGTGGGGCCATCCCGCCGCTCCAACGCCGCGCGCCAGGCTGAGGCCGTCTCGTTCGCATCCGCCGGGCGGATGACAACCAGGTTAGGGATCGCTCGCAGCGCTGCCAGGTGTTCAATCGGCTGATGAGTGGGACCGTCCTCACCGATCCAGACCGAATCGTGGGTCCATACGTAGACGACCGGGAGATCCATCAAGGCTGCCAGGCGCACCGGCGGGCGCATGTAATCCGAAAATACCAGGAAAGTACCACCGTAGGGCAACAGGCCGCCGTGCAAGGCCATCCCATTGAGGATTGATCCCATAGCGTGCTCTCGCACACCGAAACGGAGATTGCGCCCAGCGGCAGTTTCGGACTGGAAGTCCTCGTAGTCCCGAAGCAACGTAGCGTTGGAGGGGGCCAGGTCAGCCGAGCCGCCAACGAGCGTGGGCAGGGCAGACGCGATACTATTCAGCACCGCACCGGAGGCCTTGCGAGTGGCCAGTGGCCCATCGGCAGGGTTGAAGACAGGCATCTTGTCCCCCCACCCTGCGGGCAACTCACCTGCCCACAGCGCATCCAAGAGCGCGGCTTCCTTGGTGTACACCGCCCGATAGCGCTCAAAGACCTCGCGCCACTGGGCCTCCCCCTGCTGCCCTCGCTCGACCGCCTGCCGAAACACCGCCAGCGCCTCGTCGGGAACCAGGAAGTGCGCTTCAGCCGGCCAGCCCAGTGCCTCCTTCGTCAGCCGTATCTCCTCCTCCCCCAGTGGCGCGCCGTGGGCGCCAGCCGTGTCCTGCTTGTTGGGGCTGCCGTAGGCGATGTGGGCGTGACAAACGATGAGCGAAGGACGCTCCGTCTCCTCCTGCGCTGCACGGATGGCCGCCTCGATACCACCCAGGTCATATCCATCTACCTCTTGCACGTGCCACCCGTAGGCACGGAAACGGGCGGAGACGTCTTCAGTGAAAGTGATGTCCGTGGAACCTTCGATGGAAATCTCGTTGTCGTCGTACAGGTAGACGAGCTTGCCCAGCTTCAGATGGCCGGCCAGGCTGGCCGCCTCGTGACTCACACCCTCCATCAGATCGCCGTCGGAGACAATGGCGTAAGTATAATGATCGAAGATAGGGAACCCAGGCCGATTGAAAGTGGCGGCCAGGAACCGCTCGGCCAGCGCCATGCCCACCCCATTGGCGAAGCCCTGGCCCAGCGGACCGGTGGTGGTTTCGACGCCGGGCGTGAGACCATACTCGGGATGACCAGGCGTACGACTGCCCCACTGGCGAAAGTTCTTGAGTTCCTCCAACGGCAGGTCGTAGCCGGTGAGGTGGAGCAGACCGTAAAGCAGCATCGAACCGTGACCCGCGGACAGGACGAACCGGTCACGGTCGGGCCAGGCGGGATTGCCGGGATTATGCCTCAGGAAGCGGGTCCAGAGCACGTAGGCCACGTCCGCCATCCCCATTGGCATACCCGGATGACCGGACTTGGCTTTCTGCACACCGTCCATAGCCAGCGTGCGGATGGTGTTGATACAGAGTTGATCAAGATTGACACTCATCGTTTGTTCCTTTCCATCACCTGTTAATTGGGTAACAGCTATAGGGATTCCTATTGTACCCAGAAAAGTAGCGTTGGCAAGACAAGTAGTCCCTTGGCTATCCCCGAGACCGCGGCGGGTTTGCCTCAGATGGCAAACCGTAGTATAATCTCTTCCTACCATACGTTTGCAAGATTGTGAGATATCGCCATGAACCTAATTGAATCACTGGAACGTCAACTGGAGCCCAATCCGGATATACCCGAGCTGCACCCAGGTGACACAGTCAAGGTGCACGCGCGCATTGTCGAGGGTGATCGCGAGCGAGTGCAGGTGTTCCAGGGTGTCGTCACCCGCATACGTGGGGGCGGAGCAAACGCCAACTTCACCGTGCGTCGGATCGCATCCCACGGCATCGGCGTGGAGCGCACGTTCCTGTTGCATTCGCCGCGCGTCGAGAAGGTCGAGGTCACGCGACAGGCACACGTCCGCCGCGCCCGACTCAAGTATCTGCGGCATCGGCGAGGCAAGCAGGCTCGACTGCGTGAAAAGCGCGTTCAGTAGCCCCGTCCAATCGTTCCTGAGCCAGCCCAGGACGGGCGTAGGATACTCCTACGCCCCCTTTTGTGTTTGACGAAGAAACCCCTCCTGTCCACAGGAGGGGAGACACCACTGCTATGCTATTTCGTGCTATGCTGTTCTACATGCTATCCTGCACGCTATCTCGCACCGCCAGGAGCCTCCAATGAGCCTGCCTGTCATCGGTATCACCGGACGCACCGATCAATCCGCCCGCCCGCCCAACCTGCCCCTTTTCTCCATCGCGCCATCCTACATCGAGGCTACGGAACTGGGCGAGGGTGCCCCGCTGCTCATTCCGCCACACCTGGAGGAAATCAAACTGAGGACCATCTTCAAACGCCTGGATGGTCTGATACTCTCCGGCGGAGGGGATATCCTGCCGACTTTTTTCGGCGATGAGGACAAGGGGCTCTTGTGGCTCGTGGATGAGCAGCGTGATCGGACAGAACTCGCCCTGGCCCGGTGGACGCTATCGGAAGGTATGCCCCTGCTGGCCATCTGCCGAGGGGTCCAGGTACTCAATGTCGCGGCCGGGGGCACTCTCATTCAGGACATCCCTACCCAGGTTCCCGACGCCCTCCCCCACAGTACAATCGCGGGCCGTCCTCTGAGCACGATTGCCCACACGGTCGAGATAGCAGCGGGCAGCAAACTGGCGACCCTGGTCGGGGCCGGTGAGCTGGGTGTGAATAGCGCCCACCACCAGGCAGTCCAAACCGTGGGATCGGGGCTCGTCGTAACCGCCCGCGCTCCCGACGGCATCATCGAAGGACTGGAGGCCCCTGATCACCCATTCTGTGTCGGCGTCCAGTGGCACCCCGAGGTGATGGTCGAGAGCTATCCCGTGATGCGTCGCCTGTTCGAGGGATTGGTCGAAGCAGCGCGGGCCGGGTAGGATGAGACCTGTAAGTCGCCTGCTGACTGCCGCGCTGTTGCCGATCCTGACGGCGTGCACAGTCCTGCCGACGCCACCTCTCCTCCCTACACTGGTCCACACCATCACACCCAACCCAACCCTTACCCCCACGCATACCCCCACCCTAACATCCCCACCCACTCACACCCCAACAGCCGCCCACACACCGACGTCCACCCATACACCCACACCCATCCCTACCCCTACATCGCCCACCAGCCCTATCCGCACCCCAGTCCCCGACACCGATCGTGTCAGCATGGACACACTGCTGATCGAACCACCGCCCCGCCCTTTTGAGCGCGTCGTGGTCAACGCCGGGCCGCCCCGCCTCGTGCCCAATGCCATCCGCTCCTGCTGGGTCACCGACGGCACGACGGGGAATTATCGGGAGATCTCCGCCCGTCTGCGCGTGCAGACCGAGCACACCGCGATGTGGGTGGAAGAAGGAATATGGCACGACGTGCGGCAGTTGGAGGAAGCGGCGACCCTGTTTGAGACACAGATATACACCACCACCCGCGCCGCCTTCGGCTCCGAGTGGATGCCCGGCGTGGACAACGACCCGCACATCCTCATCCTGCACGCCGCCGGTCTGGGCGAGGGAGTGCTGGGCTACGTCTCCAGTGCCAACGAATTCCCCCGCGCTGTGCACCCCTTCTCCAACCAGGCCGAGATGATCGTCGTGAACGCCGACTATATGCCACCAAACGCTGTGACGGAGACGCAGGAAGGATCGGGAGACCAGACTTATCACGCCCTGCTGGCCCGCCAGTTCCAGCGCCTCATCCAGTGGACACACGACCGTAACGAAGAGCGGTGGTTGAAGGAAGGATTGGCAGAACTCGCCGCCCGTCTGAACGGCCTCGATCCCGGCGGGTTGGAACGGGCTTATCTGGAGCATCCCGATACGGCCCTCACCACGTGGGAAGATGCAGAAACTGCAGCCCAGCGAGGTGCAGTCTATCTCTTTGCCACCTACTTCCACGAGCGCTTTGGCGACGAAGGTACACGCGCGCTGGTGGCCCAGCCACTCAATGGCACTGCCGGCTTCGACGCAGCGCTGGCCGAACTGGACGCGAGTTGCAACTTCGAGGATCTCTTCGCCGACTGGCTGGTAGCCAACTACGTGGACGAGGATGGCCCGCAGGGAATGAAGACCTCTCCCCACGGCTACATCACCCTGGATCCAGAAGCGCCCGCGCCAGCGGCCATCTACAAAGACTATCCTGTCACGGCGGAGCTGTCCGTCCGGCAATTCGGCGCGGACTATATCCTGCTTCGGGGCGACGACGACCTCCGCGTTCGATTCACCGGCGCGACGATGACTCCCCTCCTGAACTTGCTTCCCCATAGCGGGCGCTACTTCTGGTGGTCAAACCGGGCCGATGAGTCGCTCACCACGCTCTCGCGGGCTTTCGATCTTTCTAACGTTCGGCAGGCGACCCTGACCCACTGGACGTGGTACGATATGGAAGCAGATTACGACTACGCCACCGTCGAGATCAGCACCGACGGCGGCAAACAGTGGCAGATGCTATCTGTCCCTTCGGGAACGGATGAGAATCCTCACGGCAACAACCCGGGTTGGGGCTACACCGGGTCAAGCGGCAACCCACCAGGATGGATCCAGGAGACGGTCGACCTGTCGCCCTATGCTGGAGAGGAAGTGCAGGTACGTTTTGCGTACCTGACCGATGAGACGATCACGGGAGTGGGCCTGGTGCTCGACGACATCGCCATTCCTGAAATCGGGTATGCGGACGACGCAGAAATCGCGGAGACCGGGGATGGCAGTTGGGAACCGGCCGGCTTCCTGCGCAGCAATAACCTCATACCCCAACGCTACCTGGCGCTCCTCATCGGCGTGGGCACAGAATCCGGGGATGAGATCACAGTCGAACGGCTACCGGTGAAAGAAGATCAGACGGCGGAATGGACAGTGCCGTTGGGCAGCGAAGGCTGGCACGAGGCAGTGCTCGTGCTGTCCGGGCTAGCCCCCCTCACTGCCCACCCGGCGCTATATCACCTGACAATCGAGAAGTAGAGCAAACCCTCGATGGTCATGCCTGGGGCGGCTCAGGCGTCGCCTCGATAGTGACCGGGGTACCGCGCTTGAAGGCATCGAGTTGAGCTTCCATCTCGGCCCGGCGAACTGCCGCGGCCCGTTTTCCCTCTTCGATCAACCCCTCCACGCGAGTACGCACCTGGTCGCGCAACTCCACGCCCGAGTACGGGGCCAGCAAGATCGCGGCCGTAGCCCCGACTACAGCCCCTGCAAACGCTCCCGCCAGGAAACTGAAAACCTTCCGCATCGTGTCAACCTCCTTGAGTGTACACATCCAGCCCTGTAAGCATTATACACTACGTCGCACCGGTGGCAAAGTTTCACGTGCCATAATTGACAAGCGTGCCAGTCGCGGCTATAATGATCACATATCACCCCAGGAGGACAACCCATGGCAATCGCATCCATCCCAGAGGCACTGAAGAACATCAGCAGCATAGATCCGGCGAAAATCAAGGACATGGATGCCGTCATCCTCTTCGATCTCAGCGGCGAGGGGGGCGGCAAGTGGACGCTCAAAGTGACAGATGGGAAGGTTGATCTGGACAAAGGGGAAACAGCTTCGCCCAGCATGACCCTCTCAATGAGCGCCTCCGACTTCATTGCACTGGTCAACGGCGAACTGAACGCAATGGCCGCGTTTATGCAGGGCAAGATCAAAGTCAGCGGCGATATGTCGCTGGCGATGAGGCTCCAAAGCCTGCTGGCCTAACATCGCCGGCTGGCCAGCCACACGCCACCGACGAGGACGGCCGCGCCAATCACCAGTGCCGGGGTGATCGGCTCGTTCAGCAACCAGCGGCTGAAGGTGACGGCGAACATGGGCACGAGGTAGACAAAGCTCGCCACACGGCTGGCCGGCATCCCCTCCAGCGCCCCGAACCAGACACTGAAGGCAAACACGGTGCAGGGCCACGCCAGAAACAGGGCCGCCCACCAGAACGAGACAGGTAAAGCCGGCAACCGTGCGATGAGCGCGGGCCGCACGAAGGCCAGAGAGAACAGACCGGCAAACATCATCGCCACACCGACCACCAGCAGGGGTGGGTAGTCTCCCACCAGTTTCTTGGCAGACACCGTATACACAGCCCAACAGACCGGCGCCAACATAGTAATCAGGGCATATCTCACATCATCCAGCGTCACGGCCCGTCCACTGCCCCACCGGATGATGATGAACAGTCCTCCGAAAGCGACGATTAACCCCAGCGCCCGGTGCCAGGCGAACCGCTCGCTCAGGAAGATCACCGACAGCACATAGACGAAGGTAGGGTTAAGCGCGATGATCAGGCTGGCTGTCCCGGCGGCAACGTGGGTCGCCCCCCAACCCAGGAAGGCATTGTACAGCACCGCCCCGGTCAGCCCCAGCAGCGCCAGCCGC
>Ga0180438_10012178_pt1 | contig 10271 bp, 7 predicted proteins | sample SS_ome_12_FD_132455 | JGI IMG/M metagenome (GOLD analysis project Ga0180438, IMG submission 132455) | Hypersaline lake sediment archaeal communities from the Salton Sea, California, USA - SS_3_D_2 metaG | ecosystem: Environmental > Aquatic > Non-marine Saline and Alkaline > Hypersaline >...
CGCCAGCATGTTGACGACGTAGAACGGGCGGTAGTCCACGCCGGCCGCGTCCAGCTCCGCGCGCAGGGGGGCTTGAGAGCGGCGGGAGACCTCGCGCAGCGCGTCGTACACGTAGCGCAGGCGGTCCTCCCGGGTGGACAACGTTGCCGCGTCACTGAGGTCCGCCTGCTCGGCGAGGACGACCAAAAACTCGGCCTCACCGCCCTCGGCCGTCGCCTGCCACACGTTGGGAGCGATTTTGGCAGGGGAAGCAGCAGTCACCACGCGTGGGTAGGGCAGGTCAGATACCACAACCCCCGCGAAGAGCAGGCCAGCTATCCCAAACACCAACAAGGCGTTGAAAGGACGTCCGCGCATGGTTGGAGAATTATAACAGAAGTATGGCCCTTGACAAAGACAGTCATTTCTCCCAAGATGACCTTGGTCTACGCAATTAAGAGTACTTCCCTCCCCCAGATAGGTAGAGAAAAGATTCTCTATTTGTGCGAAAGCAAGAACTCCTGTATACTTACACTTAGAAAGAGCCCTTACCGCAATCGAGATTCTCTTGCTTGACCGAATAGTGGTCCACCCATAGTCATTCAGGCAATGTTTTTGACGCTATGCAGTTGCAAGGAGAGCCACGGGAGATCCGACATATTGCCTCATGCGGCTCCTGACCTCCTCGACCTGACTGGCGAAGCAGGCTAAGACATTCTCAACCGAAGAGGCAAATGCCTCGAACACTGGGAAGCACCGACTATATGTCGCTCGCTGCTCCATCTTCATCCGCAGGGACTCAATATAGAAACAAAGGATGAGAAAGCACGTGGTGAACCAAAGTAGCACAGGAGGATTGCTATGAGTGGAATGCCACAAACACTGCTCCTACCCTTGCGGCAGGCCCTGACGGCATGCGACGAGTTCCACGGACCACGCCAGCTCTACGCCGTCATGGGCGTTGACAAGTTGAAACCATTCCAGACCGGACTCCCCGGCGCGGATAACTTGGGCGCGCGGGTAGACGTCACGATTGAATACTTGTCCGAAAAGCGCCACGCCAGTGGCGAAAACGCGCTGGTACTCCTATTGCGAATTCTCGGTGCACGCTACGATTCGGAAGACGAGCGCCACGGGCGGCTACTTGCCCTGGCCGACCAACTGGAATGGGTAAAGGACCGCCCACCAAAGCCAGAGGCCACCGTATTGGAGGCTAACCCAGAACGCGCCCATATGCTCTGGATCACTGATGCCGAAAAAATGCTTACCTGCGCCCGTGCCGTGGCCCGGGTCGAAGTGCCGCGCTTCCGCAACGGCAGACAAACGGGCATGACTTCCGGCACCGGCTGGCTCATTGCACCAGGCCTAGCATTCACTTGCTGGCACGTCGTCGAAGTGTTGGGGATGCTTGAAACGTCGGTTGACCCCGCCGATTTGCAGGCGCAGTTCGACAATACGTTACTCACTTTCGATTACACTGTCGTCGGCAAAGGCTTGCAGTATGGCGTCGCCGCCGTCGAACATCCGACTGCTGGGACGCAGAAACTTGACTACGCCGTGCTATGCTTAACCGATAGGGACAACATGCCACTGAGTGATCGGGGCTACTTGTATCTGGATGTAGATGCCCCTCTCAATGCTCAGACATCGCTCTACATCATCCAACACCCATTGGGGCAGCCCCAACAGAGCATTGGAGACACCTATGTTGGCCCTTCGCCCGGCCGTCCAGAGCGCATTCTCTACAAGACCCCGACTGAACCGGGCACATCCGGCTCACCAGTTCTGAACCGTGTCAATTGGCGTGTGGTTGCAATACACAATGGTGAAAACGAAGCGGAGGGCTTTCGAGAAGGTACACTAATCAAGTCTGTTCTAAAAGACCTGAGGCAGCATCGCACAGATCTCTACGACGAAATCATGCGCGCACAAAGCGGTAAGGAGTGAGATCATTCCTAAAGAGAGTCAGTTCTGTCTTCTACACCAAGGATGATGAAGCGTCCTTCGCATCGCCACATCGCGCCCGATTACAGGGATCTGATACAGGTTTTAGGATTGCAGCTTCCCTGAGATCATCAGCTTTGCATTATTCAGATGAGGATCCACTATGGCACTACCTACAGCACTCACGACTCGCTGTCGCAAAGCATTGCTCAGGTGTAGCGAGTTTGATAGCCACAACTCGCTCAAAGCCGTCTTTGTAACGCCTGAGCTGAGCATTTTCCAACACAATATCCCCGAATGTTCCGCTAGGAACGATCGAGTGAGTCAGACCCTTGCCTATCTCATCCCGCAACTCCTGAGCAATAACCAGCCAGTTCTCCCTCTTTTTCTGGCAGAATTGCGGGACCGCCGGGACCCAGGAGACGCTTTGCGTGACGAGTTAGAACAATTGCAAGCCGAGATCAACCAGATGTTGACTGGCAAGATTTTCATACCATTTGTGATCGTGGCTATGAAAGAATCTGAAGCCGCGGAGTTGATGAATGAGACTATCCTCCATGGTAACCCCAATGTGCCCCCTGCCGAGCTTGCACTCTTCCAGCAGTTTAAACAGGCCTTGCGGCAGCATAGTTCTGAGGGATCAACCTCTCATTATGGTGAGGAACGTGAGTCTTGGAAACCGCTTGCCCATCGTGATGTTTCAATGGCCGAAATCATCTTCGAGATGCTTAATCACATCAACAAACACCACCGGGAGCCGCGCAACCTACCCCGCCTCCTGCCCTATTTCTTGTCTGAGGACTTCGTTTTGCCTGAAGACTCCAGCGCAAAGGATCTTACGGCGCGTAGACTAACTTTGAGACAATTGGAGCGATCCGGTGGAGTGATCATCGTGGACGCCATCTCGATGTTTCACCCTATATTGAATCAGAGCATCTCTCAATCCGACATCGGATCATATAGACGTGCAGCAATACTTGTCATATCTCCTGTAAACACGAGAACCCTGGAGATAAACCAGTTGATTGAGCGGGTTGTCGATTCTCGAATGGAAACCGCCTTCACCCGCTTTGACGTCGAGTTTGATCACATGTGCGAGATCGGCATCAGCGATCTACGAGCCCTTAGACGCTGGCTGTTCACTGCTCTGGGGAGGACAGCCAGCAGTGCTCAGGAACTAGAACCGAATCAAGCAATAATAGAAAGATTCCAACAGCAGCGCAATGAAAGGCCAAGTGGTTTCGGTCCAGCCGATTTCATAGCCTTAGGAAGTGTACGATGATCTACACCTTCTATTCTTACAAAGGCGGCGTTGGTCGCACGATGGCCCTAGCAAATATCGCTGAACTCTTCTACCAAGCAGGTCTTAGAGTCTTGATGGTTGACTGGGACCTGGAGGCTCCTGGCCTGGAACGTTTCTTCCCTTCAATAAGCTTGGAGAAGACTCTCAACAAGCCTGGTTTGATAGATATGCTCCTGCGTTACAAGGAACAAGTGGCTCAGGATGTAGGCGAAAACATCCCTGTAAATTTCGAAAGTCCCAAGCGGTACATGATCAATGTCTATCCCGATCAGTCAGGTCCTGGAGAACTATCGTTGCTTACCGCTGGGCGGCGTTCCAAACCGCATTTTGCCGAATATGCCCGTGCTGTACTCACTTTCGACTGGCAGGACTTCTACGAGAGATGGGGAGGCGAGTTATACTTCAACTGGCTTCGGGAGGAGTTCGAAAGCCTGGCCAACGTAACTCTGATAGACAGCCGTACCGGTGTGACCGAAATGGGAGGTGTCTGTACGCATCAACTCGCTGACACAGTTGTGATGCTCTCCACTACTAACAAACAGTGTATTGATGGCACATACGAAATGGCAAAGACCTTCAAAATGGTCGATTCACAGAGCCTACGCCAGGGGCGGCCCTTAAACATCCTAGTCGTTCCTGCCAGGATTGAGCGAGCAGAGAGTGCATTGCTCGATGAGTTCCAAGAACAGTTTTTCCAGATGTTTAGAGACTTGGTGCCGCAGGCAGAAGGATTTGATGTCAGATATCTTTGGCAATTGGGCATACCATACGTGCCCAAGTACGCATTTGCAGAGACAGTAGCAGTTCGTGAGAGTAATCGAGCCAGCGCTGAAGATATGGCAGTGGCCTTCCGGAGAATTCATCACGCAATGTGGCATCTGATGCTTAGTCAGCTAGCATATGAACACACTAATGAGGCCGCTCGTAGACTAGCATTAGCGTTCTCAAATGCGGATCAGGAAGACAGGTCAGAGTTGTCCCAAATTGCGTCATTGACAGAGATATTTGCAGATCCATTGAATGAATTTGAGCAACTGCTGATCTATGCATATGGCATACTCGATTTCGCCCGCGGCGATCAGGAAAGCGCAAGAGTTCAACTGCGCAGAATTGCTAAACTAGGTCACCCACCGACAGTTGTTGGAGTGACTTTGCCGATTCCTAGATGGACGCTCGGTGAAGCTAGTCGGCATGAGTCTACGGGGCCGGCGGTCGGCGGCTCAGGACTGATCGCCGAGACCACTCTTGAACAGTACATCTTCTATCTACGCCGGGTCGAGGGAGATGACGCCAGAGCGGCTCAGGAGCGCCGAGCCACCTTCGAGGAGGAACTGAGGGGACTTCTCGCCCACCTGGAGCACCTCAGCGGGCAGTCCATTCCCCCGTGGGAGTGGCCACAGGAAAGTGAGGATCGCCACGTCAGCCAACGTATCGTGACCACTGGCTGGCTGGACAACCCGGAGAACGGCCGCTCCTGTTTCGTGGAGGCACGCACCTACGAGGACGTCTATTGGCTTCAGGTAGGGTACTCCAAGAAAGGCCAGGTAGAATCAAGAATCTTTGCCTGCCTGCGGGATGTGGCGTGGCAACCGGCAGCTACGGAGCATCTGCTGGGGAGCTCCGCCTACCTGTGTGGGGTTGCGACCGACGGTATGGATGCACTGGCGGCCAAGGTAAGGGAGACCTTCACAGACAGCCCATCCGGCAGGATGGTCTCGACCCACTTGCCCTGCTGCCGCCAATCCGGACACGCCAGGCTGTACGGCTCTGTGGAGGACCCTTACGTTACAGTGCTGCTCTACCCAAGAGGGTGCGAAGCGGAGATCGGGCAGCGCGTCCTCAACGACGCCGCAATTCGGCTCGAACTGTACAACCACAAAGCCTACCGTCAGCTCGCCTGGTGCGAGGACAACATCCCGTTGCTTTCCGCTCAGGAACAGCGGCTGCGCGACCTCTTGCAGGAGGTGGATCAGGCTCCACTGACCGATATGGAGTTCTTGCGCCGGCTGATCCAGCTCTATCGCATCTTCAACAGCAACGTGGGCATGCTCGTCGACCGGCAGGCGAGGATCGAGTTCAACCTGGACAACCTGGACAGCGTGCTCCAGGAGCTGGAGATGCAAGGCCAGGACGATCTCCTGGCCGGAAGGCGAGACCGCCTCCGGCGGCGTGAAAGGCAGTTGAAGGTCGATCTCACCTACGCCGACCGGCTCAGGCAGCGGACCGACATGGCCGTCAACTCGATCAGGACACAACTGGGGCTGGACCGGCTGGCCAACCTGCAGGTCGACCTCCAGGCTGAACCGAACGGCGTGGCTCACATCAAGCAGGCGGGATGGCCTGGCACGCCACTTGCGATCGAGTCGGAGATAGCGACCATCACGCCCCACCAGGAACCGCCGCGGTTCATCTCCCTGCCCCAGGTCATCGCGCCACCTCACATTCCATTGGAGACCGGGGACAGAGATCTCCTGCAACACGTGTATCGAGGCTTTGGCTTGGTGTTGGTTGAGAAAGAATTCGGCCGTAGCTACAGCGGTGCCCGGGTGTTCCTGACCCGACCGATCACCAAGAGTGACCTGCCCGCTGCCCGCCGGGTGACCAAACTGGGCCCAGCCGCGGAGCTTCGTCGCGAGCGAGACAGGTACGCGCAATACGTCGAGGATTACCTACCCTTCAGCGCCGCCCGCGTCGAGAGAGACAGGTACTACGAGCAGGACGGCCGGGCTGGACTGAACTACATATTCGTTGGCGATGGGGCGCTGAGCCATGCGGTGGACCTGGAGGAATACTATCGCCAGACAGCCACCGGCGGCGACGCCGGGCCGATTGTCCAGACGCTGGGCGGCCTGCTCGATCGAGCGCTGGGTGATCGTTGGTATGGGTACACCACGCCACTGAATTGCTCCTTCGCCGCCGAGTACGGCCGGCACCTGGTCGAACACCTGCGATTGAGGCTACGTCCGGCGTCGTCCGACGGGCTGTGGACGGAGGATCGGGCACCGGCCCCGGTGAGCGGCTACCGCCGCATCGAGGTCGAGCGCATTCCTGCCGAATGCGACGCCACGCGATCGGGGACCCTGGTGACGATCCATGGATTGGTTGTCAGGCGCATCAAGCGACGGGCAGTGAAGCTGGAAGATCCCGGTGGCCTGGGTATCGTCGTCCGCGTGGCGTCTGAGCCGGAGAGCGACGCAGCCCAGAGGTTGAAATTGGGCGATCGCGTCGCTGTCCGCGGTGAGGTCGTCTACAACCGGCACAAGCGGATGCAGCAGATCGTCGGGTCCGCTCTCCCCAATCTCCTACCCGGAATCGACAGCGAGTTCGTCAAACTGCCCTGCGAGGTCAAGGCGCATCCTAATTGGACGTATCCGAATCCGCTGGCTGTATATCCCAAAGTGCTGAGCAAGTCTCTGGCGGCCAGGCGGTCCTACGTGCATGGCGACCTGCACCTGCGCAACGTGTTGGTCGACGAGTGGGGAAAGGGTTGGCTGATCGACTTTGCCCGGGTGGAGAAGCGCCACAACATCTTCGACTTCATCAAGCTGGAGACCTACGTGCGGTTGATGGGGCTATCGCGCCAAGCCCTCGACTTCTCACTGTGCGATTACGCCCGATTTGAAGAGGCACTGAACGACACTGTCCTGAGCAGGAACACGACCCCTCCCGACGATCCACATCTCATGTTCGCCTACCAGGTCATCCGAGCCATACGAGACATTGCGCGCAAGTACATGGTGCCGGAGCATGACTTCCAGAAAGAGTATTTCCCTGCCCTCTTCCTGTACAGCCTGGCGGTGATGAAGTACCATCAGGAGACTGCCCCTCAACCCACCCGGCTGCTCTTCGTCACGGCCTGCGTGCAGGCCAGGTATATTCTGAGGACCCGCAACCACGCGAGTCTTGGACAAAGCGTGAACTGCCGGGCACATACCCAGCCGAATCAAGATCCTTAATAATCGAGTTTCATGCCGATCTCAGGCCAGTTTGGACTTCTTCTTGCCCTTCTTGACTACTAGGCGTCCCTCACGTCAGGCGCGCGGCTGCCCTTTGGACCATCCCGGTGACCTTCCGCGCGTTTGCAGTGACGCAGCTGGGATGCCAAAGGCCATCCGAATCCTCCTAGAACGCGCTCAAGCATTGGATTCTCCTAAGTGGGCTGCCAGGGGAATAGGCTATCCATAGCTAGATGGCGGCCCAGGAAGATGTGCCACTGGGCCAAGTTGATCAGCATCGTCCATCGGTCGCAGCACTCCGCGTCCTAGAAGCAAGATAGTGTCCAGTTGAGACAATGCTTATGGAAACGAATGCTGGGCTCCACTGATCACCAGTGCTCGTACCAATGCCACAAGACTCCCAGGCGCAGGTCTTCTGCCTTCTGATATGGCGGTGGATGGTAACCGAGCCAGAAGAGTGGCGACGGTTTCTCCCGCTGCAGGTGGGTTCTGGCCAAGATGACACTGAACGATGTATGGCATCCTGGCAGGCATCTTTGTCATCCTAACGTCGCATCTTCACCAGTGCGCCACACGGCTTATCCTTCAGCGGAGCCAGGAAGCGGTGGTTGCTATACTTGGCATCGGCTCTGATAATTATGAGTCCTCAAGCATCTCCTCGTGCCGATGGCGGCACAGCCGTTTGACTTGCTCTATGCCCACCTCGACGTCCTTCTTCTGACTGATCACCCACTTGATGGAAATAGGAAACCTCAACTGCTACCTGGCTCAGGCCCCCAGGCCACCAAAGATTATGGGTGGCCAATCACGATCGATCCACCGTTGGGTGCGGAGGTAGGACTGAAGGCGTACTGCCGGTGAGCCAGGGCCCAAGCCGCCGGATGAGGCCAACCTGTACCATCCAAGGAAAACAGCTTGGCAACCTTCGCCGGAATCTGCTGGGTGAAATGATGCTCCAACCATTCTTAGCCCGCATCTGGGAGTCAGCTCACGGGACTTATTGCGGAATCCCGTGTTCAAAGCAGCCTGACGAAACCCGATTAAATTGTGAAAATGCTCCATGGTGGTAACCTCCGGTATTGGCCCTATTTCGATCAAAGAAAGTGGCCCATAACACCATTTATCTTGCTCGAGCACTAAGCACAGGGGCGATACACTTATAGGACTGCAAAAACCCGATGGGAACAGAACATAAAGTAGCTAGCCTGCCTGCTCTTCTTCTCTCGTTGATTCTAGGCGTACTTGGGATCATCCTTCTCCTATCAACTCTTGGGAGGGGAGGGATCGTCTTCGCCTCCCAAGAGGGAAATATGGTCGTGCACTCGACGTGCAAGGTCTTAGGCCTCTTGGGCAGTCGTGCCACAACCACAATCACCAATCGGGTTGACCCGCCTGATGCTGATACAGGTGATGTCGTCACTATCACTTTCGTCGTTGCCGGGTTGGGAGTCGAGTCGGTGGACGTCGTTTTGGTACAAGATATATCGGGCAGTATGCTCGAAACTGGTACCCCTAGTGGACAAACTCGCCTGGATCTCGTCAAGGCCGCCGCTATCACGTTCGTTGAGGAAATGGCGGATGTGGATCGAGTGGCCATAGTCGCCTACAGCACCACAGCTCGGTTAGTTCTGCCCCTGACACTAGATACCGACGCTTCTGTGAGTGCAATCCATTCCCTCGAAGCACAGATGGATTCTCGGACAAACATAGGGGACAGCATCCAGGCAGGCTATGAGGAACTGATCAACTCCGCCCGGTACCACCCGAGAACCGTCAAAGCGATGGTACTTCTATCCGATGGGAGTGCCAATATGCCTCCCGAGGACCCTGAATTCCATGCCCTGCACTGGGCTGAGGCCGTCGGAAAGCGTGGTATTACTATATATACCATTGGCTTCGGCCAGGAGGTCAATGACACGTTGATGCAGGACATCGCCTACCTTAGTGGCGGTGAATATTACAGGTTGCCCGACGGCACTGATCTAGGAAAGATCTACCAAGAAATCGCCCTGGGGCTGCGCAATTTCACGATTATGGAAATCCTACCGCCAGGAGTGGATCTGGACTGTGCTCTTTTGCCTAGTGATTGGCAGTGCATTAGGAGTGAAGGCTTTACTTCGATCACGATTCCAATCAACAACAGCGAGTTCCTAGCTGGAGATTGTCTCACTCGTTCCTTCAAAGCGACCGTCAACTTGGATCCTGGCTACAAGGGCCCAATTATCGCCGCCGGGTCGGCCATCTGCTGGGATGGTCCAGGAGGAAGGACATGCCACAGCCTTGCGAACCCATCAATGTCCTTAGGTGGACGCAAGGTCACCGGAGTCATTTTCGAAGACTTAGACCGAAATGGTCGCTTTGATGCGGATGAGAATGTCCTCTCCGACGTGGTCGTAACGACCAGTGACGGGTTGACGAGCGAGACAGATATCAGCGGTATCTATCTCTTCCGCACTTCGGCGGAACCCACGTTGACCGTTGCCGTCAGTGTTCCCATCCACTACACCACGACTACGATCGCAGCAATCGATATCCCTCCGGTTTCGGGCACATATCTGAGTGACTTTGGTCTATACCCAACCATTGAAGCTATCTCGCTCAACATGGTCTACATTGAACCATCTCCAGATCTTCACGGAGACTCTGCGACTCTCCACTACTCCATAGTCAACAAGAATCAGCACAGTGACATTACAAGTGGAACGGTCCAGATCGTGGATTCACTAAACCGTACTCTTGACCAGAAGGGGTTTGATCTGGAACCAGGTGGCACAATTGCATTATCGTCTCCCTACTTTACCGTCCCTCGAGACACAACGATTACCCTCACAGCCGTAGCCACGTATGAAATCTCAGGAGGCTTGTCAGTCAGCGATCATGCTGTAGCGATATTGACATCGTGCCCCACAGACGTCTATGAGATTGATAACAGTGCCAGAGATGCCACTTTGCTTTATCCAAATCATCCACAGCTTCACGATTTCTCCCAACCCGGAGACAAGGATTGGGCAGGAGTTCGGGTACAGTCGGGTGACCGATCACTCTACACCTTCACCGCTCGTCCCCTGGCACCTGATGGGGTTCCTATC
>Ga0180438_10012179_pt1 | contig 10271 bp, 3 predicted proteins | sample SS_ome_12_FD_132455 | JGI IMG/M metagenome (GOLD analysis project Ga0180438, IMG submission 132455) | Hypersaline lake sediment archaeal communities from the Salton Sea, California, USA - SS_3_D_2 metaG | ecosystem: Environmental > Aquatic > Non-marine Saline and Alkaline > Hypersaline >...
AAGGTAAAGGTGGTTATGCTAAAGAATCTCATAAAGAAGCAATCGAAAAACATCGTGAAAATGAACTTAAACACGTTTCTAAATTGCTTAAAAGTGAGTTAATAGAGTTGGATTATTCTGATATTGAAATCAACAGAGAAAAAGTCTCTCAAATTACAAATTTGATCAGGGATTACAAACCTCACATCATTCTCATACCTCATTATTCAGATTTTCATAGGGTACATCGTAATCTTTCTCTTATTGCACGGGAAGCGATTTATCATTGTTCAACTGGAAAAGCATACGGAGGTCATGAGCGTAATTGGAAGCCATCTGGTGTATATTATTACGAATCACCCTCATGTAAATTTCAATATATAGAAGGAACGGTTTTTGTAGTAGTCAATATTGAAACATACTGGGAACAGAAAAAAGAGATCTTTAATCAAGTATATATTTCTCAGAAAGAGGTCTTAGAAAGAGTCTTAGATTGGGCAGAGGATACGGCAATCTTACGGGGAAATGAAATAAATGCGGAATATGGTGAAGCGTTTATTCCTGAGACCACATATACTCCTTTAAGAATTCTACTAATGTGATAGTTCTGCATTATAAAATTAAGCTACGACTAATCTTTCTTATATTGGGTTGATCTAAATTTAAATTACAACATTACTAATAGATAAATATAATAAAAAATAGAAAGCTCAAACTAAGATGCCAAACTTATCGGTAGTTCTAGATATTGGACAATTTTCTTCTAAGATAGGATTTGCTGGGGAGGATTCGCCATCCCATGTATTTTTCTCTATTGTTGGCAAGCCTAAATATCAGAATCTTGCTGATCAGCGTGGTGCTATTAACGGAGAAGAAGAACTCTATGTAGGTGATGAGATCCAGTCGTTAGGATTATTCAAGATTTCATCTCCTATATACAACGGTTCAATAGTCGATTGGAAGCATTTTTCCAAATTAATCGATTATACCTTTTATTCTTTAAGAGTCGATCCTACTCTTGTTAATGTGTTATATACCGTGCATCCTTTATTCCCTAAAAATGACTTGAAGCGATTGTTCGAATTGTTTTTGGAGCATTATCAATGCATGTCTTTCTATCCTGTTTTAGATTCTCAATTGACCCTTTATTCTGGAGGATTTCAAACTGGACTTGTTATAGAAATAGGAGACAGCCGTACACGAATCGTTCCTATTTATAAAGGCTACAAGATAAATCACGCAATCCAGATATTACAAATGGGCGGGAGAGTATTAACGAAACACATGGAGAAAATACTAGGATCTATTGGATTTGTCGTTGATTCTTCAATAAGAAGAGAGTTAGTGCGTGTGATTAAAGAAAAAGCGAGTTTCATTTCACTAGATTACACCGAAGATCTTAAGAGAGCAGAACAATATAAAAAGCAATTCTCTCTGCCAGATGGTTCGACAATAACCCTCGATAAAGAAAGATTTATGTTGCCAGAAATAATGTTCAATCCCTCATTAATTGGATTGGAGGAAGATCCATTACCCGTGGCTATAATGAAATCGATTGAAGAATGTGACCTTGATATTCGATCGCAATTATTAAATAACATTTTTCTTTCCGGAGGATCCTCCATGTTTCCAAATCTTAAATCAAGGATTTATCAAGAGTTAGAGCTAGAATTAGCTAGAAGAAAAAAGAGAGATCAAATAATAAAAATAATCGCATCTCGAGAACGAACATATTCGGTTTGGATTGGGGGTTCCATTTTATGTACTATCCCAGAATTCTCAAAGAATTGGGTAACTCGAGCCAAATACTATAGCGAAGGGATTCCCACAAATTTACAAATATAAAGTTAAATCACCTTATCCTTTTTTTGTAATACCACAATATTACATTTGAATAAATAGAGTTCATTGTTAGTGTAATATTGTATATTTATGATTTTTATAATTGGTGAATAAAGAAATGGATGGTTCAATTCAAAACGATCTAAAAAAATCTGATATTTTGAAGCAGGGATTAAAACAATACGATTCGACTTTATTTAACAAGATAAAGGGCATTAAAACCCCCGTAAAAAATGAACTTTTAATAATACTTCTCGATGGTGAGTGGCACTCCGAAACTGAATTAATAAGGATTGCGAAAAGAGAACATAAATATGCAGGTCCAGTTCTTGTGGGTACGATGATCAATTCTTTAAATTCCTCGTTCAAAACCAGTTATCTGAAAAGGAAGATCATAGGTGGTGAGATACACTTTAAAATTTCTGATAATTACGTGGGTTTAACAAGAGCAGCTTATACAAGATATCAAAGTAAAATTGTATTTTGATTTATCATTCTTATTTTTCAACACATTTTCCTTTTAAAATTTTATAGTTTTCGCAATTTGAACAGAAGCCTTTCCCGCTTTTATAATTTAAACCTTCTTTCCAACATTTTGGACACAAATAGTATGTATATGTCTTGTTACTTTTTCTCGTAGAAACTTTAAAGGCATCCATGCCACAAATTGAACAAATTGTGTCAAGCATTTGTATAGTTCCTTTTTTAGGTAGTGGTAAATAGGTCTTGCATTTATCATCCGAACACACGAGAAATCGCTTACTACGAGGTATGTTGATATACTTCATGGGATAAATATTGCATTTTGGGCATTTACCTTTTGTAAGAGGCCATCGATCATCTCCTTTAGGGGTATAATCCTCAACATCCTTAACGATATCATCCTTTTTTGAAACAAACTTGTCAAAAAGTGCTAAAAATTCCTTTTTTACCTCGTCTACAACATCTTCCATTTCTCGTTTTTCGTTCTGAACATCTTCAAGCTTTTCTTCTACGCGTTTTGTAAATTTAGGTTCCAGAAATGGCAACCAAACCTTCATTAGACTTTCAATCAAGAAAATTCCTAAATCTGAGCAATGGAATTTGCTCTTTTTTCCTTTTTTCTCCTTAAAAATGACCTTTCTCTTTTGCATAATTTCAATGATGGTTGGTCTTGTTGCTTTAGTTCCTAGTCCGTTTTTTTCCATTAGCTTCAATAGTGTAGTATCAGAATATCTGGGAGGTGGTTTGGTCTCTTTTTCTGCTATTTCGATTTCTTGAACTGGAACTTTATCGCCTTTAATTTTTATGGCTGTATCGTAATGCGGTTTTAAAAACGGAGCAATTTCTAAAAATCCTTCGTAAACTAACGATACAATTTTTGCCTTAAATGGCTCGTCCTTTATTAATAGATCTAAATCTTGCTTGGACTCTGTAGCATCTTCCCCAAACAATGCAAGGTAATGCCTTGCGAGTAAATCATAAGCTTTTCTTTGGATTGCGTTTCTAAACTTGCTGCTATTCAATTCTAAACTTTCTAATGGAGTAATAGGTGGATGATCACCAGCGTCTTTCTTTCCTTTTGTTGGCGTTGTCCTTTTTACTTTTAATAGTTTGTTAGTATAATTCCCATAATCTGAATGAGGTATAAACATTTTCAATAATGGTACATGTTCGAAATCTGACTTGTAAATGTCTGAATCGGTTCTTGGATATGATATTATCTTATTCAAATATAAGTCGCTTAAAGTATTCATCGCTATTTTAGCACTTATCTTCAAGTTTTTTGTGAGTAAAACCAATGCTTTCGTGGTGTTGAGCGGTGTAGGTGGTTTTCTTTTCACGAGGTTTTCGTTAAAATTTTCAATAATTGCGATTTTTTCATCTTTTATTTTTTCATATATCTTTCTTGCTTTTTCATCATCCTTTTTCATAAAAGGATTCAATTTGTGGTGAGCTCGAAAAGTATCGTTTTCCGCAATCAATGTAGCATCTATGGTAAAATACTTTTCTGGTATAAAATCTTTGATTTCTTTTTCACGCAGGTATAACAAGTAAAGCGCTGATGTTTGAACTCTTCCAATTGATGTCCAAGTAACATTGAATTTTCTCAAAGCTGGTTGTAAAGAATTTGTTATCTCTCTTGTTGCCGAAAAACCAATTACTGCATCTATAATAGATCTAGCTTCGCCTGATTCTGCCCAACTATATTTGGGAGGAATCAAGTTTTTGTACTTTCTTTGAATTTCAGCTGTTTGAAGAGTACTTAGCCATAACTGAGATATTTTAATTTTAGGTTTCTCTTTTTTTACATAAGGAAGAGCATCAATAAGTCCAATGTTACATCCTTCAATATCAGCGTCTGTACCAATAATGCAGTGGTCACTTAATCTTGCGTATTCTTGAACGACTTTAACATATGTCCCCATACCTCTTGTTAGATATTTTTTAATTGCCCTTGGATTGGTTATAATTTCTCGTGGTGGTGGTTTTTTCCAATTTTTATATGCTGGTGGATTACGATGTTCTTTTAAATGTCCTCTTAAGGGAACGACATATATATCTTTAGATGGGACGCTATACACGTACAAATATTTTGATTTCTTGATTGATTTTACTGAACCTAATGCCTCTGCAATCGCTTTTGCAGCTTTACTCTTTTCGGCTATTATTAAGGTTGACATTTTTATTTAATATTTATTTTTTAACTATATATTGTTTTATATATATCAAATGGCCAATAAATAAAATCAATAAAAAATGGATTGTTATATTGGAAGCGTGAAATTCACTACAGTGCCTTGATCTTTTCCTTTCGAATGCACCCAAATTTTACCGCCATGAGCTTCTACTATGCCCTTTGTTATATATAAACCTAGACCGCTCCCTCTTTCGGCTGCAGAAAAATGTTCAGGATTCTGGTTTATCGTGACGAATTTTTTGAATAATTTATTAATATCTTGTCTCTCTAAACCAAGACCGTGATCTTTAATCTTAAAGAGATAATAGTAATCTCCTTTAATCACACTAATTTCGATTTTTTCGTTTGGATTCGAAAACTTAATTGCATTAGATAATAAGTTTGAAAATACCTGCGAAATCCTAAATGAATCTGTATTTAATTCTAATTCATCTCCAATTGAGTTATTGATTTTCAAATTTTTCCTTTCTAATTGAAAATTTAACTCTGATATACAATCTCTAATAATTTCATTGATATTTTTCTGCTTCAAGTCGAGAGAAATCTCTTTTGAGTCAATCTTCATTACCTCCATTAATTGAGTAATGTATCTTTGTAATCGATTTGCGTTAGTTAGGACTCTTGATAGATCTTCTTTCATTTCGGGGTCAAATATCTCATTTCTTGTAAGAATGAGTTCTAAGTATCCAATGATAGAAATTAATGGTGTTTTTAATTCATGAGCCGCTATTGTAATAAAATCATCTTTTAATTTATCCAATTTCATGAGTTCAAGATTCTTTTCTCTCAATTTCATTTCTGATTGTTTTAAATTTTCCTCTGCTTTTTTCTTGTCTGATACATCGACCATTGTTGCAAAAATTGCTTTCTCACCTTGATATACCAAATTCTTAGAATAAACCTCGAGCCATTTTGTTCTTCCCTTTTTTGTGATTATTCTAACAGGGATTTGAATGATTTCTGGACCGTGTTGTTCTTCTCTGGATTGCACCCGTCCTATAAAATAGGGCAGATCTTCAGGAAAGAATGTTTTTTGAAATTCGTGTTCTCCCCAATTTTTCATCTCTTCTACAGAGTATCCGTTAATTGCAGATAGCGCTCTATTTGCATACTTTATCTGCCCGTCTTGGATTATGACGATACCCAATAACGATTGCTCTGCGATCGTCCTGAATCTAGTCTCAGATTCCCTTAACTTGTCTTCGGTTCTCTTGCGCTCCGTAATATCTTCCGCTGTACATACTACATATTCAACTTTCCCATTTTCATCTAATTTTGGTGTTTTAATGACAGAGAAATATCTATTCTCACCTGAAACGCCTTTAACCCATTCTTCATTTCGGTATTGCATTTTATTACTGAAAACTTCCACATTTCCAGAAATGCATGCATTCACTACGCTACTATCTCTAAATTCTCTTATTTTCTTTTCTTCAAGATCTTTAGGTTCCAAGCCTAAATATCGGGCAAATGCTCTATTTACAGCCCCGTATGTTTCTACATCTTTTAGATACCAAATTTGCGTTTCTATATTATCCAATAAAAGCGCTTGCTCTTCCGTTTTTTTCTGCAGCCTTTTTTCTGATTTTCTCAATTCTTTGGTGCGCTCTTCTATAATGCTTTCCAATAATTTGTTAAATTCATATACTTGAAGTTCAGCTTCCTTACGTTGCGTTATATCACGGGCAATAACGAGCATTTTTTTTTGTTTCTCTTTATCAATAAATGTCTTTCCTTTCACTTCAAGCCAAATATAATCTCCTTTTTTATTTTGAAACCTTAATGTTGTCATGCCTTCTCCAGTTATAAATGCATTTTCAATACCTTTAATTGCGCGTTCTTTATCTTCCTCGTGTGCTAGAGCGAAGGGAATTTTGCCTATTAATTCTTCCTTTGAAAAGCCAGTTATTTTCTTATAAGTTTCTTCGTTAACATACTCATATCTAAAATCTTTATTTATTATCGCTATTAAATCGTTAGCATTTTCAGAAATTAGACGATATTTTTCTTCCGATTCTTTTATTTTTTGTTCTGCGTATTTTTTTTCTGTAATATCAATTGCCGTTATTAAATCCGCAGGTCTTCCGTTGTATGTTATAGTACTTGAAAATATTTCTAACCATTTGATTTCACCTGATTTTTTGATTGCCCTGAATTGATAGGTATTAATTACCTCGTTATCGCCTTGTTGTTTTTTCTTTGCTTGTTCAGCGACAAAAAGTCGATCATTAGGGTAAATAAATTCTAAATAATCCTTGAGAGTCCAATCCCTTAATTCTTCGAGTTCATAACCTCCTAATTCAGCATATTTCTTGTTTATGTAGATAAATTTATTGTCTTGTAAGATTGCAATGCCCATTAGAGATTGTTCTGCAATGTTCCTGAATTTTTCTTCCGATTCTTTTAATTTCTGTTCGGCTTTCTTGCGTTCAGTAATATCTCTTAAGACTGCAAAAACCTTCTTTTCTCCTTCAACATCTACTAATGTACTTCTTATAGAAACTGGAACATAATATCCATCTTTATGATGGGTTCTAAATTCTAATGTGATAATCTGTTTTTTTTGAATAGAGTCCTTAAAGGCTTTTGTAAGGTAAGCCTTATCATCAGGATGAACATAATCCAGATTTTTTCTTTCAATTAATTCCTCTGGTCTATATCCTACAACATCATAACTTTGAGGACTGATATATTTGAAATTACCTTCTAAGTCCAATTCGGCGATTACATCAGTGATATTGTTAGTTATGCTGCGATATTTTTCTTCGGATTCGATTAATTTTTGTTCTATCTTCTTACGTTCTGTAATGTCTCTAGTATTAATTATGATACTTTGTTCTCCCTTATAATTAAAAAGATTTGAGCCAATAGCTTCTACATGCTTCCAAGATCCGTCTTTATGTCTAAATCTGCATTCGACGCGTCCCGTTTTCAAACCAAGCTTAATTCCATCTGCCAATACATTAATAACATTGGATTTATCGTCTGGATGTATGTAATCGTAAGCAATTATCCCCACCATTTCATCTGGCTTGTACCCAAACACAGTTTCGCAAGATGGACTCTGATAAAGGATTCTGCCATCTAAACTCATGATTGATAAAACATCTGAAGAATTTTCAATCATCCTTCGGAAACGCACCTCAGATTCTTTCAGTTGTTGTTCCGCTATTTTACGCTCTGTAATATCAATGGCAATACCGACCGTTCCAATAACTTCCCCGTTTTCATTGAAAATAGGCGATTTTGTAGTTTCAAGATAAAGCGTATTCCCATCTTTATCTATTATGCTTTCATTAAAGGTAATTTGCTTCCGACTTTCAATCACTCCCATATCGGCTTTTTTAAAGTCCTTGGCAGCTTCCTCGCCAAAACAAACCGCACACGTGTTAGTTATGAGATATTCTGGATCCATTCCAACAGTGTTTCCAAATGCTTGATTAACAAGAATGAAGTTAGAATCGATGTCTTTTAGCCAGGCTAAATGTGGAATGTTGTTAATGAAGGTTTCCATTTCCCTCATCTTTTGTTCCAAGTTTAGTTCTGCAACTCTACGTTTAGTAATATCCCTAAGCGCTGAAATAAATCCTATGACGTTTCTATTATCATCGTAATAATTTTTAGTAGAACTAAATAACCAAACATAATGACCATCAGCATGTTCAAGGCGGAAAATGATTTCTTCTTCTTTATGCAATTCTTTCTGTTTAAATATTTGCATGTACGCTTTTGTCAATATTTTGATGTCATCCGGGTGAATGTGTTTAAAGAAATTATCTTCTGTATTTATTTCTTTTCCTAGAATTGATGATAATTGAGGAGAAACAAACTTTAATTTTCCGTCTAGACCAATTATGGTTATCGCATCTGCTGTATTTTCAATAATATTACGATATCTTTTCTCTGACTCCTTTAATTTTTCCTCTGCTAATTTTTTATCTGTAATGTCTCTTAGATTTGATATGAAACCTATAACCTTTCCTTTGTTGTCGTAATAATTTTTTGTAGAAGCAGAAATCCAAATATAATGTCCATCAGCATGTAAAGCTCGATATTCCAGATTTATGTGCAAATCTTTTAATACATTTTGTTGCTTGACTGCTTTTGAGAATCCGTTTATTAAATATTGTAAATCATCTGGATGAATGTTTTCGAATAATGCTGTACTAGGATCATATTCCTCGTATCCTATCATCCGGTTAATTGATGGGGATAAATATTTAAATTTACCATCAAGACCAATAATCACTATCCCATCTTTTGAATTTTCTAGAATCGTTTGATACTTCAATTCCGATTCGGCGAGCTTTTGTTCTGTTATCTTTCTTTGAGTGATATCTCTTAAATTAGAAATGAATCCAATAACATTGCCTTCATCGTCGTAATAATTCTTTGCCTTGCTAGCTAACCATATATATTGTCCGTCTTGATTTGATACACGAAATTCTATTTCGTCTTTTATAGTAACAGTTTTCTTTTTAAGTGCTCCTTTGAATAAATTCACCATTTGCATACGGTCATCAGGGTGGATATAACTAAATAATTCTGCCCCTTGAGTAATTTCTTCTCCTCCTAAAGCTTTATTGAGTTGAGGTGATATGTATATATATTTCCCATCAAATCCTGTTATTACAATTATATCATTAGTATTTTCAATTATGGTTCTATATTTCTTTTCTGATTCCTTTAACTTCTGTTCTAATGTGAATTTCTCGGTTATATTGGTAATAGTTCCTTCAATTTCTATGGGATTTCCCTCTTTGTCATAAACCATGTGAGAATAAACTTCGATAATAATCGTATCACCATTTCTATTAACTGTCTTATGGGTATAATTTCGTGCTGTGCCTGTTTTTAGTAAAGTTTTCATTCGTATATCAAAATCTTCCTTGTTTGCCCAGAATATATTACCTGATAAACCAACTAAGCTCTCATCAGGATCGTACCCAAAAATCTTATTAAATGCTGGATTATGGTTTAAAACGATGCCTTCTAAATCTGATTTGAAAAATCCAACATCTAAATGATTTATCATATTTTTATACTTCTTTTCAGATTCATGCAAAAGTTGTTCAGCAATTTCTTTTTTTGGCGTTAACATTTTCCAATATTTGATTTCGGGAACAGATTCGGAAATCTCTTGAATTTTTCTTTTAAATCCCTCAACTTCTTCAATAAGATCTTTTTCTCCTGTTATATCTCTTAAGATTAATAGAATGTTTTTTCCTGATTCTTTATCCTTAAACTTAATAGACCTAATTTCAGCCCATATATAAGAGCCATTGCTTCTTTTTAATTGAATCTCTTTTTTCTCTTTTGAAAGGGAAAATCCCCCTTTAAGGAGTTTTCCTAATTTTCCATGATCTTTAGGATTTACTATATCCAAAACTCGTTGTCCAATAAGGTTCCTATCAGAGTAACCTAATAATTTTATGAACTTTTGACCGCTAATGTAATCGATCTTATAATCTTTTTCTGCAACGACACAAATCAAATCATTCATATTTTCTGATATGAGTTGAAAAACTTGTTTGGATTTTTGTACAGATTCTATCTCTTTTACGCCCTCAGTAATAATTTTACTCATGCCTCTATATCCTTTAAACTCGTTATTTTCATCAAAATACGGTATTGCGTTTATACTAATATAGACATTTTTTCCGTTTTGATGTTGAAATTGGATTTTCTTGTCAACAATAGGATTGAGCATTTCTACCATTTCTGGAGGAAGAGATTCAAATAAATTCTTTTTATAGAACTCTTGTTGAGA
>Ga0180438_10012180_pt1 | contig 10270 bp, 5 predicted proteins | sample SS_ome_12_FD_132455 | JGI IMG/M metagenome (GOLD analysis project Ga0180438, IMG submission 132455) | Hypersaline lake sediment archaeal communities from the Salton Sea, California, USA - SS_3_D_2 metaG | ecosystem: Environmental > Aquatic > Non-marine Saline and Alkaline > Hypersaline >...
CTCGGCGGAGGCGCAGAAGTTCCGGAAGACCCGGCTCCACGGAATCTGCGGCGGGCGCCACTGCAGCAGCCCGTCAACAAACTCCCTGATGTCGGACCCGACCTTGCCCCAGCCCTCGGACGAGGTGTTGTCGCGCGCCTTGCGGATGACGTCCTTCAGGAACTCCCTCGCGACGGGGTCGCCGTCCAGCCCGCCCCACAACGAATGGCTCTCGGCCAGCCACGAGAAGACGCCTTCCGGACCGAACGCCCCGGACGCCCGGTCGGCGTTGAATTTGTCGTTTCCCCGGAGCTGCTCGTAGTACCACTTCGAGTTCTCCCCGTTCGGCAGCCCGTAGCGTTCGGGCATGAGCCAGCTCGCGTGGAGCCGCTCGCCCGGTATGTTCTGGTTGACCACGAGGTCCATGGCCACGTCGCCGCGCAGCTTGTCGGGATAGGCGATGACCAGATGGTTCAGCACGACGTGCAGAATCTCGTGCTCGCTCGCGCCAGACGCGACGAGCCTGCCTTTCCGGAGGCCTTCTCGCTGGTCCGACCCCTTCATGTACTCGTCGTAGACGCCCCGGAAGTAGTCCTCGTTGTAGGTCAGCTTGATGAAGCGGTCGCCAGGGTAGCGCCCGACGGCAGCCGTGCTTATCCGGTGGGGGTTGCTGACGAAGACCTTCTCGAACTGCTGGACCACGTGGCCGTAGAACTCCTTGTGGCGCACCACGGAGATGATCGACCTCAGCAGCTCCTTGCGTATGTCCAGCTCTGCCATGCCCAATTATAGGCGCCGAAACCTAAAAAGCGCACGGCCGGCCACAGGGGCCGGCCGCGAACACAACCGCGCAAAAATCCTAACTGGCGTATTCCCTGGCGAACTTCTGGCACTTGTCGGGGAACCCTATCGCTTCCGCCACGGCGGCGAGCGGCGCGTCGTCGCCGATGACCCCCACCTTGCTCATCCTGGACCGAATCCAGCGCTTCTTGTCCGATTCGCAGTTCACCACCCAGACGGGTATGCGCGGGTGGTTCTGCTCCATCCAGGAGGGCAGCGAGCCGCCGTTCACGGAGTCGTCCAGCATCCCTGAGTCGATCACGACCGCCTTGACCTCCAGCGGGCCGATGTCCTCCACCGCCTTCTTGGCCGAGGCGGCCTCCTTGACGTGCACGACGCCGACCTCCAGGCCGCACTTCTCCGACAGGAACCCCAGGAACCGGAACATGTCGTCGCCGTCGTCGAGCAGCACGACCGAGCCCCGGCGCAGCCTGCTCCTGTACCTTATGGACGTCGCGAAGTACTCCTCAAGGCCGCCTTCGAAATCCTTCAGGCTCTGCTCAACGTCGCCCTTCATGAAAAGTCTCATGCCGATTCTCCTAGTTGTCCAAAATGCGCTCGACCCTCGTCAGGACCGCCTCCACCCGGCGCGACTCGTCGTTGTTCTGCTGAAGGGCCGCCGTCGTCTCCTTCAAGGCCTCGATGAACTGCTCGTTCCGCTTCTCCAGCAACTTGTTCGTCGAACGGTACAGGTACAGTATGCCGGCGAGCAGGATGGCGCTCAGCCCCCACCCTCCGAAGGTCTGCAGCATCTTCGCCACTTCCGACAACGTGCTCATCTGCCTCTATCCTCCACTGCGTTGCCGAGCACCTCCATGAGGCGTCCGGCGTCAAATGGCTTGAACAGGAACCCAACCGGCGCAAGCGCCAGCTGAAACGAGACCGACTCGCCCCCGTCGCACTCGACAATGAGCGCCGGATACGGCTCGCCAAGCCTCCGAATCGACTCCACCACTTCGCCACCGGGCACAGGCTCCACGTTCCACGAGAGGATGATTACGTCAAACCGGAAATCCCTCTGCTGCTTCTCAAAATCTCCGCTGCCGCCGAAACTGGACACCTCGAACCCAAGGTCGTCAAGAACCCTGGCCAGGTGCGCCCTGTACTCGTCGTCGCCGTCAACGACGGCGCAGGACATCGGCCGCTCCCTGAGCGCCGCCACTATCTTCTCGGCCAATTCCGCACACATGCGCGCCTCCTAACCCTTGAACGATTATTCAAGGATTGTAGGCTACGCCGGACAGGTCACCGCCGTGTAGACGACGCCGGACGCGACCGAGCCGACCGACGTCAGCACGCCGTTCGTGAAGACGAACTGGCGCTTGTACTCGATGAACTCGCCATTGTTCGAGTCGTAGAACGTGTCGGTCACCAGGTCCTGCGTGACGGTCGCACCGCTCGCCTGCGGCCCCTGCACGCCCTGGAAGCCCTGCACGCCCTGGACGCCCTGAGGACCCTGGACGCCCTGAGCGCCGTCGCCTCCCTGGCTGCCCTGAACGCCAGCGACGCCCTGGTTGCCCTGCGGGCCCCGCAGGCCCTGGGCGCCGTCGCCACCGGCATCGCCCTGGGCGCCCTGGGCGCCGCTGCCCTGAGAACCGGTGTTGCCCTGAGAACCGGTGTTGCCTTGGAAACCCTGGAATCCCTGCGGACCTTGCGGCCCATCGCTTCCGGCGTCGCCCTGGGGGCCGGCGGGCCCCTGGAAGCCCTGGACGCCGCCAGGCAAGCCCTGCTGCCCCTGAGGACCCTGGGGGCCCTGGCCCAGCGGGCCCTGCAACCCCTGAACGCCGTCGCCTCCGACGTCGCCCTGGGCGCCCTGGGCGCCGCTGCCCTGAGAACCGACATCACCCTGGAAGCCCTGAACACCCTGGACGCCGTCGCTTCCGGCGTCGCCCTGCGGGCCGGCCGCACCAGCGGGCCCCTGGCTGCCCTGGGCTCCGGTAATCTCAACTGCCTGGAAGACCTCCTGGAAACCACTGGGAGAAGCGGTTCCGTAGAAAGTCATCTCATAGTATTCATTGGCAAAGACGCCAGTGTCGTCGTCGTACTGGCTGCCAACCACGACGTTGAGCGTCGTCTGAACACCGACCGCCACAGGGCCCTGGGCGCCCTGAGAACCTTGAGCACCATCATCGCCGGCATCGCCCTGGAAACCCTGGACCCCGTCATCCCCGACGTCGCCGGCATCGCCCTGGAAGCCCTGGGCACCCTGGACGCCGTCGCTTCCAGCGTCGCCCTGCGGGCCGGCCTCGCCCTGGTTTCCTTGAACGCCGTCGCCGCCCTGGAGGCCCCTCAAGCCCTGGAGACCCTGCGAACCCTGGACGCCGACATCACCTTGAAAGCCCTGGGCGCCGCCATCGCCGACGTCGCCCTGGGCGCCGGCGGGCCCCTGGAAGCTCTGGGCACCGCCGGGCAGGCCCTGCTGCCCCTGGGGGCCCTGGGGGCCCTGGCTCAGCGGACCCTGGAAGCCCTGCGCCCCGTCGTCGCCCTGGCTGCCCTGGCTGCCCTGGGCGCCGCTGCCCTGGGACCCGACATCACCCTGGAAGCCCTGGGCGCCGCCGTCTCCCTGGCCGCCCTGGAAGCCCTGCGGGCCCCGGGGGCCCTGCAAACCAGTGATGCCGTCGCCCCAGCCCTTCTGGCCCGTGACGCTCGTCCTGTAGAACTTGTTGTTGCCGGGGCTCTCCTCGTCGTTCACCAACTCCAGCTCGTTGGCACCCCCAATGGTAATGGAGTTGACAACCTGCACGTCGACGCGGCCCGCGCCGCTGCCGGCGTCCTGCGTCACCTGGGTCGCGTCACCGGTCGTGAAAAACTGGTCCGGACGGTGCCAGCCCTTCTCGGTAATCTTTCCATAAAGGTCATAATTGTCCGGGCTCGCCTCGTCATTTTCAAGCTGGAGCTTATCGGCGTCGATGACGATGCTGCCCTGCACGCCAACGTCAAAATCCTCGTCGTCGCCGTCCCACAAAAGCCCGTCGCCGGCCAGAAACTCAAGCGAGAACCATCCCCTCACGCCAGCGCTCTGCGTGCCGTAGTAGTAGTTCGCCGACGGATTGTCTTCGTCATTGACAAGATGAACCTTGACCGGACCGCTGTCGAACGCCTCGACCGACTGGACAAACGAAAGCCCTGAGGCCCCCAATTCACCCTGAGAACCGACAGGCCCCTGACTTCCCTTGACGCCCTGGACACCCTGGAACCCCTGCACGCCCTGGACGCCCTGAGGACCCTGGACGCCCTGAAGACCCTGGAACCCAACATCGCCCTGGACGCCCTGAGGACCCTGGACGCCCTGAGGACCCTGGAGCCCAACATCGCCCTGCGGACCCTGGGGCCCGACGCTACCTTGCAAACCTTCACCACCCTGAGCTCCGACAGGCCCCTGCGCGCCTTCATCTCCAGCGGGTCCCTGGGCACCATCCTGGCCTTCCTGTCCATTAGGCCCTTGGTATCCCTGAAATCCCTGACTGCCCTGAACCCCGTCGCCTCCAGCGGGCCCCTGCGCCCCGCCATCGCCGACGTCGCCCTGGGCGCCGGCAGGCCCCTGGAAGCCCTGGGCGCCGGCAGGCCCCTGGAAGCCCTGGGCGCCGCCAGGCAAGCCCTGCTGGCCCTGGGGGCCCTGGGGGCCCTGGCTCAGCGGACCCTGGAAGCCCTGCGCCCCGTCGCCCCCCGCGTCGCCCTGGGCTCCTTGTGCGCCGCTGCCCTGGCTGCCCTGAAAGCCCTGCGGACCCTGGACGCCTTCCGCGCCCGGATTGCCGGGATCACCCTCGGGCCCCTGGGGGCCCTGGTCGCCGTCGTCGCCGGCGGGCCCCGTCGCGCCAGTCACCCCCGTGATGCTGAGGATGGACAGCGCGCGCATGTCGTAGTTGCGCACGGCGTTCGCCAGGGTCTCCGAAATCTGCGTCCAGCCGGGCGCCGGCCGCTGAGACAGCACCATGTCCGCCACCGGGCGGCAGATGGCGTCGCCGCCCGCAACGGGCTGCGCGAGGCCGGCCGGCGAGCCGTCTTCCGCATACTGGACCCGGACCTTGATGTTCTTGCCGGGGCCGGTGGACTCGATGCTTGTCACCTCCCAGGCGTTGACGGTGCCGATGAACGTCGTCGAGTCCTCGTCGAAAACCAGGTCCCCGACCTCGACGTCGCCCGGGGCGAAGCCCGAGCCGCTGCCGTCCTCGATGGTGCCCGTCAGCTCGTAGATGCCGCCGCCAATGTCAGATACGCCGCTGACCTCAAAACGGGCCTGAAAAAGAGTGGTGCTCATTGTGACTCCTTAAAACGCCAGCCGCACGTGGGTCGTCGCGCCCGTGTTCATGTTGTTGAGGTTGTACTTCGACGCCGACGCCCCGAACGTCACGGTCACCGGCTGCACCGCACCCGTGTCCTCCCGGACGGCGTTGGCAATGGGCTGCCAGCGGTCGGCGTTGCCAGTGTTGCCCATGTCGTTGGTGCCAAGGTCGACGACGAACTGGCCGGCAACCTGCACGGAGGACGGAACCCGAATCATGGCCGAAATGATTCTCGTGCCGCTCGGAATGGTGAAGGTACCGACGTTCCCGGCGCGGCTATAGGTGATGTTGTTGCCATCAGCCAACACCTCGACCTCCTCTCCCGACGTGCTCTCGACCTGATACCTGTAAAGCGTCTGGTCGGCACCCTGGAGGCCCTGCGTCCCAAGAATGCCCTGGAAGCCCTGGACGCCGTCCGCGCCCTGCGGACCCTGGAAACCCTGGAAACCCTGCGGACCAACGGCTCCCTGAACACCGCCGTCGCCAGCATCGCCCTGGAAGCCCTGGGCACCGTCGCCTCCTGCGTCGCCCTGCGGGCCCTGGACGCCCTGAGCGCCGACGTCGCCGGCATCGCCCTGGAAGCCCTGGACCCCGTCACCCCCGACGTCGCCCTGCGGGCCCTGCGGGCCCTGGACGCCCTGAGCGCCGACGTCGCCCTGCGGACCCTGGACCCCGTCGCCCCCTGCGTCACCCTGCGGGCCCTGGGCGCCGTCTCCTCCTGCGCCACCCTGCGGGCCCTGGACGCCGTCTCCTCCTGCGTCGCCCTGGGCGCCGGCGGGCCCCTGGAAGCCCTGGGCGCCGCCAGGGTCACCCTGCTGGCCCTGGGGGCCCTGGGGGCCCTGGCTCAGCGGGCCCTGGAAGCCCTGCGCCCCGTCGCCCCCCGCGTCGCCCTGGGCTCCTTGTGCGCCGGTTCCGTCGTTGCCCTGCGGGCCCTGCGTCCCGTCACTTCCGGCACTGCCGACACTACCCTGGAAGCCCTGCGGGCCCGCAGGCCCCTGGCTTCCACCCCCGCCTCCCCCTCCGGGGCCCTGCGGCCCCTGGAGGCCGGTCGCCCCGCCAACATCGCCGCAGACATCCTCGTCGTAGCTCGCGACAAGCTCCATCCACTCAGTGTCGGTCCCGAGCGGCGGCGGCTCGACGCCGTAAACCCACGTGACCTGCTCCGGGTCGTCGTATTCCTGCCCGGTGAAGAGGATGGTGAACAGGTCGTCGCTCTCAGGGGCGTCATTGATGACCAGCTTGGCCACATTCTCCCATCTGCAGACGAGCGCCCCCACCGGAAGATAGCGCTTGAGTGGCGTGGCGAAAAACCGCTTGACGCATCTGTATATTTTCATCGGGCCTTCCCTGTTGGATTTCCTCTTTACAAGGACGCCCGTATAAAAAAAATGTCGCAAGCCCTTTCGGACCTGCGACACTGGCGGAGGATGCAGGATTTGAAAATAACAATTCCTTTATATTCTTCTCCTTTGAAAAGGAGTCCTATGATACCACTCTACACAAAATCAGAATTCAACCAAGCAAAATCAAGAGATAAGCTCTCACTAAGATGTCTCTTCTGTAATGGTACATATTCCAAAACAAAGAAGGACATCAAACAAGCACAAAAACATCCCTCTACTCTAAGGGGGTGCTTCTGTAGTCTGAGCTGTTCAAAAAGGTATCAAAGAGTAGAACTCACAAAATGCCACCAATGCGGAAAATCATTTGAGATGTGGCCGTCTCAATCCAAGAGAGGCAATCACAACTTCTGCTCTAAGTCGTGTTCGGGCAAATGGAACAACGCCCACAAAAAACACGGCACTCGACGCTCTAAGCTCGAAATCTGGCTCGAAAAACAACTCCCGTCGCTATATCCCCATTTCGAGTTTCACTTCAATCGCAGAGATGCTATCAATTCGGAACTTGACATCTACATCCCAGACCTCTGTCTCGCTTTTGAGTTGAATGGAATCTTTCACTACGAACCAATCTTTGGACCCGAAAAATTGGCCTCTACTCAAAACAACGACGAGCGCAAATTTCAAGCGTGTGTTGAAGCAGGAATTGAACTCTGCATTGTTGACGTTTCTAGCCAGAAGTATTTTAAGCCGAAGTCCTCACAGAAATTTCTCTCAATCATCACCTCTGTTATCAACAAGAAAATTGGCGGAGGATAAGAGAATCGAACTCTTGCATGCTTTCACACGTCACTCGCTTCCAACGAGGCCCCTTACCTGACTCGGGCAATCCTCCATGTCACCTAAAGCGGGTGGACCCCATGGGCCCACAATGTCCGACCTAACGGCTATCCCCGCATGGCCAGCGGGCCGCTCTTCGATGTTGCCATTGGTGGCGGAAGAAGAACTCCTACACTGGAGCGTGACACAAGGTCACCAATAGTCGTTCAGGCTTTCATAACGGGAATTGAACCCGCTCCTCCGGGATTACGACCCGGCGTGCAACCAGTACACCATTCCGCCATTGTTGGTGGCTAGAGCCAGAATTGAACTGGCGACACATGGATTTTCAGTCCACTGCTCTACCTACTGAGCTACCTAGCCAATGGTGCCTCCACTCGGACTCGAACCGAGACTCTTCTGGTCCTAGGCCAGACGCCGTTGCCAATTAGGCTATGGAGGCGAATCAAATCAGACGGTCAGAGCGATACCACCTGACAAGGGGCTCGACCATTGCTTGAGCCAATTCCTTCCTTCCTTCTACCGTGTTAAAGGCACGCACTGTCAGAACGTCCCTGCGAGCGAGCCTGTACCATTGCACCAGCGATGAGATTACTCGCCTCATCACTGCCAATGCGATGCCAATTTCTTGTATGATTCTCATATCCTTTCCTTTCGCCTGGTGCCCAAGACAGGAGTCGAACCTGCACGTCCTTGCGGACACTACGACCTGAACGTAGCGTGGCTGCCATTACACCACTTGGGCATTTAGAAGTGTGACGTCATACTTCTAAATCTGAGAGGCTAAACGCCTCCAGATTCCTTACACAGATTTGGTGCTCAGGACAGGAGTCGAACCTGCACGCTCTTTCGAGCACATGGCCCTCAACCATGCGCGGCTGCCATTACGCCACCTGAGCATTCTCCCCGTCCGCCTGTCGGAGGTGCGACCTTGGCTCCAGCCGTCCTTCGGCCGTTGTTGTCCTCATGCAGCCATCGCTCGGCCCCGACTTTCAACGCTGTGCCGCTCCTTTGGACAAACTCGATTGGTGGCCTCGGCGGGAATCGAACCCGCACTCCTCAAGGGAACCTGCTTTTGAGGCAGGCGCGTCTGCCAGTTTCACCACGAGGCCATTTGGCGGAGGATGAGAGATTCGAACTCTCGTATCGACCGAAGCCGATAGTCACCGGGTAGCGGCCGGGCGCATTACCAGACTCTGCCAATCCTCCAGTTGGTGGCGCGGGTTGGACTCGAACCAACAGCGTTTCTAATGTCACAGATTTACAGTCTGCTGCCTTCAAACCATTTCGGCACACCGCGCCATTGTTGGAGCCGTGAGTCGGAATCGAACCGACGTGTCTGGATTTGCAGTCCAGCGCCTCGCCACTAAGCTATCACGGCCTTAGAGCAACACCGATGAACGCGGAGAGAAACGTTTAGCGCGTCTACCAATTCCGCCACTCCTGCGTCGAATGCAGGAGGCAGGACTCGAACCTGCACGCCCTTTCGGGCACCTGATTTACAGTCAGAAGTAGCTCTCTGCTGAAGCGTGTTGCCTGGCTGTACCGGGAGGACTCGAACCTCCAGCTATGTCTCCTTAACAGGGAGCTGCCATACCATTAGGCGACGGTACAATCTGGCTCCAGCGGCAGGACTCGAACCTGCGACAGGGTGCCAATTGGCTCCAGATACTGGGCTCGAACCAGTGACATACGGATTAACAGTCCGCCGTTCTACCAACTGAACTAATCTGGAACATTCAACTCATAACCTTTTGCCCACTTTACTCCCTTGCTTTGATTGTTCTTAGGAGGGACAATCCTAAGTTTTCCGTGGCTCCGAGGAACATCGTCAACTGGAACCCAATATGTTTTTTTATTGTCTGGACAGTACACTGCAAAAAAATCTGCCTCTCCTTTGTAAGACCTCTTGCCGCCTCCCGTTCGATGGGAAGATGAGCTACAAGCCTCAAACTCTACAACGCCATTTCTTAATCTTCCTGTCTTACATTGAATCCTTGCGAACTCTCCATTTTCCTCTATTACAAAATCATACCTCTGATTGTCTCCGAACGGAGTTAGAACAACCTTATCAAGCATCAACATCAATGCTAAAACCTGTCCTTCTGTTCTCTCTCCTACCTTCTTGGGGTTGTAACTCTCTTTCATATCCATCTCCTTTAGACTGGTTGGTTCTATACAAACTGGTCTAATATAAAGGAAATGTAACAGCCACCTGCTCTACCGACTGAGCTACACTGGAACTAAAAACGTCTCTGACAGAGGAGGGAACAACCCTCTGTGCTTCCACTTTGCAGGCGGCGTGCCGCATCTACACCACAGAGACTGCCAACGGTCGTCAGCCGTTGACTGGCGGAGGATGTGAGAATCGAACTCACACATGCTTTCACATGACTATCGGGTTCGAGCCGACTGCCTTACCATTCGGCCAATCCTCCGTAAGTGGCCCCGACCGGAATCGAACCGGAAACCCCTTGATTTTAAGTCAAGTGCCTCTGCCTGTTGGACCACGGGGCCGTCTTCAGAACTATTCGATTGTCAAAGAGCGCATCACGTTGCCACGTTGGCGGAGGGTGAGAGAATCGAACTCTCGCGTGCTCTCACACGACTATCGGGTTCAAGCCGAATACCTTGCCACTCGGTCAACCCTCCGCGAGGGAAAAGAAAAACCCCCTCAGTCCGCTGGGGGCTGAGGGGGTCTCAAAAAGCATGTCGTCAGGTTACACGACAACCTCCTCAGCGCCGCAGGCGGAACTGAGATAATTGCTGCGCAGAAAACACAACGATTCACGATGTGCCGGCGCCTTGAGGTTGTCGAATGACTTGTGCATCTAATCTTCCTTGGTCCGCGTATCCACATGCTGGACGCGGAACGCGGACCGATTATTTCATGCCTTCAGACAAAATTATAGGCTCCCCGGAACCGCAATGCAAGCGCATTTTCAGAATTCGTACCCGTACCGCCCAGCCATGGCCCTTATTTCGGCC